>JGI994J12354_10005554_pt1 | contig 10823 bp, 11 predicted proteins | sample IntmicLarv3ML3BL_FD_12354 | JGI IMG/M metagenome (IMG submission 12354)
CCAGCAGCTGATACTTCAGCGAAGAGCTGCCCGCGTTGATGACTAAAATGTTCATTTTGACATTCACTCCCGTACCTATTATAATATTGTAACACACTTACACTATGCATGGCTGAGACCGTGGGGCGTCGCCCCACACCCGACAAGCTTTTTGAAAAAAAGCTTGAGCAAAAACTTTCACAAAAATCGTGTTACACACGATTTTTAGAATTTTTTATTCTGAAATTGTATGAAATACAATTTCCAAAAGTTTTTGGGTTCTTAGGGTGTTTTTTCAAAAACACCCTAAGCCGCCGGAGGCAATCAACAAGCCACAACAGCAATATTTTACACCAATTTCGTGCCGCTGGCAACAAGTTTTTGAGCAATTACTCAAGTTTTTGGGAGGAGGCGAGCATCATGCGCGTGTGCGGCATTGTGGCCGAGTATAACCCCCTCCACAGCGGCCACCGCTGGCATATTGCCGAAACCCGGCAGCGCGTGGGCGTCGACTGCGCCATCGTCTGCTGCATGTCGGGCAACTGGGTACAGCGGGGCGAGGCCGCCCTTCTGCCCAAGCACCAGCGCGCCCGGGCCGCTCTGATGAGCGGTGCCGATGTGGTGCTTGAGCTCCCCACCCCCTACGCCTTGCTGTCCGCCGAGGGCTTTGCCAAAAGCGCGGTGCATATATTACTGAACCTGGGCGTCGTCACCGATTTATCCTTCGGGGCCGAAACCGATGACATCGACGCCCTGACGGGCATCGCCCATACCTTGCTCGAGCATCGGACAGTACAGGAGACCCTGGCCCAGCTCAAGACGGGCATCTCCTACGCCGCCGCCCGCGAGCGGGCTCTGTTCGCCGCCATTGAGGAGCAGGCCGAGCTCATCCGCAGCCCCAACAACATTTTGGCCATCGAGTACCTCAAGGCCCTCATTCGCAGCGACAGTGCCGTTACGGCCCACGCCATCCCCCGCCTCGGTGCGGGCCACGACAGCGGTGAGGCCACGGGCGGCACGGCCTCGGCCAGCCACATCCGTGCCATGCTGAGAACCGGCGCCACCGTGCGGGATGTGGCACCCTGGATGCCCGAGAGTTCAGCGAGCCTTCTTCTGGAATCTCTGGAAAGCGGCACCGCCCTAGTCGATTTGGAACGTCTTGAAACCGCCATGCTCAGCGCCCTCTGGCGCCTCTCCCCCGAGGAGCTGGCACGGCTGGGCGACATCGCCGAGGGCCTCGAGCACCGCCTTCACGCCGCCATCCGGGAGGGCCGCAGCCTCCAAGACACCGTCCGCGCCGCCCGGACACGGCGTTATCCCGAGGCCCGCATCCGCCGGCTGCTCCTCCGGGCCTTCCTGGGCATCACGGCGGGCGAGACCGAGCTGCCCCCCCCCTACGCCCGGGTGCTTGGCATGAGCGACCGGGGCCGGCAGGTGCTGCGGGCGGCCTCCAAGGAGACCGGTTTGCCCATCCTGACCAAGCCGGCCCATGTGCGCGGGCTGTCGCCCCGGGCGCGGGCCCTCTTCGAGCGGGAGGTCATCCGCACCGACCTGTGGCAGCTCGCGTTGCCCGCCTGGAAGGATTCCCCCAGGGGCGGCGAGTGGCGCACCCCCTGCGCCTTCGAAAATGCCGAAAATCTATAATTTCCCCTTGACTTTGCACAGTGCCGGATGATATACTGACAAAGCCGCATTGAATGGGTCGGTTTTTTTGTGGAGAAATCCACCTTAGAACCTCAAGTAAGTTTTCAACTTCACCTTAGAGAGCGAGCCCGTAATGAAGGGAGAAAGCAATATGTACGCAATTATCAAAACCGGCGGAAAGCAGTATAAGGTTTCCCAGGGCGACGAGATCTATGTGGAGAAGCTGGGCCTTGAGGCCGGCGAGACGGTGGATTTCGAAGTGATTATGACCGAGAAGGACGGCGCCATCAGCTTTGATGGCGGCAATGTCGTCGGCAAGGTCGTCAAGAATGGCCGCCAGAAGAAGGTCATCGTCTACAAGATGAAGCCCAAAAAGAACTATCGTCGTAAGCAGGGCCATCGTCAGGCTTACACCAAAGTTGTTATTGACACTATTTCATAAGGAGGCGTTAGATTATGGCACATAAAAAAGGCGTAGGTTCCACAAAGAATGGCCGCGACTCCAAGTCGAAGCGCCTGGGCGCAAAGCGCGCCGACGGGCAGTTCGTCCTGGCCGGCAACATCCTGGTGCGTCAGCGCGGCACCAAAATCCATCCGGGCAGCAATGTGGGCCGCGGCAGCGATGATACCCTCTTTGCCACCGCCGACGGCGTCGTCCGTTTCGAGCGCCTGGGCCGTGACCGCAAGAAGGTCTCTGTCTATCAGGACGTGCAGTAGGCACTGCGATGAAATGCCAGCATTTCATCGAGCTTGAACAGGATTTTAGAAACCGGGAAGTGAATTCCCGGTTTCTTTTGATTGATAAGGAAGGGAATCCCTCCCCTGTCATTCTGAGCGTAGCGAAGAATCTTGCCCTGTTCTCGCAGAAATCCAAGGGAAAGATTCTTCGGCCTGCGGCCTCAGAATGACCAGTAGGGGCAGACCTTGTGTCTGCCCGCCGTCCCTCGTCCCCTCACAAATCATTCGTTTTTCCCCTCCACTTATGTTATAATGATTGCGTTGCAATCATTATACGAGATTTAATAAGCTATACCATTTTGCTGGCGCAAACCAGTGCGGCTGCGCCGCACTTATGATATAATGGCTCTATGTCACACTGAAAGGTAATCTTATGTTTGTCGATTTAGTCAAAATCAAAATCAAAAGCGGGCGCGGCGGCGATGGCCGGGTCTCCTTCCACCGGGAAAAGTATGTCTCGGCGGGCGGGCCCAACGGCGGCGACGGCGGCAAGGGCGGCAGCGTCATTTTCGTGGTGGACGGCCATCTGGCCACCCTCCTCGACTTCCGCATGAAGCGCAAGTACCAGGCCGAGCCCGGCGAGATGGGCGGCCTCAAGAACTGCACCGGCAAGGATGGTGCCGACATCGTCATCAAGGTGCCCCGCGGCACCCTCATCAAGGATGCCAAGACGGGCGCACTGCTCATGGACATGTCGGGCAGCGAGCCCTTTGTGGCCGTGCGCGGAGGCCGGGGCGGCTGGGGCAACGCCAAGTTCGCCACCCCCACGCGCCAGGCGCCGCGCTTCGCCAAGCCGGGGCAGGAGGGCCAGGAGCGCGACATCATCCTCGAGCTCAAGCTCATTGCCGACGTCGGCCTCATCGGCTTCCCCAACGTGGGCAAAAGCACGCTGCTGTCGGTCATCTCGGCGGCCCGGCCCAAAATCGCCGGCTACCACTTCACCACCCTCTCGCCCAACCTGGGCGTCGTCTATGTGGATGAGGGGGCCTCCTTTGTAGCCGCCGACATCCCCGGCATCATCGAGGGCGCCGCCGAGGGCGCCGGCCTGGGCCACGATTTCCTGCGGCACATCGACCGATGCAGGCTTCTGGTGCACGTGGTCGATGCCTCGGGCAGCGAGGGCCGCGACCCGGTAGAGGATATCGACACCATCAATGGCGAGCTTCAAAGCTACAGCCCCGCCCTGGCCACACGGCCCCAGATTATCGTGGCCAACAAGACCGATATCATGCCGCCTGATTGTGACAATCTCGAGCGCCTGCGCGCCAAGGCCGAGGCGCTTGACTGCCCTATCCTCGAGCTGAGCGCCGCGGCCAATCAGGGGGTGCGGCCCCTCATCTACAAGGTGTGGGAGGCCCTCCAGCAGCTGCCCCCGGTGGCCATCTACGAGCCTGAGATTGTGCCCGAGGACGCCCCCGCCATCTCCGAGCGCGACATACGCATCGAAGCCCGTGACGGCGTTTGGTATGTCACCGGTGCCTGGGTCGAGCGCCTGGTGGCCTCGGTCAACTTTGAGGATCACGAGTCGCGGCTCTACTTCGAGCGCACCCTGCGCCGGGCCGGCGTCTTCGATATGCTCGAGCGCGACGGCATCGAGGAAAAGGACACGGTGGATGTGCTCGGCATGCAGTTTGAGTATGTTTACTAAACTTATTTGACACAAAAGGAGATGCTCACCATGGCCAAGAAAATCATCCTCTACGGCAATGAAAACTGCCCCGATTGTATGGTACTCAAGGGTCTTTTTGACGATGCCGGCATCCGTTACGGCTATGTGGACGTGCTGGCCGGGCTGGCTCATTTCAAAAAATTCCTCGGCGTGCGGGACAGCAATCCCGACGCCTTCGCCGCCGCAATCGCGGTGGGCAGCGCCGGCATCCCCACCGTGGTGGTGGACGATGACGAGGTTCATGTGCTCCATGTGGTCAAGGCCGATACCGACTTGTCAGCGTTTTTGTAGGGGCGAACTGCGTTCGCCCGCTTGCTTCTGTAATCCCCTCTCCGTTGTCATTCTGAGGCGAAGCCGAAGAGTCTTGCTCTTCTTCCCTTTGCAAGTACCATAAGATTCTTCGGGATAAATCCCTCAAAATGACACGTGCTGGTCAAGGGCACTTACTAGGCCACCTCCCCAACAACACACAAAAGCATCCGGACATTCGCCCGGATGCTTTTTCTATTCAATAATCGTTACACACCCGCGATGGACAGAGCGCTGACCAAGGTTGTGGGCGCACCCACGTCCTGACAGAGCGCAAAATCTCCGCCCAGAGCGGTGATATCCCCCAGCATCCGGAAGAAGTTGCCCGCCACCGTGAACTGCTCGGCAGGGCGAACGACGGCGCCGTTCTCGATGAGATAACCCTTCGACTCCACCGAAAAATCACCGGTGACCGGGCTGACGCCGGCGTGCATGCCCTTCATGGCGGTGATGTAAATGGCCTTGCCGGCCTTTTGCATCAAATCTTCCTTGGTTCCCTCACCGGCCTGGATGTAGAAGGTAAAGGGATGCACATCCACGTCGCCGGCGTAACCGGCCCGGCGGCCATTGCCGGTGGAGGCGCGGCCTGCCTTGGCGGCCGACTTGAGGTCGTAGAGCAGCGTCTTGAGCACGCCGTTTTCGATGACCGTCTTGGTGTAGGTGGGCACACCCTCGCCATCAAAGGCCGATTTGTCGCTGCTGCTCATGTAGTGGGGGTCATCCACCAGCGTGATAATGGGTGCGGCGATGGTTTCGCCCTCCTTGCCGGCCAGCAGCGAGAGCCCCTTCTGGGCGGCGTCCGCCGAGAAGGCGCCGGTGAAGCAGGCCAGGAACTCGGCCATGGCCGTGGCCGAGAAGATGACCGGCCAGGTGCCCGAGGGCACCGAGGTGCCGCCGATGGAGCCGACGGCGAGGCCGACGGCCTCCTTCACCATGCTCTCAAGATCGAGAGCCGTCAGGGTGAGGGCGTCGCGGGAAGCAGCCCCCACATACTTGCGCCCGCCCTCCACCACCACCGCCTCGTACACAGCGGCATAGCCGGCCTGGCGGTTCTGTAAATCGAGCCCGTGGACATTGGCCAGCGCAGTTTCTCCGTTGGCATACTGAACCACCGAGAAGGGCGAGCTCTCCACCCGGCCGTCAAGTGCTTTGGCCGTCTCATCCAGGCTGAGGGCGGCCTCCTTGAGCTGCTGCACATCACAGCCGGTGTCGTCGGCCTGGGGCAGCTCGGCATAAGCGCCGCCGCCCTGATAGAGCTGCGCCGTACCAGTGGCATCCAACACTGCCGCCCCCGCCACGGCGTCACGCACCAGACGGATGGCCTCCTGAGCGCTGAGCAGCTGGGTGTTGGAATAGCCCATGCGGCCATCGACCACGCAGCGGAAGCAGGCACCGACGGAGGTGGTGTCGTCAAACATGATAATTTCGTTCCCGAAGGCGCGCACGGTGGTGGCGCTGCCCGAAGTGCCGTAGAGGTCGTACTCAGTCAGGCCCTCGGCCCGGGCCGCCGCCAGGACGGCCTGCTTAAAATCGGAATATGTCATCTATACTCACTCCCTTCCTTAGCGTCCGCCCACGGTGATTTCCCGCACACGGAGGAGGGGCTGACCGCAGTTGGTCGGCACGCTGCCGCTCAGGCTGCCGCACATGCCCTGGCCGTGGTCGAGGTTCTGTCCCACCATGTCGATGTTTTGCAAAACCTCCGAGCCGCGGCCAATGAGGCTGGCACCGCGCACGGCCTCGGCAATTTTGCCGTTGCGAACCATATACCCCTCATTGACGGCGAAGTTGAACTCGCCGGTGGCCGGATTGACCGAGCCGCCGCCCATGCTGGCGGCGTAGAGGCCGAGCTCGATGGAGGCGATGATGTCGGCATTTTTATCCGGCCCGTTGTCGATGTAGGTGTTGCTCATGCGGGAGGTGGGAGCCAGCTGGTAGCTCTCCCGGCGGGAGCTGCCCGTGGGGGCCATGTTCATGCGGCGGGCGCCCAGCTTGTCGATGAGATAGCCCTTGAGCACGCCGTTTTCGATGAGCACGTTGCGCTGGGTGGGTGTGCCCTCGTCGTCGATGTTCATGGAGCCCCAGTTGTTCTTGAGGGTGCCGTCGTCGATGGCGGTCACCTTGGCTCCGGCCACCGTCTCGCCCAGCCGTCCCGAGAACTCGGAGAATCCGACGGCCACCGAGGTGGCCTCCAGGCTGTGGCCGCAGGCCTCGTGGAAGATGACGCCGCCGAAGCCGTTCTCGATGGCCACCGGCATCCGACCCGCCTGGCAGGGGCCGGCGTGAAGCATGGTCACGGCCCGCTTGGCGGCGATGATGCCGGCCTTTTTGACATCGATTTCGCCATTTTCAAAGCACTCGAAGCCCATGTGGCGCCCCGGCGCGTTGTAGCCCACCTGATTTTCGCCGTTGCCCGAGGCCACGGCCTGGGCGCGCAGACGGGTGTAGACCCGGCGGTCACAGGCGAAAACATCGTCGGTGCTGGCGATGAGGACATTTTGATCCCACTCGGTGAGGGTGAGCACGGCCTGGGCGATCTCCTTGCTGTGGCCCATGATGGCCTTGTTGCTCACACGCAGCAGGTCAGTCTTGCGCTTCAGGGCCACCGAGGCCGGGGTGATGAGGCAGGGGTGGGCGTTGCCCACCGCCGTGGGACGAAGTGTGACGGCGACATCGGCCCCCAGCTCGGCGATGGCGGCAGCTGCCCGGCCCGCGCAGGCCATAAGGCCGTCCTCGCTGAGGTCATTGGTGGTGGCGTAGACGCTTTTGAAGCCCTTGAAGATGCGCACACCGGCCCCGTAACGGCGCCCCGAGATGGCGGTGTCCACCGCGCCATCCACCATGTTGACCGAGGCGCGGACGCTGTCCTCCAGGAACAGCTCGGCATAATCGCCGCCGCTGGCCTGGGCCCGGCCCAGTACACGCTGGGCCAGCAGTTTATCAATCATTGCGTAGTCCCCCCTTTTGTTTGGTTTGGTTTGGCTTGTATGTATTGTACACCACACGGCGGGAGAGTTCAAACAAATCTTACGGGGAATTTGGCCCGCCCCAAAAAGAGGGGGTTTGAGAGATACCCTTGCCTACGGCAAGGGTATCTCTCAAGAAACATTAATTGCCCCCTCCCTTTAGGGAGGGGGCAAGGGGGAGGGGACGCTTCAACAAGGCAAACGGGCTTCGCCCGCGCTGCCCCTACAAAGGAATCACCCCAGATACGCCAGCACCAGCTGGGTGGCGTTGACCAGGCCGTCGATGTGGGTGCGCTCCATGCCGTGGGAGGCGCCCACGCCGGGGCCGACCAAGGCGGCCTTGATGTCCCATCCGGCCCGCAGGGCGGCGCCGGCATCGCTGCCGTACATGGGGAAGATGTCGACGGCGTACTGGAGCTCGAGCTCCTTGGCAATCTCGATGAGCCGGCCCGTCATGCCGTAGTCATAGGGCCCGCCCGAGTCCTTGGGGCAGATGGAAACCTTGGTCTCGTGGCCGGCCAAATCGAGGCCGACGCAGCCCATGTCAAAGGCGATGGCCTCGTTGGCCCACGCCGGGATGTTGCTGCCGCCGTGGCCGGTCTCTTCGTAGGTCGACAGCACGAAGAGGGTGCGGTGCTTGGGCTTGGTCCCGGTGCGCTTCCAGTGCTCCAAAATGGCGAAGATACAGGCCGTCGAGCCCTTGTCGTCCAAGTAGCGGGACTTGACAAAGCCGCTCGGTGTCACCTGGAACTTGGGGTCGATGCAGATGAAATCCCCCGTCTCGATGCCCAGAGCCTCGGTGTCAGCCTTCGAAAAAACCAGCTCGTCCAAGCGCACCATGACGGTGTCCTCACAGCGCTCCGCAGTGTGGGCGTCCTTGAAGACGTGAACAGCGGGCGAGGTGCTGAGCACCGTGCCGGTGTAGATTTTGCCGGCTCTCGTGTGGATGGCGCAGTACTCGCCGTCCAGGGTGGCAAACATGTTGCCGCCCAGGGTGCTCACGCGCAGGGTGCCGTCGCCGTTGATTGAGCGCACCATGGCGCCCAAGGTGTCCACGTGGACGAAGACGGCGACACCGTAGCTGTTGTCCTCGCCCTCGACCTCGATGAGGCCGTTGCCCTTCTGGTTGCGGGCGAAGCTGTAGCCAAGGCCTTGAGCAAGCTTTTCACAGTGGTCGATGACGCCGCCGCAAAACCCGGTGGGGCTGGGGATGCTGACGATTTCCTGGAGCTTTTCCAGCAGATAAGGCTTGTTGATTTCAGGCTTCATGGGGGTTCTCCTTCATTTGAGAGAAATATGATACTCTAAAAGGAGTATATCCCCTCCCCGGCCCTTCTGTCAACCGCCGAAGTTACGGGCGATATGGCGCTCGCTCTCGGGCGGGCTGTACTGCCAGTGCTTTAAGTGGCCGCTTTCTATGTAATAATCGTGCCGCTTGATGAGGCGCGGGGCGGCAGGCTCGAGGCCCTCGAGGATGGCCAGCTTGACCTTCATGCTGCGCGGCGAGAGGGATTTTATAAGCACCGAGACCCGGTCTCCCACCACAAAGCCCGCTCGCGGCTCGGCGAGGCCGCTGAGATTTGGCGTCAGCTCGATAAACAGGCCGTAGGGCTCGACGCCGCGGATGATGCCGGGCAGCACGTCTCCGGGGCCCAGGCCCTGCGCGTTTTGCAGCCAGGTGCCCAATAATTCCCGATGGGTGAGGGTGATGCGCCGTGCCGCCCGGTCGATGGCCAGCACGGCGGCCGGGATGCTCTGGCCGACCTCAAAACGCGCGCCGGGGTGCGGGATGCGCGAGACCGAGATGTTCTCGATACCGATGAAGGAAATCACCCCGCAGCCCACGTCGACAAAGGCGCCGAAGCCCTCGAGCCGGGTCACCCGCGCGGGGATGATGTCCCCCGGCGTCAGGCCCACCAGATATTCGCTCCACGCCCTGTGCTGGGCCGCCCGGCGGGACAGGATGGGCCGGCCGTCCTCCCCTTCTCCCACCACGGTGAAGCAGACCGCCTTACCCACCCGCGAGATGACGGCGATGTCGCGCACCGTGCCGCTGTCGGCACCCAGGATGCACTCGGCCCACGGGATGACGCCTAGGCCGTCCCCCACATCGACCAGCAGCCGGCACTCATCCTCCCACTTGACGGCGGCGGCGTGGAAGATGGCCCCGCTTCCGGCGGCGGCCAGCAGGGCTTCCCGGCCCGGAGACGGCGTCCCCAGGCCCTCGGGGAGATAGGATGGATGGATTGGAATGTTCATGAATGGCCTCCCATGGCTGTCGCTCGCGAAAAATCTGCGGATTTTCCGCGATGGGTTTATTATGTATATCGCTCACGGCGGAGTGAATCCGCCTGCGCGATTACCGCGCAAGACGTCGCTCCGCGACGCAACGGCAGGGGCCGAGGCATGGCGCCGTAGGGTCGGCCCTGTGTGGCCGCCCGCAGGGTCGGCCAATTCTCGACACCCTATCTATATGCCAAAAGAGCCTTACTCTGAACCGGAAGTCCTTGTGCCGCGCCGCGGGATGTGTTAGACTGTTGTCAACAATCCTGGAGGGAGGGCGGCTTGTGAACATCCAAGTGGGCGACATTTTGCACATGAAAAAGCCCCATCCCTGCGGCTGCAAGGAGATGCAGGCCCTTCGGGTGGGGATGGATTTCAAGCTCAAATGCCTGGGCTGTGGCCATGTCATCGAAATCACCCGGGTCAAGGCCGAAAAAAATATCAAGGCGGTGCGCCGCGAGGAGGTCATCTGATGGAGGTTCAAGGCAGGCAGATGCACATTCAGCTTTTGCCCGAGGATGTCGGGCGTTACTGCATCGTGCCCGGTGATCCGGGCCGCTGCGAGAAAATCGCGCGCTATCTCGACGATGCCCGTGAAGTGGGGCGCAACCGGGAGTATGTCACCTTCACCGGCACCCTGCTGGGCGAAAAGGTGAGCATTTGCTCCACCGGCATCGGGGGGCCGAGCACGGCCATCGCCATTGAGGAGCTGGTGGCCTGCGGCGTGCGCACCTTCATCCGCATTGGCACCTGCGGCGGCATCGCCCTGCCCGTCGAGGGCGGCCACGTGGTGGTGGCCACCAGCTCGGTGCGGCAGGAGGGCACCACCCTGGAGTATATGCCCCTCGAGTACCCGGCCACAGCCAGCTACGAGGTGGTCACCGCCCTGCGAGAGGGCGCAAAGCGCTGTGGACTGACCGCTCACACCGGGGTCGTGCAGTCCAAGGACAGCTTTTACGGCCAGCACAGCCCGGCCCGGATGCCGGTCTCCGGCGCGCTGCTGGCCAAATGGGAGGCCTGGAAGCGCGGCGGCGTGCTGGCCAGCGAGATGGAGAGCGCCGCCCTCTTTGTGGTGGCCGCCGTGCTGGGGGCGAGAGCCGGAGCCATGTTCCACGTCATCTGGAATCAAGAGCGGGCGGCAACCGGCCTGCCCAACCCCGAGTTCCACGACTCCGAGCCGGCCATAAAGGCCGCCGTCGAGGGCCTTAAGGCCCTCATTGAGGCCGACCGGCGGG
>JGI994J12354_10005555_pt1 | contig 10823 bp, 10 predicted proteins | sample IntmicLarv3ML3BL_FD_12354 | JGI IMG/M metagenome (IMG submission 12354)
CAGCCTTATGGCGAGTATAAGCGCGCTTTTCTGGGTCTGGGCGTGAAAAAGACCAAGCACGTCAGCAATGAGGGCGGTCCTAATGATTATGCTACGATTCCAGATTACATTGGTAATAATTTTGGTACTTATAATAGCGTAAGCACCGGATTTATTTACGATAATCGAGACAATTATCTGGTGCCGACTCGTGGTAAACGTTTTATGTTGTCCTTGAATCAAGGAGTGAAAATTGGCGGCGGTGATTTCGATCACACTCAAGTTAATTTGGATACTCGTAAATACTGGCCGATCATGGTCGGGAAATCTGAGCATGTAGTGGCATTTCGTTTATTAGGCGGAATGCAGGTCGGTGGAAATTCTCCGGAGACGGAGCTCTTGTCGGTTGGCGGCGATACTGTACTCAGAGGTTTTGAGAGTGGTCAATTCCGAGGCCGGAAAATGGCAGCAGCTACGCTGGAATACCGTGTGCCGGTGCATCAATATCTTAGCTTAGTTGCCTTTGGTGAGGCCGGTGACGCTTGGGATGCCGGCTCGAATGCGATTTTCAGCGATCCGGGTCGCTCCTTTAAACTCCGTACCAGTTATGGCTTCGGAGTTCGCTTAAATACACCGCTCGGACCTTTGCGTCTGGATTATGGTATCGGTAATGGCGAAGATAAAGGGCGCTTTAGCTTTGGCTTTGGAGCTAGCTTCTAAGAAGGGCTTTGAAGGATGAAAAAAATTCTTTTTTATTTAATTTTAGTAGGCAATTTGTGTACTTTTTTGCCTGTAGAAGGAGCTTCCAATCGTGTAGAGCGGTTGGAAGCTTATGTTTTAAATGAGGACATTCCGGAGGCGGTAAAGACGCGTATTGCCGGTAGCTTCACTACTGTGGGTGAGCATATGCTGGTGGGGAAGCGAATTGATGAAATTGCAGCGAATAAAGCTTCTCATGAGTCTTTGGTAAGGTCGGTTTTTGAGCGGGTATTGAGTGGCTTTTTTGTGGAAAAAATAGAGATTATTCCCGGCAGCACAACTCGGATGGATATTATGTTGACCCCTTGGGGAAATACGGTTCGCTCCGCAGAAATTGAATGGCGGGATGATGCAGTTCCGGAAGTAGCCAGGCTTTGGGTGAGAAAAGACATTTCCGGCATTAATGAAAAAATTGAGCCGATGTTGGTGGGTGTACCCTTAGAAGCGGTGGAGTGGTCGTCCGGAATTATTAAGGAGCGAATTCACAGTGAATTAATGGGAAATCTCCCTGAATATCAGGCGGTAATTGAGATTCAGGGCGGTGAGCAGAGTAAAATTGTGATTTCCTTAATTCCCAAAGGGGCTTTATTGGGCGCTTTGGAGATTGATGTGGTATCAGAAGGATTTCCGGCTCTTTTGATTCAGTCAACTAAGCAGGAATTAAATGAGAAATTGCAACCCCTTCAGTCTGTGCCGACGGATTTTCTCTATCGCCATCAAAAGGATGTAGAGGGATTGGTGGACGAAATTCTCGCCGGTAGTAAGGCGGTTCAACGATTTGACTTGAAAAAAGAGATTTCGTGGCAGGCAAAGCCGATACCACGGCTGACAGTTTCGATGATGCCGGAACATTGGCGGCTTCGGTTGGAAGGATGGTCAGATTTTAATCGTAGAGATGATCGGGGCGGCAAGCCTGAAAATGCTCGTTTGATCGGTTATGGCTATTTAGGCTATCAACTTAATTCAAAGCAGGAAATTTTCTCAGAAGTGCTTCTACCGCCCACAAATTGGGAGGAATGGGATGTTCGGCTAGGTTATGCTCAGCGGCTGAATCAAGATAATTGGCTTGGGGTTCGGGGGCATTTTAATTATTCTAAGCCGATGTTTTTTTTGGAGCATCGGATGAGTTCTCGGTGGATTTTCCGAGCAGAGAGTACGTTGGATGCAGAGCGTTATGAGGCGGCGCTTCGCTATCGCTTTCACGAATTTTTTTCAGTTGANGTCGTAGGGGATAAAAATTCTCTTTACTTGCGATTGAGAGGTAATTTGTGATCGTAGAGGAATATTTTAGTCACAAAAAAACCATTTGCTAGTTGGAGTTCAAAAAGCTATAATTAGACTTGTGTTTAAGAAAAAAGAAAGAATAGGGGGGATTCTCCGATGATGATGTGGCTTCGGAATCCAAAACATGTAAAAACGATTACTCTTACGATTGCAGCAGTTTTCGTATTAAGTATTGCCTTTATGGGTGTAGGCTCTTTCGGCGGACAAGCTTCGGCGGCACCGGCAAGTTCGGTTGCGGTTGTGGATATGCAAAGAGTTACCGCGCAATCTACGGATTATCAAGCGGCGGAACAGGCCTTCCAAAGAGAACAGGCTCAAGCTCAGTCTGATTTCAATACTAATAGCGCAACGATGACTACTGATGGTCAAAAGCAAGAGTATGCCGAACAATTGACTCAGCGACTTCGCCAAAAAGAGGCGGAAATTTTGAGTACTTGGGAAACTAAATTGGACGCGGCGGTAAAAAAAGCGGCAGATGCCAAAGGTTATACGGTCGTGGTCGAAAGAAGCCAAGTCCTCTATGGCGGAGCCGATATTACTGATGAAGTAATCAAACAACTAAATGGTAGATAAGGTAAAAAAGCCGGAGACCGGATCGTCCACGACGGTCCGGTTTTAATTTGAATAATTGATTGCGAAAAGTATACTTTTTTTAGTATAATTAGGAAGATATACTGCATTGCAAAAGGAGTAGAGTAAAGATGAAATTGACTAAGTGGATGGGTGTCCTGTTATTGAGCGTCGGAGTGATGGTGGCCGGTTGCAGTTCTGAAATGCCGAAGGCCGGAACGATGGAATCCGAGAGAATTGCTAAAGAATCAAAGATGGGTGCTGAGCTGGAAGAAAAAATTAAAACCCAGATGATGGCTTTAGAAGAAGAAATGAAAAATACTGAGCCTCCTCAAACTCAAGAGGAATTTATGGCTCTGCAAAGAGAATTTCAAGAAAGAGCCAGAGGCATTGAAAGACAATTGCTTCGGGAATTCCGTGTAGAAGTTGAGCGGGCATCGGCAGAAGTCGCCCAAAGTAAGAAATTAGGCGTGGTGCTCTGGAAAGAGAATGTTGTAACCGGAAGTGTTGACATTACTGATGAGGTAATTGAGAAATTAGGCGGTAAAGTAGAAGTACCGGCGGCAGATGCTGAGGCTTCTGAGGAAGAAGAATCCGAAGAAGCGGCGAAACAATAATTGAAGGAGAGAAGCAAGGTGCATTATACAGTTGCGGAAATTGCTCGAATGGTGGATGGTGCAGTAGAGGGGAATTCTGAGAAAGTGATTTATGGGGTTGCGGGGCTTCAAGAGGCTACCGAAGACCAGATTACTTTTGCGGTGCCTCCTTATTTGGATTATATTCACTTGGCGAAGGCGGGAGCAATCGTAGTGCCTAAGGATGCGGTGGTAACTGCTGAGATTCCGCTGATTCGAGTGGAGAATCCCCGCGGTGTATTTGCTCTTTTGAGCAGCACCTTCAATCCGGCTTTTGAAAGAGCTACGGGCATTCATCCCAGTGCATTTGTCGATTCGACTGCTGAGGTTGACCCGGCTGCAATGATTATGGCTTTGGCCTATGTGGGGCCTCGCGCTAAAATCGGCAAAGGAGCCCTTCTGTACCCTCATAGTTATGTTGGGGATGAGGCGGTAGTTGGCGAGGATTGCATTCTTTATCCGAATGCAGTGGTTCAGCAACAGTGTGAACTGGGAGATAGGGTAATTCTGCAACCCGGTGCTGTGATTGGTGCAGATGGCTTTGGCTTTACATTGGTGGATGGAGTGCACCGAAAAGTGCCTCAAGTCGGGAAGGTAATTCTTGGGGATGATGTTGAGGTTGGCGCAAATAGTACGATTGATCGAGGAACTCTCGGCGATACGGTCATTGGAAGCGGCACTAAAATGGATAATTTAGTTCATTTGGGTCATAATGCTCAAGTGGGCGAGCATTGCCTTTTTGTAGCTTTTTCCGGAATTTCCGGCAGTACAAAAATCGGTAAGTATTGCACATTTGGCGGGCAATCTGCGACTAAAGGGCATATTACGATTGGCGATAATTGTATGTTTGGCGGTCGTAGCGGAATTATTAGAGACATTCCCGGTGGTTCGGTGATGTCAGGATTTCCTTTGCAGCCTCATCGGGAGTGGCTGCGGAAGGAAACCGCATCTCTTCAGGTACCGGAGCTACTTAAGCGAGTTCAAGTTTTGGAGAAAAAATTAGCAAAGCAAGAAGAATCCTGACCTTTCAGATGTACTTCGGAGGATTTGTAATGTATTTTTGGATGAAGAAAGCAAGCCAATTTGCCAGCTGGATGGGACCGAGAGGTTGGCGGCTTTGGGGAACTTTTCTCGGAACGTTGTTATGGTGGTTTTTGCCTAAGAAGCGTCGGAGGATTTTGTTGGATAATCTGCAGACTGCGCTGGGCTTAAATGATGAAGAAGCTCGCAAGATGGCGAAAGCGAATTGTATCTGTATGGGGCTTCTTTTGATGGAGGCCTTGGCACTTCCTAAGCTCAATGCCGGCAATATCCGCGAATGGGTAACTTTAGAGCCTGAGGGAGAAGAATATTTAAAAGCGGCTTTTTCTGAGGGGCGAGGCGTGCTTCTTGTGACGGCTCATCATGGAAATTGGGAATGGATGGGAGCGTCTTTGGCGCTTTATGGCTATCCGACTGTGGCAGTAATGACACCCCAGCACAATAAGGCGGCAAACCAAATCATTATGGATTTGCGGAGTGGTGCCCAGATGATTTTGGCGATGCGAGCCGATGTGCGGGAGATGGTCAGGCACTTAAGAGCCGGTCGTGGTGTAGGACTTTTGATGGATCAGTATGCGCCTCAGAGTACGATTCGGACGAATTTTTTTGGCCGAGAGACTCAATGTCAGCCGGGTGCAGCGGTATTGGCGAGGATGCAAAAGGCGCCGGTGGTGCCGGTCTTTATTCATCGATTGGCGAATGGACGTCATCATTTGACGGTGCATCCGCCAAAGTATATTGATGAGACAAAAGAAAAAGAGGCGGCTCAGGAAGAGATTACCAAAGAATTGATGGAGGTTATTGAATCTCATATTCGTCAATATCCGGAAGAGTGGTTTTGGCTTCATGACCGCTGGAAAACCCGCGGAAGAGAGCGAACGACGACCGATTAGGAGAAATGAAAAATGAAACGAATTTGGCAGCAGACAATTAAAGAGCCGATTTCTTACGAAGGGGTCGGGCTTCATTCCGGAAAGTCAGTGAAGCTCAGATTTTTACCGGCTGAGATGAATACCGGTCTGGTATTTATCCGGACTGATTTGCCGGGAATGCCGGAAATTCAGGCTCAGGCCGATAAAGTGACCTCGGCACTTCGAGCGACGACCCTCACAGAAGGGGAGGCTCATGTGTTTACAGTAGAGCATGTGATTGCCGCGCTTTATATGGCGGAAATTGACAATTGCCGAATTGAGATGAGTGCGCCGGAGCCGCCGGCTGCGGACGGTAGCGCAAAGGTATTTTGTGAATTGATTGAAAAAGCCGGAAAAGTGGAGCAGGAGGCGAAAGTTGATTGGCTTGAAGTGAAAAAAGTGCTCCAGGTTTATGATGGTAATCGCTATATTGTGATTCTTCCTTATGAGGGTTATCGAATTTCGTTTACCTCAATGAATCCTCATCCGGAGCTTGGGACTCAGCATTTTGATTTGGAATTTTCTGAGGAAAATTGTCTTTTAAATATCGTTCCGGCTCGGACGATTGGTTTTATGAATGAATTAGAGGCTTTGCAGGCGCAGGGATTGGCGCTGGGTGGTTCTTTAGAAAATGCGTTGGTCTATGATCAAGAGAAAAGTCTGAATACCCCTCGTTTTTCCGATGAATTGGTGCGTCATAAGATTTTAGACGTGATTGGCGACTTGGCGTTGTGCGGGAAACGGCTATCCGGGCATGTGATTGCGGTTCAATCCGCTCATCTGCTGAATACACAATTAGCGGCAAAATTGCAGGAATATGCCCGATTGGGTTAAAATAGGAGGAAGCTTTATGATGAATATATTGGAAATTAAAGAGTGTTTGCCCCATCGTTACCCCATGCTATTGGTTGATCGCATTCTTGAGGTGGAGCCGATGAAAAAGGCGATTGGCATTAAGAATGTAACCTTGAATGAACCTTTTTTCGATGGCCATTTTCCGGGTAATCCGGTGATGCCCGGAGTTCTCATTTTAGAGGCAATGGGTCAAGTGGGTGGTCTATTCATTATGTGTTGCGAAGAATATAAAGGGATGGGAACTTTTTTTGCCGGTATTGATGAGGTGCGTTTCCGTAAGCCTGTTGTGCCCGGTGACCAGTTGATTATTACCAGCGAAATGGTAAAATATAAAGGGCTGATTGGAAAAGTGAAGTCTGAAGCTCGGGTAGACGGCGAGGTAGTGGCTTCGGCGGTCTTTACTTATGCGTTGATTGATAATAAAAAAGACGAAAATGGTCAATAAGTGCAGAAAATCGGTGAATAACGAAGTAAAGTAGTGAAAATCGGCGATAGATGCGGATTTTTGGGATGATAAAAAAAAGCCCCAATGTCGATTATGTAGGAATAAAGCGGAATTTCGAATGAAAATGGTTTGAAAGCACAGAAATGTGGAAGATGAGGGGATGCAAGATGAAGCTAGTGAAGTTTGAGCGAGGAGACAGTAATGTCCATCCTACCGCAATTATTAATGAAGGTGCAGTAATTGGTAAGGGCGTAGAAATTGGTCCTTATGCAATTATTGGCTCTAATGTAGTTGTTGGTGATGGCTGTAAAATCGGTCCTCATGTCGTGATTGACGGCTGGACAACGATTGGGAAAGAGTGCCAATTTTTCCCGGGCGCTTCGATTGGAACTGCTCCGCAGGATTTAAAATTCAAAGGGGAGAAAAGTTCTCTCTTCATCGGCGATGGCTGTACTTTTCGCGAGTACTGCACGATTAGTGTAGGGACCGGCGAAAATGGCGAGACCCGAATTGGCTCGAATTGCCTTTTTATGGCTTATACTCATGTGGCTCATGATTGTATTATCGGCAATGGAGTCATTATGTCTAATGTGGCGACTTTGGCAGGTCATGTGACTGTGGAAGATCGGGTCGTCATTGGTGGTTTGGCGGCGGTTCACCAATTTACGAAAATCGGCAGAAATGCAATGCTTGGCGGTGGTTCTTTGGTGAGTCACGATATTCCGCCGTATACGATTACTGCGGGTTATCCAGCGAAAGTTCGGGGTCTTAATAATGTGGGAATGGCGCGAGCCGGAGTTTCCGAGGAGATTCGACGGGAGATTAAAAAAGCCTTCCGCATTTTATATCGAAGAGGCTTGAGCCTATCTGAGGCGATTGCCGAGATGGAAGAACAATTGAGTTCATCGGAAGAGTTAGAACATTTCATTCGCTTCCTGCGAAATGCAGAGCGTGGAGTTTGCCCGGCACCGAGTAAGGGCAGTGAACGAGAATAGCAGAACGGAGTCGTGAAGAATGAAAAAAATCGGTCTTCTTGCGGGAGTAGGAAATTTGCCCGTGGAATATGCCCGGAAGATGAAAGATTCCGGTTCGTCGGTGATTACGATTGCTTTGGTTCCTAAAGTGAGTGAGGAGCTATCTGCTATTTCCGAAAGCTATGTTGAGATTCCGGTCGGTAAGGTCGGAAAAATTTTGGATCATTTGAGAAAATCCGGTGTCGAGGATATTGTAATGCTCGGCAAGATTAATAAAGACTTAATTATGGCCGGAAACTTTGTGCCGGATTTCAAGGGAATTGCTCTTTTGGCAAAAGTGAAAGATTATAAAGATGATACTTTGCTTCAAGCTTGTGTGGATGAGCTGGCGAAAGAAGGTTTTCATACCTTATCGCAAATGGAGGCTTTAAAGCAGCTCTTGGCAGAGCCGGGGCAGTACTCCAAGCGGGCACCCAGCGAGAGAGAGCTTCAAGATATGGACTTTGGTCTGGAAATGGCCATGGCGATTGGCGGGCTGGATATTGGTCAGACGGTGGTCGTGAAAGATCGGGCTGTCATGGCAGTAGAAGCAATTGAAGGAACTGATGTCTGCATTATGCGGGGCGGCAATTTGGCTCATTCTTTGGGTGAAGGCGGGGCAGTAGTTGCGAAAGCAGCGAAGCCGCAGCAGGATCATCGCTATGATGTGCCGACGGTAGGGCCGGATACGATTTTGATGATGGCGCAAGCCGGGGCGACTGCTCTTGTGATGGAGGCAGGCAAAACTTTTCTTTTTGATGAAAAACGTACAGTTGCTTTGGCAGATGAGAAGGGAATTGCGATAGTTGCGAAGAATTTAGTAAAATAGAAAATGGGCGGGCTATGGGGCAAACCCTATAGCCCTTATTTTTTGGGAGGTCTACGGAAGATGAAAATCATGATTTCCGCAGGTGAGGCTTCAGGAGATTTACATGGAGCGAATTTAGCAAAAAAAATAAAAGAGCTTTGCCCGACGGCAGAGCTTTTTGGCATGGGTGGGGTCAAGATGGAAGCCGAGGGGGTGGAAATCCTTCAAGGCATTGATAAGCTTGGGGTGATGGGGCTTTTTGCCAGTCTTGGGCTGATTCGAAAACTTTTTAAAATTCGTAGCCGAATGCTGGAAGAATTATCTCGCCGAAAAGCCGATGTGTTGGTGGTCATCGATTATGCAGAATATAATACCAGCTTAGCTAGAAAAGCTTATAAGATGGGAATTCCGGTAGTTTTTTATATTAGCCCTTCCGCTTGGATATGGCGAAAAGGCCGAGCCAAAGATGTGGCGGCAATTAGCGACCGGGTTGCTTCAATTTTTCCTTTTGAGGCGAAAGTTTACCGGGAGGCCGGTGCAAATGTGACTGAGGTAGGGCACCCGTTGGTGGATATTGCGGTGCCGACTCGGAGTTTTGAAGAAGCTCAGGCATTTTTTGAAATTGACCCGACGAAAAAGCAAATTTTGATGATGCCCGGAAGCCGGAGGCAGGAAATTGAAAAGGTGCTTCCGATGATGGTAGAGGCGGCGGAGATTCTTTTAAAGAAAGATGCGGCATTGGAATTTTTTCTGCCGTTGGCTCATACGATTCCGGAGGAATGGGTCAGGCCTTATTTGGCAGGAAAAGAAATTCCGCTCCGAATTATTCGAGATGACACTTATGATTTGATTTCGATTTGCAAGGTCGGGATGATTACTTCCGGTACTGCTTCTTTGGAAGCGGCGATTTTGGGATTGCCGGCGGTGATTGTCTATCGGACTTCGCCATTGACTTATTGGGTCGGAAGGCGCCTTACAGATATCGAACTTTTTGGTCTGCCGAATATCGTCTCCGGCGAGGGAATTTTGCCGGAGCTTTTACAAGATGAGGTGACCGGTGAGCGGATTGCTGCTGAGGTAGTGAAGTGGCTTGAGGATTCTGAAGAATATCAAAAGGCGATTCATAATTTGGCAAAAATGAAAGAAAAATTAGGCGGTGGCGGTGCTGTGAGACGAACTGCTGAAGTGGTGCTTGAAGTAGCAAGGATGAGAAGAGGAGAAGCTTGATGAATCTTTATTTACGGATTGTTCAGTATGTAAAGCCTTATTGGGGCAAGTTGCTCTTGGCTTTGATTTGCTTGGTGGGCGCTTCGGGGACTCAGCTTTATATACCTTGGGTGGTTCAAGATATAATTGACAAGGTGCTAGCCGACAAAGATGTACTGATGCTGCAGCAAATTGTTGTTCTAATTATCGTAATTTTCATTTGTCGGGGCTTCTTTGTATATGGGCAACACTATTTGATGTCTTATGTTTCCGAACGTGCCATGATTAGTGTGCGGATGGATTTTTTCCGAAAGATGCAGCAATTTGCTCTGTCGTACTACGAAAAACGGACTACCGGGGCAATTATGAGCCATTACACTAATGATATCGGCGGGCTTCAGGTGGCAATGCTGAGTAGTGGTGTGGAGTTTGTTACTGAGAGTTTTGTGTTGATTGTGTCGATTGTGTCGATGTTTGCTTTAAATTGGAAATTAAGCATACTTACTTTTATTGCGGCTCCTTTGATTGCGATTGTAGTTAATTTACTGGGCAAAAAAATTCGTTCCGTAGGTGGTCAGGTGCAGGAACGGGCTGCGGAGATGAATTCTCTTCTCCAGCAGACCATCGCCGGAGTGCGGGTGGTTAAGTCCTTTGCCCGTGAGGACTTTGAGGACAGACGCTTTGAAGTGCAAAATGAGCGTAACTTCAAGACCGGCATGAAGGCAGTACGGGTAAGTGCGCTTCTTACGCCGATTGTGGAGTTTTTTGCGGTAATCGGTGTTGCCGCGGTCTTTTGGTATGGCGGCATGGCGGTCATTAACGATGAAATGACTGCCGGCGCGTTGGTTGCTTTTCTCATTTTTGCGATAAATCTATCAAATCCTTTGAAGCGAATTTCTCGTACTTATGCAACTCTTCAACGGTCTTTGGCATCGGCGGATCGGGTATTTGCGGTAATGGATATGGTGCCGGAGATTCAGGATAAGCCAGCGGCGAAAGAGTTGGCTCATATTGATGGGGAAGTGGCTTTTGATCGGGTATCTTTTGAATATGAAGAAGGACGCCCGATTCTTAGGAATATTGAATTTACCGCAAAGCCGGGACAGACTATTGCTTTGGTTGGCCCGAGTGGCTCCGGTAAGACGACTTTTGTTAATTTGTTGCCAAGGTTTTATGAGGCGACCGAAGGAACGATTCGTATTGATGGTACTGATATCCGGAATGTGACCCAGCAAAGCCTTAGGGAGCAGATTGGGATTGTGCCTCAGGAGACTCTGCTTTTTGTGGGGACTGTGCGGGAAAATATTCGTTATGGCC
>JGI994J12354_10005556_pt1 | contig 10821 bp, 12 predicted proteins | sample IntmicLarv3ML3BL_FD_12354 | JGI IMG/M metagenome (IMG submission 12354)
ACGAAAAAGGGAATCATTGCTATACTGCTGGCTTTTGTGATAATATTGCTGGTATTGCCGTTGATCACGATGCTCATCGCTGCGGCTCTGGGCGGCATGGATGCTGTTGCAAGCGATGACTTCAGTTCCGCATGGTTTATGCTAGATGTTGCTGGAAGCGATATAGTTAATATCTTCAACGAAAACGGAGATGTAAAAGTGTTTACTTCGGCCGCAGTGATGGCAGCATGGTGTGCCGTTACCACAATAGCATCTTACCTCCTGTTCAGAAGAAGAGATTTCTAAAACACCTTCAAAACCCTTTCATAATTTAATTTACAATACACTACATAACCAGAGTGAGGAGCAAAAATGAAAACCAACACATTGGCGAAACTGCAGACGATAAGCGGATACATCTCAACACTACTGCTGATCATGGTCATCCTGGTATCCATTGCAATTATTGCTTTGATCCTCGCAGTCATCATATGCTATTCCAGCGATGCAATGCTGGAAGAGGTCTTAACAGAACTTGAAAGTAACAATATCGGAGATCTTGCTGCAATTGTGGTAATCGCGATATTGAATCTTATTGTTGTCGGAATATCCTTATTCCTTATGTACAAGATATTCTCAGACATAAAAACGTCTTATACTCCGTTCAAAGCGGAGAACGTCAAACGTTTGAAGAATATCTCATATCTCATCTTGGGTTCTTCTGTGGCTTTACCTGTCGTGTGTTGGGCCATAATTTCAACGACCGAACTGAATCCAGACGTGTGGGTCGTCTTCAATCCTGTCATGTTCGCAATCGCAATACTTTTCTATTGCATATCTTTGATCTTCGCATACGGTACCGAACTCCAACAAGAATCCGACGAGACACTGTAAAATGGCAATAATACTGAGATTGGATAGAGTTATGGCTGACAGGAAGATGTCCCTGAACGAACTTGCAGCCAGGGTTGGTATCTCGAATGTGAACCTTTCCAATATTAAAACAGGAAAGATCAACGCTATCCGATTCTCCACTCTGGATGCCATCTGCAGGGCTCTGGATTGCCAGCCCGGGGACATTCTGGAATACGATGATGACTAACCCCCTTTTTATTATCAAAACGAAGATTTACCAATAGCTCTTTATATAGAAGAACAACCTCTATTAGAATTATGAGCAGGGAGGATCTGATCAACACCACCAGAGCAGTGTTAGCTAAAGCTGGTTTTGATATCTCATCCATTCTGAACCTGCGGAGCATATGTTTCGATCTGGTCGGCAGGAAGGACGACACCCTGTTGATAATAAAGGTCCTAAGCAACATAGATGCGTTCTCAAGGGACAACGCAGAGGAGATGAAAGTCTTGGCTGAAGCACTCAAGGCGACCCCTCTGCTTATCGGAGAATCTTCGAGTTCGGGGCCTTTGGAACCTGGTATCGTATATTCCAGATTTAAAATCCCAATAATATCCAATGACACCCTGGCAGACCACCTTCTGGATGAGGTTCCGCCCATAATCTTCGCCGCACCGGGCGGCCTATATGTGAAGATCGACAGCAATCTCTTGAAAGACATCCGAGAGACCAACGGAATAAGCCTTGGAACCTTAGCCGAAACTGCGGGGGTCTCGAGACGCACGATCCAAATGTATGAATCGGGGATGGGGGCGATGATCGATGCCGCTCTTAGACTGGAAGAATTCCTGAACGTACCCATAATCGAACCTCTCAACCCCTTCGAATACAGAGGTGATAAGGACACCGAAAAGCATGAGATGTCAGGAAACGAACGCACCGGATCGGTCCCTCTCAACCGCCTTCTCGATATCGGATTTGCGATAACTCCGGTCACAAAAAGTCCTTTCGAGGCTATTAGCAGAAGCAGGCAGACGATAATATTGACGGGTTTGGGCATAGAAGAGGAAAGACTCGTCCAAAAAGCGATGATCGCCTCGGAGATCTCCAAGATCGCCGGTAAACATTCTCTGATAATCGTTGAAAAGAAACGCACTGCGGACAGCATCGATTTCACCGCCGTGGTCACCACAGAGGAATTGAAGAAGATTGATGATCAAGACGAATTGACCGATCTGGTGATGAGCAGGAGCACGAAAAAATGATCTCCATAAAAATAGGAAATTGCCAAGTGGACCTGTTACCGATAATCAAGGGTCTTGTTTCGGAGGCGGAGGTCGTCCGCTCTGCATATGGAAAACATGAGGCATACGCCATAGCATTGGGGATCGAAGAGATATCCGCTTTGATACAAAGGGAATCCCTCATGGACTCACACGAACTGAGCGAGATAGATCTTGTGTATGCACATCATCTGTCCAATTTCGGAGAGGTGGAATCCCCAACCCCCGCATACTGTGAACTGATAGACCTTTGCAGTAAAGACGGAAAAAAAGTGATACCTTTGGACATGAACAACAATGATTTCACGACCGTATTCATCAATAACGTTAAGGCAACGGAATTCGTCAAGGAGCACAGATTGGCAAAGAAAGGGATGAAACGGAAATTCAACATGTCCTCTTCTGCAGATTTTGTGTTGGATTGGGATGCATATCTCAGCAAGGTCAAAGGCTATGCAAAAGTGAACCGCATCCGCGAAAAATATCTGGCCGAACAGATCCTGGACATCGCAAAATACAGGAATTCTTTATTGGCAGTGGTCGAACTGGAAAGAATAAATAACATGTTGGACCATATCAAGAATGGAAACAATGCCTGAAGAATGCCCTCGTTGTCGTGAATTCTATCGTCAAGGAGATCTTTACTGCGGAGCTTGCGGATGTCAGTTAGATAATTGTCCACGTTGTAAAGAGTCCTATGATTCAGGGGGATTCTATTGCGGGGGATGCGGGCGGAAATTCGATAGGGTGGACAGAATTGACGACACCTCTGATACTCTTTCAAAGATCACCAAAGTGATTGCAATTTTCTGCACAGTCGTTCTCATCATTGAATTACTTTGTCTAGTTGTTTATTCGGTTGATATTTTCAACTACATGAAGGATTATTCTGTGGCGTTTCTGGTGATCGTACCTGAACCCACCGCACTGTTTTGGCTATCGGCAAAATACGTGCCCGCGTATTGGCTCTGTGTGGTTGCCATCCTGGTGGCTTCCGGGGCCTACGCAATACACAAATTCTGGATCGCCCTTAAGGAAAATAGTCAGTCGAAGATCGAAAACACGGGACTGTTCTGGAATTCGATCTTCCTTAGTTTCACTCTTTTCTTCAATTTCGTGTGTGTATTCATCGTGTTGATGCTAGGTCAGGATGTGACCACTCCTCTTGACGATGTAGATAAGTTCGAACTCATGTTCCTTGTTGCGGATGCTGCATTCTGGGAGGAGATCGTTGTCAGAGTGTTGTATATCGGTGTCCCTATGGCTCTGATATCATTGGCCCTTTCAGGTAAAGTCTCATCTCTGAAATGCATATTCGGAGGATTCGAGATGAGTACTATCGCGATGGTGCTGATCATGATCTCTTCGGCGATATTCGGCATCGCCCATTACTCCGGGTGGGAACAATACTGGAAGGTGATCGCCACTGGCGCCATGGGACTGTGCTTGGGTTACGTCTTCGTAAGATTCGGACTGTATGCTTCGATACTCCTGCACTTCATGACCAATTATCTCACTTCATTCAGTTGGTTCGGTGCGGATTGGGCAGCATTGATCGTCGAATTGGCCCTGATAGGAGCAGGCATCGCAGCAACGATATTCATACTCCGCAAACTTACCAATTTCAGCGAAAAGGTGAATGCTCTTCCTAAATTCAGGAATAAATATTCAGAATAAGCATCAGAAAGCCAGCAACTTCTCCAATCTTTTCTTGGATTCGATCGCCGACGGGAGACTCTTTGCCTCGATTATGTAATTTCTTTTGTAGTTTCTCAATTTAGACAGCACGCTGGGAAAATCGATCTTTCCGTCCCCTATTGTCATGTGTGCATCCCTGTCCCCAAAATTATCGTGTATGTGGATGTTGGCTATCCTGTCTAAGAATCTGTCGATGAAATCCCCGATCGTTCCGACCGTATTCGCGTGACCTATGTCAAAACAGATCTTCAGATCCGTTCCATCAATGAGTTCCAAAAGTTCGTCTGCTGTCTGTCCCATCATTATCGGGAATGACGGCATGTTCTCTATCGCCGCCGTAACTCCGTACTCGGTGGCGGCTTTGTCGATCTTCTTGAGAGAACGCTTTGACAGTTCTATCGCCTCTCTCTTGACATCAATCAAAACCATGGAATAGATCCCGGGATGAATGGTTATGGTATCGATATTCATCTTTCCGGCGTATTCCAAAGTTCTTATCATTTCCTGGACGGCTGATTCCCTGATCCGATCGTTGAATGCCGCGATGTTTATATCGGTTATCGGTGCGTGTATGGAATAGGTCATGTCATAAGATCCTCTGTTCCTCATGAACGCAGGAAATGCCGAACTCAATTCATGTTTCCATTCCGCAAATATCTCCCAGTGACTGAAGTGCGCAGATACCTTTTCATGAACGGAATCAAAATCCTCGACTGCAAATTGTGTGCATGAGGTCCCGATCACACCCTCACCTCTACACCGTCGACGGTCACAGGCGCGACCCTGTCGATAAGTGCTTCAGGATCATCACAATCGATGGTCACTTCCAACGTACCGAGTATCGACCTAGGTTCAGTGAAGGATACCTTCCCCACTGTTGCAACCTGCTTGTTTAGGTGTATCGTTATCCTGTCGCCCCTGACCCCTTTGAACATCATGTTCCTTGTGCTGTCAAGTATCTTCTGTTTACGGATAAGCGTTGAAAAGTTACCGATGTCTGTTTCTCCCTCAAAACCCCTTTCCGTTTCCGTCAATTCGGCGGCTGGAAATATCCTGAGGATCGCATTTTTGACCTTTTCAGGGTCCTCACTCGGAAACACGGGACATCGCAACTTGGCTGAGACCATGACCATCCGATGCTTTGTGAATATTAACTTCCTTCGCACACCAAAAAGAGTTTTTAGCGAATAGACCATAAGGTTTCCCATGAGAGAGGAGATCCTCACGGCGGTAGCAAGAAAGAACATGTTCTTATCGCCAGATGCGTTGGAAATGATACTTTCCAATTCGGATCCCATGACGTTCACCAACACTGTATTGACCGCCATGTCTCAGAATTATATCTGGATCAGCAAGAAAGATATCATGGATTTCATCGTCGGGGATAAGACGATCTCTGAACCGCGCACTCCCATCACCGTCAAGAACAAACGTAACTCCGACCTCTCGGTGATAGACGGAACAGATGTGACCGGGGATTCCACCTGTGAAGGGAAGATCAATGATTTTGCAACATACTTCAAGAACAGATTCGGCACCTTGAAGAGAATGATCGAGAAACGCAGGGATTTCGGCTCTCCCCTGCCGATAGCAAAAGCACTTTCGATGGATCGCGAGACAAAGATCATCGGAATGATATACGAAAAAAAGGAGACGAAAAACGGACATGTCACACTCTCTCTAGAAGATGAATCCGGAACCTGTACTGTGCTGATCTCCAAGGATTCCCCGAATATCAAGGAGATGTTCGTCAACGATGAGGTCATCGGTATCGTAGGAAAAGCGACGATGAGAGGAAACCTCTACATCGCAAATGAGATCGTCCGTCCCGATATACCGGCCGGGAACGTATGGATACCTTCCGATTCCTGTGCCTCTGTCGCATTCCTGTCGGATGTTCATGTGGGGAGTTCCACATTCCTCGAATCCCAATGGAAGAAGATGGTCGCGTGGCTGAAAGAGAACTCGTACGACATGGATCTTGACTATATCGTATTCCCCGGAGATGTGGTCGACGGGATAGGGATATTCCCCGGACAAGAGGAAGAACTCAGGATCACTGACATCTACAAGCAGTATGAGATGTTCGCAGAATATCTAAAAGAAATTCCAGATCACATAAAAATGGTGGTACAACCCGGCAATCACGATGCCGTACGTTTAGCGGAACCGCAACCGGCACTGAATGAGATATTTACGGGATCTTTTGATTCGAATGTGATACTGACAGGAAACCCAGTTAACCTCAATATTGAGGGGAGGACTGTTCTGACCTATCACGGAAAAAGTCTGGATGATTGGGTCTCCAGTGTCCAGCAGCTGACATACGAGGATCCCGTCAACATCATGAAGGAGATGCTCACAAGAAGACATCTTTCCCCAATGTACGGAGGGAAGACCGCAATGGCCCCCGAGAAGAAAGATTATCTCGTCATAGAAAGGGTGCCGGACATCTTTGTCACCGGGCATGTCCATGGTGCAGGAAAGATGGATCATAAAGGCATCAAGATAATCAATGCCTCAGCGTGGCAGGATCAAACCGATTATCAAAAGATGCATAACTTCAATCCGGACCCGGCCATCATGCCTGTTGTACATCTCGGCAGCGGAAATACCAAAATGATGAACTTCATGAAATGAATCGTCTACAATATTCTTTAGGTGGATTATAAGTACTTTTATGACACTACAAATGCAACGTCCGATGACGGCAGTGCGTAAAAGACACAATTGCTGTCTCCGATCTAATTCCTTGGTGGTGATAAAAATGGATGGGGAAGAAAAAAAGTCAAAATCAAAATTCCAGAACAAGATTCAACTGGATTCATTTATGATGAAAAAAGTAGACGGAGAAGAATCAAAATTCAAATTCTGGAATAAAGCTCGGTTGCCTATATCGATAAAATTAGCTGGGCTGATAATGATCATAATATCTGCATTTATGTTCATATCTCCGCCGATCGTACTATCCATTATCCTGATAGTGCTTGCCATAGCATTCATGGCCCTCATATTCTATTTCGAGGGGCCTACCAAAGAATTAGGAGATAAAGAAGAGATGGTGTTCAAGCTTCTCCTGATCGGCTGGGCAGTGCTTTTAATGATAACCGCTCTCGTGAAGATAATCACGTAATTGATCGGAAACCGCTTACGGGGCCAACACCCCGAACATCTTATTTTGAATACAAAAAACTAAAATTTTGATAATGAAAAAATTTGGTTTTGAAATGGTTTATTCTGTGATGAAGATCCACAGTATTAGGAAGAATCCCAGTATGAGCATTGCGTAGGAAACGACCCAAATGAACGTGAAGACCCTTTTCAGTTTCTTCGGATCATCCTTTATCGATTCCCAGCGCTCCTCTACGGATCTCACTCTGCTGCCTCTCCTTTCCTCTTCAGGTGCTTGAGACGGGTGGTGTTTTCCCTTTCCATCTCTTCCAAGCGGAACTTCACGAATCTTTCGGACTCTTCGAGCTCGGGTATGATCTTGAACTCCAAGGCATTGACTCTTCTCTTCGTCTTCTCGATCTCATCCAGCAGCTTCTTCATGGTCGTTTCGACCTCTGCCGCACGAACAAGAGTATCAAGAAGTTTTTCGAAAGCCATTGCCGCCTCCTCGATGTATGCCGAGGTTGCGATCACTCCATAGCCTTTGTCGATCATACTGGTGTGGATCGAGGTTGCCTCGACCTTCGGAACCATCATTCCCATGATGCTCTTGCTTCCCAGTTTGACCTCCGGTTCCGCCTTGAGGGCATATGCCGCGCTCTTGACCGCTATCTCTCCTTCTACGGCACGTGCGATGGTTATCTTCTCCATCGCCATCTCGTAGTCGGATGATACGCCTTCACGCATCTTCCTCGCCTTTTCCAGTACTTCGAAGAACTCGATGATGAGACCGTCTCTCTTCATCTTCATGATCTTGTATCCACTCTGGGATAACTTGATCTTCTTCTTGAGTTCAAGAAGTACCGAACGGGTCGGGGTGATCTCTTGGCTGCTCATAGGGCTCACTTCTGAAGATACTGATCGATGTACTTACGGTCGATCCTTGTAAGCTGATCTACATCAAGCTCCTTCAGGATCTCCCATGCGATGTTCAATGTTCCCTCGATGGAACGATCCTCATCGATACCCTGGCGGACGACACGATCTTCGAAAAGATCTGCGAAGTCGAGAAGCTTCCTGTCCTTTGCAGACAATGAATCCTTACCGACGATGGCCACCAGTCCACGGAGGTCCTTACCTTCCGCATATGATGCGTACAGCTGGTCGGATACCGCTTTGTGATCGTCACGGGTCTTTCCCTTTCCGATACCTGAGTTCATCAAACGGCTGAGTGATGACGAAACGTTGACCGGCGGGTATATTCCGTTACGGTGGAGTTCCCTCGACAGAACGATCTGTCCCTCAGTGATGTATCCCGAAAGATCGGGGATCGGGTGAGTGATATCGTCACCGGGCATGGAGAGGATAGGGATCTGTGTGATTGAACCTTTCTTATCCTTGATCCTTCCGGCACGCTCGTACAGCTGTGCAAGATCGGTGTACATGTACCCGGGGTAACCTCTTCTTCCTGGAACCTCTTCTCTTGCCGCACCGACCTGACGCAATGCCTCACAGTAGTTGGTGACATCGGTCATAATGACCAGAACCTGCATTCCGAGTTCGAACGCCATGTATTCCGCGGTTGTGAGACCGAGACGGGGTGTGACGATACGCTCGACTGCAGGGTCGTCTGCAAGGTTCAGGAAGACCACTGCGCTCTTCAGTGCACCGGTCCTCTCGAACTCTTTCATGAACATCTGTTTCTCTTCGTTGGTTATTCCCATGGCGATGAACACCACGGCGAATTCCTCGTTTTCTCCGAGAACCTTTGCCTGTCTTGCGATCTGCAAAGCGATCTCGTTGTGAGGAAGACCTGATCCTGAGAATATGGGTAATTTCTGACCCCTGACGAGTGTGTTCATTCCGTCGATGGTTGATATACCGGTCTGGATGAAATCTGCGGGACTGTCCCTTGCCCAGGGGTTGATAGCCGCTCCGACTATGTCGAGTTCCTTCTCAGGTACTATCCTTGATCCGCCGTCGAGGGGTTCTCCCGCTCCGGTAAGGACCCTTCCGAGCATATCCCTGGAAACCGGCATCTTCATAGTGTCTCCGAGGAATCTCACGGATGCACTTCTGTCGATACCTGTTGTACCTTCGAATATCTGAACGACCACGATCTCGTCTGAGGAGTCCAGAACCTGGCCTCTCTTCATCGAACCGTCGGATAACCTGACACTCACCATCTCCTGATAACCTATGGGTTCCGTCTTCTTGACGAACACCAAGGGTCCGGCGATCTGAGATATTGTCTTGTACTCTTTGGATACTTTAGCCATCATCTCACACTCCCAGTCCTGCGAACTGCTGCTCCATCTCTTTGTCGATGGCTTCGAGTTCTTTGTCTACGCTCTCTTCATATTTGGCCTGGTTGAATCTCTGCCTGACCGGGATGTATGCTATCTTGTCGACCTGCACTCCTGCCACCAATGCCTTGTCGGCAAGGTCGGAGTATTTCTTGATCAATGTGAGCATGACATACTGCCTGCTTATGGGGCAGTAACAATCCACGGGGTGGTAAGCGTTCTGCTGAAGATAGATCTCTCTTATCATTTTGGCGACTTCTAAAGTGATCTTCTGCTCGTCCGGAAGTGAATCCGAGCCGACCATCTGAACGATCTCCTGAAGCTCTGCCTCTTTCTGAAGGATCTGCATCGTCCACGCTTTGAGTGCGGGGAAATCCTCTGCAACGTTCTTCTTGTACCAGTCTGCCAACTGTTTGTCGTACATTGTATATGACGTAAGCCAGTTGATGGTGGGGAAGTGTCTCCTCTCCCTCAACTTGGTGTCAAGTGCCCAGAACACACGCACAATACGCAGTGTGTTCTGCGTGACCGGTTCTGAAAGGTCTCCTCCGGGAGGTGAAACTGCACCGATGACCGAGATGGATCCCGATTCCCCGGACAACACTTTCGCACGGCATGCACGCTCGTAGAACTCGGACAGACGTCCCGACAGATATGCGGGGTATCCTTCCTCTCCGGGCATCTCTTCCAATCTTGATGAGATCTCACGCATAGCCTCTGCCCACCTAGATGTGGAGTCTGCCATGAGCGAAACGTCGTATCCCATATCCCTGAAGTACTCCGCGATGGTGATACCTGTGTAAACAGATGCCTCTCTTGCGGCAACGGGCATATTGGATGTGTTTGCAATGAGAACGGTCCTGTTCATAAGGGATTCTCCGGTGGACGGATCGATCAGTTCCGGGAACTCCGTAAGAACCTCAGTCATCTCGTTTCCACGCTCACCGCATCCGATGTAAACGACTATCTCTGCATTCGAAAACTTTGCAAGTGACTGCTGGGTAACTGTCTTTCCGGTACCGAATGCACCGGGAATGGCTGCTGCTCCTCCTTTTGCAAGGGGGAACATCGTATCCAGTACCCTTAAGCCTGTGACCAACGGGATATCCGGCTGATACTTCTCGGAAACGGGTCTCGGTACACGTACCGGCCACTTCTGCATCATTTGGATCTCCTGTCCGTCAACTTTCGCTATAACGTCTTCAACCGTGTGGTTTCCGGATGAGATCGAATCGATCTCTCCCTTCTTCACGCTGGGCGGCACCAGGATCTTGTGGACCATCGGGCCTTCCATAACGGTACCCAGCACCTGTCCGGGTTCGACTGTGTCTCCTTTCTTCACGCTGGGCTTGAAATCCCATTTCTTCTTTCTGTCAAGTCCAGGTGCGGAAACTCCGCGGAAGATGTAATCCCCCATTTTGTCCCTGAGCACGGGAAGGGGCCTCTGAATTCCATCATAAACTGATGTTAGAAGTCCCGGTCCGAGTTCCGCGACAAGAGGGAGCCCGGTATTCGAGACCGGCTCTCCGGGTTTGACACCCGAAGTATCCTCATAAACCTGGATGATAGAATATTCGCCGACGATCTT
>JGI994J12354_10005557_pt1 | contig 10819 bp, 15 predicted proteins | sample IntmicLarv3ML3BL_FD_12354 | JGI IMG/M metagenome (IMG submission 12354)
CAGGAGCTGGAATGGTGCCGCCTGGTGGCGGCACACACCGGGGGCCAGACGCTGATTATACTCCCGCTGGGCGTGCGACAGGAGTTTACCCGTGACGCCGTGCAGCTGCTGGGCATGGAAGCGCCGGCGTATGTCCGCAATATGGCGGAAATCCGTGCGCAGACCGCCCCCATCCTCATGACCAATTACGAGCGGGTGCGGGATGGTGATATCGACCCCACCTATTTCGACGGGGTTGCCCTAGATGAGGCATCGGTGCTGCGCTCTTACGGCTCGAAGACCTTTCAAACCTTTATGCCGCTCTTTCAGGGTGTGCCCTTCAAATTGGTGGCCACCGCGACACCGGCCCCCAACAAGTACAAGGAACTCATCCATTACGCCGGATTCCTCGATGTGATGGACACCGGCCAGGCCCTGACACGATTCTTCCAACGCGATAGCACCAAGAGGAGCGCGAGCGGCGGGTTATTGCGTTCAGCGATGGCAAGACCCGGCTGTTCGCCACCAAAAAGGAGCTTTCGGGCCAGGGGTGCAACTTCCAGCGCCATTGCCACCGGGCCATCTTTGTGGGCGTGGATTATGAGTTCAACGACTTCATCCAGGCAATCCACCGCATCTACCGCTTTCTGCAAACCGAACAGGTTGTCATTGACATCATCTGCATGGAGAGTGAGCAACAGATTCTAAAAGTGCTGATGGAGAAGTGGCAGCAGTATGACCATCTGACCGACAAGATGGCCGAGATTATGCAAAAATACGGGCTTTCCAGCAGCAATGCCGCTGAGAAACTGGCCCGGACGATAGGGGTTGATCGTGTGAAAATCGAAGGGGGCCGCTTTACGGCCGTCAACAACGATTGTGTGCTGGAGCTCTCGGAGGTTGAGGACAACCGATTTGGGTTGATTCATACTTCTATTCCGTTCTCCAACCACTACGAATACACCCCAAGCTACAACGACTTCGGCCACAATGAAGATACGGCGCGGTTCTTTGAGCAGATGGACTTTCTGACCCCGCATCTGCTGCGCACCCTCAAGCCGGGGCGGGTGTTCGCCTGCCATGTGAAAGACCGGGTACTGTTCGGCAACGCCACCGGCACCGGGATGCCGACTATTGAGCCCTTCCACTCGTTGTGCATATCGCACTATATGCGCCATGGGTTCCAGTATTTCGGGATGATTACCGTTGTCACCGATGTGGTGCGGGAGAATAATCAGACCTACCGCCTGGGGTGGACAGAGCAGTGCAAGGACGGATCCAAGATGGGGGTTGGGTGTCCTGAGTATATTCTGCTGTTCCGCAAGCTGCCCTCGGACACCTCCAAGGCATACGCCGATGAGCCGGTGAGAAAGAGCAAAGAGGACTACACCCGCGCACAGTGGCAACTGGATGCCCACGGATTCTGGCGCAGCTCGGGCGACCGTCTGCTGAGCAAGGATGAGCTTATCAAGATGCCGGTGAGCCGCTTGCAGGCCGCCTATCGCAAGTATTCCCGGGACAGCGTTTACGACTATCATGAGCATGTGGAGATAGCCCGGGGCCTCGATGTGGATGGCCGCCTTCCCGCGACCTTCATGGTGGTGGCGCCGGGATCCTGGGACGATACGGTGTGGGATGATATCAACCGCATGCGCACCCTGAACACGACCCAGAGCCAGCGGCGGCAGCAGATGCATGTTTGCCCTCTTCAATTGGATATCGTGGAGCGCATCATCAACCGCTATTCCTCGGAGGGAGATGAGGTATGCGACCCCTTTGGTGGGCTGATGACCGTGCCGCTCCAGGCCCTCAAAATGGGACGCAGAGGTTGGGCCACCGAGCTCAACCCGGATTACTTCCGGGACGGGGTTGGTTATCTGAAAGCGCTGGAGGATGAACAGGACGCGCCGACGCTATTTGATTTGATGGAGGGCTGATTATAAGTCAGCACATATTAAACAATACAAAATATAACCCGCCTGACGATGGCCTGTAGGGATCAGGCCGAAACGCTCCGCCGGAGCGTCGCGGGAACCCGCCGGGAAATGTGGAGCCATGCCCACCACTTTATATAATTCACATTGAAAATGGAGGACCATATGGAACTGAAAGCCAAGTTTTTGAACGTCTTTCGCCTGTGGGTTCGGAGGCCCGGAGCGGACAAGCTGCTGGCCTGGCTGGAGAATGAGACCGACTTTTTCACGGCCCCGGCCTCGACCAAGTACCATGGCAATTTTGAGGGCGGCCTGCTGGCCCATAGCCTGAATGTACATAATCGCCTGCGGGAAATCACAATTTTTGCCTTGACCGACAACACCGCACTCGGACGCCGCCGCCTGACAGAAGATGAAGAGGCCACCGTGGCCGTGCTGGCACTCTTGCACGACGTTTGCAAGGTCAACATTTACCACAAGGAAACGGTCCGCCGCCGGGTGGTTGAAAATGGGAACGTCCGCTGGGAGGATGCCGAGAGCTACACCATTAAGGACACCCTGCCGCTGGGCCATGGCGAAAAAAGCCTGTACATTATCCAAAAGCACATGAATTTGAGCGACGACGAGGCCCTGGCCATCCGCTGGCACATGGGGGCATATGACCAAGCCGCCCGTGGCGGCAGCTACGCCCTGACCGACGCCATGGCGGCTACACCGTGGGTTTGGCGCCTCCAGGAGGCCGACATGTGCGCCACCTGGGTGGACGAGCGGGAGGGCTGATCCATGGCGCTGACCAAAAAGCCCGCAAAGGAACAAGACCTTTGCAAGCCCTGCGCCGTCGCCATGGCCCAGGCGCACAGCCTGAAACGCCAATCGGGAAAGGCTGACAAAATCACCTGCGCCTCTTGCGGGCGCCGCCGCTATGGCCTGACCTATGAGGTCACAAAGAAATCGAGGAGTGAAAAACGATGAATAAAACTGGCAGGCGGGTAAAGGCCGCCAGCAGAAAGAGCATGGAAATCATGCGGCGCGGGCTTTTAATCGCGGCGCTGGCCATCTTCACGGTTGCCGTGCTTTTGGTCATATTCCCTAGCGATAGCCGTATGCCGTCGGCCACCATGCCGGGTGCGGCTCCTGTCGCGACCACCACGATGCTAAGTCATCAGATTACCATGGCGGACACGCGCACCGAGCCACCCGAGGCCATCCCGGCATATTTGTCTGAGAAAATCCCGCTTGACCCGCACTTGCAAGAAATTATGTGGAATGAGTGCGAACGCTGGGGCTGCCCGTACACCCTGGCGCTGGCGGTGGCCGAGGTTGAAAGCGAGTTTGACATGTGGGCCGTTGGTGCCATCGGCGAGGTTGGCCTTATGCAGCTAAACCCAGGCCCCGGCGGCGCATATCACGATGAACTGGAGGCGGCCACCGGAATGGACCCCAAAACCCAGGAGGGGAATATTTCGTGCGGGGTCTACCTTTTGGGCAAATACATGACCTTGTACGATGATGTGGCCAAGAGCGCCATGGCGTACAGCATGGGCCATTCTGGCGCAAAAAAAGCCTGGGCCGCGGGCGTTACCACCATCGACCACGCCGAAAAGGTGCTGGCCGCAATGGCAAGATGGGAGGCCGCCCTGCATGAATGAGCAGGCCTGGAATGCCGCCGCCGAGCAACTGGACAGGAGTTCCAGATGGACCAAAAAGGGGCTGGCCAGGGTGACGGATAAAGACCGCGGTTCCATCGTTGTCCCATGCGGCTCCCCATACTCCGCGCTGCTGTGCGCTGCTGAGTACTGGGGCTGTGACTGGACAGACATTACGGGGGCCACCGTCATGGCCGCAGAACCGGGGGCCATTGCGGTTTCGCCGCCAGAAAGCATAGATATATGTCTATACGAGGACGACGAGGGCGAGGACGTATCTGTGGTAGATGCCGAGCATTAACGCAGCGGGTGGCGGCGCATCGGCATATGAAAAGAACAGCGCCCTGCCACATGGCAAAATATTGCGCCAAGGAGATCATTATGAACGAGTTTGAAAGAATCACCCAATCCCCCGAGGCCTTGGGCAGCTTTCTGGCCTCTCTTCCAGTTTTGACAGGACCGTGGGTTGAATTATTCAATAGGGTATTCTGTGACCCCTGCCCGGCGGATAATTGCGACCATTGCCCACACCAGGCCGAGCGCAACAACCCGACTTGGTGGCTTTCGCAAGAAGATAAAACGCACATTTAATAAGGAGGAAAGCGCTATGCAAATCAGACAGAGCAAAGCCAGGGATATCTCCTGGGTGGAAATCAAGGCCATGGCGGAAAACCAGCAGGCCGAGGACTACCTTAATCCCTTTGACGAAATCGACATCACCCTGGAGAACGGGGAGACCGCCACAGTGGTGGTGGCGCAGATTATCACGACCACCTGGGACCGGCCCGACACCATCCGCTTTGTGTTCAAGGACTGCTTGGACGAGGAGCACCGCATGAACCGCAAGCCGACCAATGCGGGCGGCTGGCCCGCCTGCGAGTGCCGCGACTACCTGCGGGACACGATTCTGCCCAACCTCCCCGCCGACCTGCAGGCCGTAATCAAGCCCCGAACCATCACCTGCGTTGTGGACGGTGAAACCGTCACCTGCGAGGATTGCCTGTGGCTTTGCTCCGAAACGGAAGTCTTTGGCATCGGCAATGAAAGTTGGAACAACGGCGTGGGCGACGGCCCTGACGAGACCCAAATGCCCATTTTCATGACCGAGCGCAACCGCGTGAAGATGCGAAAGAGCTGTGGGACCTGGCAGTGGTTCTTGCGCTCCCCGCGGGCGACCGGCGCGGTGAGCTTCTGCTATGTCGGCACCAACGGCACCAACGGCAGCATCTACGCCGGCCTTTCCTGTGGCGTGGCCCCCGGCTTTGACATCTAATCCGAGAATCAGGCCAAAAAATCGCGCCGCGAAAGCGGCGCAAAAGGAAAACCACCTGCGCCCGGTGCTGTCAACACGACGCAGGTGGAGCTATAGGCGACGGCCAGGCCGTCCGGGTTTTGTTCTCTCATACATTATAACATAAACCCGGATGGCCTGCAAGCGCCAAAAGGGGCGAAAAAACAAACGGGCCGAATGGCCCGTATCGCTCCGGTAAGAGCAATTAGCAGAGTGACCACGACCCTTCAAAGGAGGTTTGGCTGTATGCCTTATGTCCATCGGCGGGTGGTGGCCGGCCACACCGTCGAACATAAAAAAATGCAGTCTTTTCGGGTTCATGCTCCTGGCGTAAAGCGGGCAGCCAATCGAGGAAAAACCACCGAGCGGCAGGCTAGAATAAACGAGCGCGTGGCAGAGGAACATTTGCGCTGGTCCCTAAACGGCAATTTCGGGAAACGAGACCTTCACGCCGTCCTCCACTATTTCGACAAAGGGCGGAGTTTTGAGCAATGCCTGGAGGATCGGAAACTGTTCTTGAAACGCCTGCGCCGGATTTGCAAGCAAAAGGGCATTCCGTCGGCGGGGCTGAAATACATAGCCGTGACCGAGACCAAGAGAATGACCAATATTCACCACCATGTCATTCTGGGCAAAATGGACCCGGAAATAATCGCCGAGGCTTGGGAGCAGATAGGGGGCACCGGGGGGATTAGCTTCCGCCTCATGGATGATCGAGGGAATCATGCCAAGCTGGCGGCCTATCTGGTGAAAGAAAGCCGCTCCACCATGGCAAGATTCCGAGAGGCGGGAATAAGCGGCAAGCGATACAGCGCCAGCCAGAACCTCGAAAAGCCAAAAATCACCTACCAGGTGACGGCGGCGGCATCGTGGCGGAAAGACCCAAAGGCCCAAAAGGGGGCCAGGCTCTATGTGTTCGACGACGGCGCCACCTGCCGCAGCGGGTGGCATGAGGTCAGCGGCTACCCATACCAGGAATATTTTGAAGTTTTTAACGAATAGGAGGGCACCATGAAGATTTACATTTCCGGGAAGATAACCGGGGATCGGCAATATAAAGCGAAGTTCCGAGCGGCGGAAAAGAGACTGCGGGCAGCGGGCCATATCCCAATCAGCCCCGCAGCCATGCCCGATGGCCTGAAACCCGCCGATTATATGCGGGCCTGTTTCGCCTTGATGGAGGCGGCGGACGTTGTTCTGTTCCTCCCGGACTACGACGAGAGCCAAGGGGCCACGCTTGAATGGCGATGGTGTCACTACACCGGGAAGCCTATCGCCTACGATTTGGCGGCGTTCGGGGGCGGCGAAAAGTGAACCATGCCCAATTTAGCTTGTCCGACGAAATCATTGTGGACAATTTTGCAGGCGGAGGCGGGGCCTCGACGGGGATTGAGCTGGCCGCGGGACGCATTGTGGATATTGCCATAAACCACGACCCGGACGCCATTCTGATGCACCGGACAAATCACCCGCACACGGAACACCTGCAGGCCAGCGTGTGGGATGTAGACCCCAAAACTGTATGCCGCGGCCGCCCCGTCGGCTTGGCGTGGTTTTCGCCGGACTGCAAGCATTTTTCCAAGGCCAAGGGCGGCAAGCCTGTGGATAAGCAGATAAGGGGCCTTTCTTGGGTGGTTCTCCGCTGGGGCCTTGAAGCCCCGCCCCGCGTTGCCATGATGGAGAATGTCGAGGAAATCCAGACCTGGGGGCCTGTAATCGAGGGGCCGGACGGCAAACAATACCCTGACCCGGACAGAAAGGGCGAAACCTTTCAAGGGTTTATTGGGATGCTGACCGACGGAATCCCGGCGGATCACCCCGCCCTGGCGGAAGCCTGCGAGTTTTTGAAGATTGACCCCGCCGGGGAGCAGGCCCGCAAGCTGGTCAGGGGCTTGGGCTATACCGTGGAATGGCGGGAACTGGTGGCTGCGGACTACGGGGCGCCCACAACCAGAAAGCGGTTTTTCCTCATAGCTCGAAACGATGGCCGCCCGATTGTCTGGCCGTCCCCCACCCACGCGCCCGCCGACAGCGAGGCCGTGAGAGCGGGGAAGAAAAAGCCCTGGCGTTCGGCGGCGGAGATTATCGACTGGAGCCTGCCCACGCCAAGTATTTTTGACGATAAAGCATCCATCAAGCAGCGGTATGGCGTCACCGCTGTGCGGCCACTGGCCGCAAACACCATGCGCCGGGTTATTCGAGGCGTGGAAAAGTTCGTGATCACCGCGGCGGAGCCGTTTCTTGTTATCGTGAACCACGCTGGAGAGTTTCGCGGCCAGCCCATTGCAGACCCCCTCCAGACCATCACCGCAAAGCACGGTTATGGTGTGACCGACCCGCTCATGGTCCCGTGGACGGTCACAAACACCACCAATTCGACGGGGCACCCGGCCAATGAGCCGACGGACACCGCCCGGACGGGTGGCGGCGGTGGGCAAATGTTTCTATCGGCCTCCATGATACAGTGCAAGTTCGACAATGTGGCGGCTGATGCAAGCCGCCCCCTCAGAACAGTGACGGCAGTAAACGATCAGCTATTAGCCGCCCCATCGCTTATCCAGTATCACACTGAGCAGACCGAGCGTGTCCGTGGCCAGGGCGTGGCCGAGCCGGTGATGACCATCGACACCGCGAACCGCTATGGGATTTCTGCCGCCTGTTTGGCCAAATATTACGGGAATGACGACTACGGGCAAAATATCCATGGGCCGCTCCACACCATCACGACCAAGGACCGCGAGGGCCTGGTGGCCATTTCAATGACCGAATACCACGGGCAAAGCGTCGGCGCCGCCTTAGACGACCCGCTGGCCACCACCCTGGCGAAAGAACACCAGGGGATTGTGGCGGCCAGCTTGTCCAAGTTCTACGGCGAGGCCTACACGGGAACGGGGTCCAAAATGTCCGATCCACTCCATACTGTGACGGCCATTGAGCACAACGCCATGAGCGCGGCCCATATGGTCAAAATGAAGGGGGAAAATTTGGGTGGCCCGGTGGCGGAACCTGTTCAGACCATTACGGCGGGCGGCGGCCATTTTGGGAGGGTGATCACCCGCGTGGAGAAAATCACCGATGCCATCAACCTGCACAATTGGCCGAAGATTAGGGCGTTGCTGAATGAGTTTTGCGATTACAACCTGGCCGAGGACGAGGTGATTTTATTCAACATCGCCGGGGCTTGGTATTTCATGGCCGACATCGGCCTGCGTATGCTAACCCCGCGGGAATTGTACCGGGCCAATGGATTCCCCCCTGACTATGTGATCGAGCGGGACTATTTGGGCAACGAATACGGAAAAACCAAGCAGGTGGCCAGATGCGGGAACGCCGTGCCGCCGCCATTCGCCACCGCGCTGGTCCGCGCTAACCTGCCCGAGTGGTGCGGCACGGAAATCACCACCATGGCCCAGCTGGAAAGGTTGGTGGCGGTGTGATGGCTAAGCAAGAAAGGGGTACAGAAAAATGAAGGAAAATCCCATTATTTCCGCGACGAAAACCGCGGCCCTCAAAGTGACGACGACCATAAAGGGTAACGGGGGCGAAACGCTGGAAATGCTGGCCGTCCTTAACTGCGCAATTGCAGAGCTTATGCTTGAAAATGGTGCTCCGCCCGATCTGGTAAAGCGAACCTTGGCTGGTGTAGCCACGAAGGGAGCAGAATCCGCCGTAGCCATAGGAGCGGGAGGAATGACGCAATGAGCATTATAGCGATGGGCCTAGGAAATGCCACCCTAGGGCGGCGGACCAGAAGCCACGACGGCGACATAATCACCGAAACACCAGCAAAATGGGAATATGATCCCGCCGGGGGGTGCCTTGCCATTTGGCCGCTAAATCCTGAAACCATGGAGCCAAGCGGCCCGGCGGAAATCTTTGGGGATTGGGATGCCGGCCACTACCTCCCAAAAGTTCTTGACATGATAAAACCGAACAGAAGGATAAATGTGCCAGACCTTGCAAGTCTGATTCGCAAGGCGGCCAAAGATGGGCTGGACATTTGCGAATATTGCCCAGGATATGGCTGCCAAGAGTGCATTGTAGATGAATGGAAAGAGGATAACAGCGATGAATAAAACAAAAATCGACTGGTGTACCCACACATGGAACCCAGTCACGGGCTGCCTGCATGGGTGCCAATACTGCTATGCCAACGCGGTGGCCCAGCGGTTCGGGCTGGCCTTTGCTCCGCGGATTGGCGACCCCGGAATGAGAGGGGCCAGCAAGTACGACAGCCCGGAGGGTATGGACACCATGCTGGAGTTGAAAAACCCGTATATTTCGAGCGGGCGCATCCAGCCCTACCCCATGGCATTCTTGCCGACCTTCCACCGTTACCGCCTGAATGAGCTGGAGAGGGCCACAAAGCCCCGGACAATTTTTGTGTGTAGCATGGGGGAATTGTTTGGGGAGTGGGTGCCGTCCTCCTGGATCGTGGGCGTACTGGATGCCGCCAAGCGGGCACCGCAACACCGCTATTTGTTTCTCTCCAAGAACCCGGCCCGATATTTGGAGCTTGACAGCATGGCACTTCTGCCCCACGACAAGAACTTTTGGTATGGCTCTTCCGTTACCGGAGAGGAATCGGTGGCCGCCTATGCAATGTCAGGGGCAGACCTGAACCTGTTCTGGTCAATGGAGCCATTGCTGGGGCCGGTAGACATGGGGGCGTCGGAAGGGCTTCCCGGTTGGGTTATCATCGGCGCAGAGACAGGAACCCGGAAAGATAAAGTTGTGCCCGCCCGCAAGTGGGTGGAGGACATCGCAGATTTTTGCGCCGCAAAGAATATCCCGGTTTTCTACAAGGCCAATATCCGGACACACTTCCCTGACCTGCCGCCGTCGGAATATCCGTGGGAGAATGCGGAATGAAACCGAAGCCACAAAATCCGCCCTGCCAAAAATGTGAACTGGAAAAATATAACACACTATGGTGCAATCACTGGAGGCTGGCATTTGCCATGAACGAACTGAAAAAATCAGTTCCGCCCCTTTGGTGCTTTGCGGTGCTCAACATGCAATGCCCCGATTTTGAGGCGGAAACGGATAAAAGCGTAGATTAACCCATTTTGCCCAAGGCCGAGAGGTGAGCCGATGAAAGAAAAGACTGCGGAGCAGGCGGTGGTTCGTGCCGCAAAGGATTATTTACAGCAATATCACATCGCCAAGGGGCAAAAGCGTATATTAGAGCGGCGCCACGATGAACTCCAACGGGAGTTGGCCGCACCGGCGCTTGGCTCAACCTATCGCTCCATGCCCACCTCCAAGGCCAAGAAAACGGACGGCGCGGTGTCGGTGGTGTACCGGATTGCCGAGGTGGAGGCCAGGATTGAGGAGCAACGCCAGGAAATGGCCAAGGCCGTGCTGCACGTTATGGACCTGGTGGACCTTCTGCCGCCACACTCTATGGAGCGCCAGGTGGTGGAACTGCGGCACATAGATTGCAGGGGCTGGGATGAAATCGCCCGTGTGGTTCATCTGTCACGCTCCAGCGTGTTCCTCCACTACAACACGGGCCTGGAAATCATAGCCAGGAATAAGCGGGCGCAGGGAATAATCCGGGAATATATGACCGCCGAAAAAGTAAGGCGTGGGGGCAAATCCAGCCCGCTTGTGCCGCAATAAAAGTTCGGACGTTTTTGGACACTGTCCTGTGGTATATTGGTAATATGGAAACGCAGCGGGGACGGGCTGGCAACTCCCCCTTGCCATACGAACCCACAAGGCCACCAGGCCACAAACCTGGCGGCCTTTCTGTTTTCCATCATGGATGGGTCCAGACACCAAGGGGCTTTCCTCCTTTCACCCTTACCCGCCGCGGCACCAAGCTGGTCCCGTAGCGCCTTGGACGCCCTCCGCCGCCAGGGGCCGCTCTAGCCGAGGGGCGGCCCCTGGCACTCCCGTGACGCTCTACCCCACCCCCCTTTTGGGTCCTTCCGGGGGTCTACCTGGGTGCGGGGCGAAGAAGG
>JGI994J12354_10005558_pt1 | contig 10819 bp, 9 predicted proteins | sample IntmicLarv3ML3BL_FD_12354 | JGI IMG/M metagenome (IMG submission 12354)
ATACATAGCTATATACTGACAAATAAATTATACACCATTTTTAATTTGTCATGTTTTTTAGTATACTCATATTATGTTGCATCATTTGCTACACCAATTGGATTAGGAAGTTCTTGATTTTTGCGTAGACAGTATCTAAATTATTTGAGTGATGGGCAAACAAATATCCCGTTGCTTGCAACGGGGAGGGGGTATAAAAAATATTGAGGAAAATGACCCTGTTCCGGTCAAGACCCTAAAAAAATTATAAAATACCTATTTCTACGCCGTAAGTTTTTGTTTGCCCGGGCTCTATGTATTCAAGCTCGCCGCCGGTCTTTGCGGCTGTAAAACCGGACACAAAGGCATTAGCAGGCTCTATACCTAAAACATAACTGCCAAAGCCCATCTGCTTCCATTCAACTAAAACAGGGAGTTGATTTTTATTGTATTTAAGGTAAGCGCCGTCAGCTACTTTGTAGTCGGGGTTTAGTATTTTGGCTATTACCGTTCCGTCTGCAGCTGCCCGTGTTCTGTGGTCAAAAACCTGTTCGGCATAGTTTTCAGTCGGGACGTCCATAGTACTGTAAGTATTTATGCCTTTTTCGGCATCTGCGTCGCGAGAGCGGACATCGCTGTCTATCTCTATTGTGGTATTTTCACTGATGAGCGGAAAACCGAAATTGCAGTGGTAAAGGAGCATTATAGGGGCAGGGGAGCTGCTTATATTGGTTATGTTGTCGGTCAAAGTAAAGAAGTTTTCACCTGCTTTTGCGGTAATTTTTCGCTCAACCACCAATGTATCGCCAAACATAACGCCGTCAATAATTTTGCCGTTAATTTCCAAGATATAGTCGTCGCCATCCCAATATGTTTTGTAGCTCACTTCATCGGCAGGAATGCAAGAATAAGTGCCGTGCAAACCGTAATGCTTGCCCTCATATTCGTTTTCAACGCCGACATTATTCAGCCCGCAAGTAGCGACCATACCGCCTGAAAAGTTTCTTACCCAGCCGTTGCCAAAACGGTCGTAAAAGGCAGGGTTAGTCTCGCCGTTTGGCGTAACATAACACATTGATTTGCCGCAATACGCAGCTCTCGTTATATCCATACCGCGATCGGGGCTGACCGTAAAGGTAAATCCGCTTCCTGTCGACACCTCTAACTGCCTGTTTCCTCTGCCGCGAGTAGAGAGCAGTTCAACTTCTTTTATTTCGGCAATCTGTTTCATATTATTGGTGTACGCCTCTATTTCGCGGCGAGTGTAGTTTTTTTCGTTGAGCTTCATGAGATTGATTCCTTATTTATTCGGTTATTTGTGCTGTATAAACGAGTTTTCCTTCAATAAATGTTGCGCGTACGTTCAAGTTATCATCTAATATGACAAGGTCAGCTTTCATACCTTCGGCGATTTGTCCGGTATCATTAAGCCCCAAATTAAAGGCGTGGGCTGTTGACACCATATAGATAGCCTCATTAAGTTCGTAGCCAAGCTCTATTACATTTTTGAGTATGGTATCTGCTGTAGCTATGCTTCCGGCAATGTTTCCGTCCGGCATCCTGGCTGCGCCGTCTTCTATACGTACTATATGTCCGGCAAATTCTATAGTTTCACCCTCCGGCATATAAGCGCACGGCAGACAGTCTGAAATGACCATGGTGCTTTCGATACCTTTTGAGTTTATAGCTGTCTTCATAACAGCGGGATGTACATGCACTCCGTCACCGACAAGCTCTATCATTACACGGTCATCAGAGAGTGCTGTCCCGACCATATTTGGCTTTCGATGATGAAGTCCGCTCATAGCGTTAAATAAATGAGTTACTCTTGTTGCTCCGGCGTCAATACCTTCTGTAGACTCTTCATAAGTAGCGTCAGAATGTCCGATAGAGACGATGATGCCTCTTTCTGTCAACCACTTGATGAGGTTAAGATTATCCGCCATCTCAGGTGCTAATGTTACTATTTTTATGAGGTCTTGATTTTGCTCTATTATTTCTTTTATTGACGCGCCATAGTCTGAATTATGTTCAAATATCGCCTTTTCAGGTTGAGCTCCTTTAGTTTTTGGGTTGATAAAGTTGCTTTCCATATGTAGACCTGCTATTTTACACCCCGGCAGTCCTATGCTTTTCGCGCTTTTAAGTTGAGATAACACATCTTCAAGCTCAAACGGCATGCAAGCGACAGTGGTTGGAACTATAGTGGTCAGACCGTGTTTACAAGCATACATCGAAAAGTCGGCAAATCCCGCGCTGTTCGCTTTATTGGTATCGATACCGTACATGCCGTGGATATGGCTGTCAATAAACCCGGGAGAGATGATTTTCCCTTCGCAATCTATATATCCCACTCCCGGAGTTTTTTCATCTTCAAGTGTGCAGTCATAAACAGCGCCTATCTCACTGCCGGCTATAACTAAGCTTCCTTTTGGAATGACTGCTCCGAGAAGATGAATCTCAGCTCCGGCCAAAACTGTAATAGCTCCTCCGGCTAAAGAGGCTGAGCAAAGCGCGCTGTTTTGCAGCGGATTTACTATATCATCATCCATAAAATCGTCGTCATCCGTCAGATCATAAGGGGCAGGCAATTCTTCACCGCAATTTACGCAAATAGCGTCAATTATTTCATTTTCAGTTCCGCATTTCACACATTTTATCATAATTTTTATTTCCTATACTTTACAAGAATAATATTCGCCGTCTTTTACAGCACATCCTGCCTTTTCACCATTTCGCATAAGCTGACTGCATAAAGAACAGGTTATACAAATTTTCTTTTTGTCTAACTCTCCTTTCTCCCTTAGATCATGTATAAATTCGGGGTAGGCAAATGAAAGTCTTCCGAGACCGACTGAGGTTGCGGCACCATCTTTTAACGCGCCTGATGCTATGTAGGGGAAAAATTGACGGAGCCAGCTCATGCCGCTCAACACTACATTTAAGTCTTTAAATTTATTCTGCGCCGCGTTTGCCGCAAAAATGAACCGTTCTATTCCCTTTAATTGCGTTTCAGGCGGCTCGTACCCGTTTTTTACAGGTCGGTCATACGGGCGGTTTAAGTGCGGGGAATAGTAAGGGTTACCAAGCGTTACGTTTATCCCTCTAATCCCTTTTTTTGTCATTTCTTCTATGAGTTTTAACGGTTCGCTGAGATTAAGTTCTTGCCCGTCAACATTGCCGCCAAACCCAAAAGGCATAGACATACCGTCAAAGAAGTTTAAACGGCTTGTTATTTCTATATTATCGCCGACTGAGTTACTGACTGCGCTGATGGTTTCTAAAATGAGCCTTTGACGGTTTTCCATATCAAAGCCGCCGTAAATAGAGTTTACCCTTGTAAAAGAGGATAAAAGCTCTGAAAATAAATAGCGGTGGCAAGACTTTATATCAACACCGTCAAATCCGGCTAAAGCAGCTAACTTTGCAGAAGAGGCAAATTTTTCCGGCAAGGATTTTAAATAATCATCACTGACTATTTCTGTTTTTGAGTTTACTCCGGAAGAGGAGTCTAACGGAGTGTTACTCGCTATTATCGGTTGAGGATAACCGTTTGGCCGCGAATATCTGCCTGAATGAGTAAGTTGCAGAAATATTAACGGTGAAAAGTTTTCACCATTTGCATCTTTAGCGGTTTTTTTTATCATACGGATCATTTCTTTGTATGACAAAATATTTTTTTCTGTTAAAAAGAGTTGTCTGGGGTTTGCCTTACCTTCTTCTGTTACGGAGCATGCTTCAGCCCAGATAAGGGCTGCTCCGCTTTTGGCAAATCTGTTGTATCGCCGAAGAGTTAACTCACCTGGACTTCCGTCACTTTTACCGTCGCATCCCTCCATAGGCTGAATAACAAACCTGTTTTGCATCTTAAATTTGCCGAAGTTTACCTTTGAAAAGAGGATATCAAAATTATCACAAATAGGGAGATTGATCGCTGATTTTTGCGCTTCTTCCATCAAGTCGTCCAATTCATTATAATGGAATTTATAGCTCATGATATGTCCTTATCGGGGTTAGTTTTATTTTGCGCTAAGATATCGTATGTGTTCTCTCTTGACATAGGGCGACCAAAGAAATATCCCTGCACTAAGTAGCAACCGTTTTCAAGCAATATCTTTACCTGCTCTTCGTTTTCGACTCCTTCGGCAAGAATTTTTATATCCATTTTTGTAGCGAAGTCGATGACTAAACGTAAAATTTCTTTCGCGTGGTCTTTTGTTTCAATATCTGTTAAAAAACTGCGATCAAGTTTTAAGACGTCAACAGGGATGTCTTTTAGAACTGTGAAGGCAGTATTACCGGTTCCAAAGTCATCTATAGAAACGTTAACTCCTAAATTATTTAGTTCATAAATAATACTTGTTATGGTATCAATATTTGTTATCGCCATAGTTTCGGTTATCTCTATCTCGATAGTTTTCGGCGGGATATCATATTTTTTGAGAGTTCTTTTAACATAGTCTAAAAAATCGGGCTGAAATATTTCCGAAACAGAACTGTTAACTGAAACTGTCGAGTCTTTATCCAAAAGACCTTTTTTTGTCCAGTCGCGGACATCACTGCAGACACGGTCAAAAACAAATCTTCCTATTTGTACTATATTGCCGCTTTGCTCAGCTATAGGGATAAATTTTGCCGGTGAGACATATCCTTTTTCTTTGTGTTCCCACCGTATAAGTCCTTCAAAACCGCATATTTTTTTTGTTTTAATATTATATTTTGGTTGATAATATACTTTGAAATCACCGTTTGAAATAGCCACTCGTAAATCATTTTTTATTTCCTGCTCTTCATAAAAAGGCATTAACATCTCCGGAGAATAAAAAGTGTACATTTTATTGTCATTATTTTTGACAGATTTTCTTGCGGCATCAGCTTTTTCAAGTACTAAAATAGCATCGTCGTCATTAGCTGAAATAAATACAATTCCTATTGAAAAAGAGATACTCTTAAATGACGAGTTATTTATGGTTGTATTTTGTATATCCGATATAAACCGTTCCAAATTTTTGGTTAGGATAGTAATATCATTATTTCCTTTAATTATAACCGCGAATATGTCGCCCTGCATTCGTCCTATAACAGCAGGCTCTTCAACATCGTTGTAGTTGTCAGAAAAATGAATTTTCAGCGATTTGCCGATAGCGATAAGCAGTTGGTCACAGACTTCTGTACCGTATATTTTATTATATATCTTAAAGTTATCTATATCAAGAGTAAATATAGGTTCTAAAATAGGATCCGCGCCTTTTTTTATTGCTTTTTTTATAGTATCTTCAAGATCCAGTTTTATTTTTGCTTCGTTAAAAAGGCCTGTTAACGGATCTATATACGCTGAACGGTAAAGTTTCTCTTCGTTTTTTTTGTTCCATTTCATATATAGTATAGTCAAAAAGATAAATATAATAATAATCGCTATAGTAATAGCGATTATAGAGTAGATGATATTCATCTCATCCTGTAAAAGGTAGTCATCCGGTACAGTTATTAAGACATTCCATCCTTTTACCGATGGGATAGAGGAATAGTTTGCTATGTATGATTTGTTATTTATTATAAGATTAACTCGGGTATCGGTGTTTTTCTTCCGAGCTTCACGAAAAGCGTTTAACGCGAGTTGTGGATTTTCGATAAAGTCAGATACCAATGTATTTACCTGTTGCTCAGCGCCAAATGATTTGAATAATATCTGACTTCTATCGTTCAATATATATATTTCACCCGCTCCGCCAAATATAGAAATTTGAACAAATCCGGTAAGGGCTTCTGAGGTTTTACAGGCAAAAATAACACCGGTTATCTCATTGTTGTAGATAAGAGGGGCAGCGGAAAATAGCATTTCCGTTTTTTTACCTTCGATCTCAACAACGGTGAGAGCCATATTTGCCTTTCCGTTAAAAGCTTTTTGTATCCATTCATTTTCATCAGCATCAAATTTTCGTACAGTGCTAGTTGAAACAGAGATGAAGTCATGGTCTATAATGCCCATACTGAACAACTTTTCTTCTGCTATGAACGGGCGTAAAGTCTGCAGCTTTTCTTCTATCGATATATCCGGATTAGCAAGATACTGGTTTGTTGATAATGTTTTCGTGAGGTTTAGTGGTTCACTGAGCTGGAATTCTATATTGTTAGTGATTTGCTGTGAAATTTCTTTTAGCTGTGCTTGAACGCTCTTTAAGAGAGATTTTCTGACATGAATGATGTAGAAGCTCGCAGAAAAGATGTATACTATAAATATTATTATGGATATTATAACGGTATTTCTTATACTTTTACGGTTCAATACCTTTTGCTCCGGTTTGATATGAAAATATTAATTATAGAATATTATAATATGATTTTCGTTTAATGTCAAGGTTTTTTAAGTTCTCTTTTTTGTATAAAAGCAAAGAATAATATGTTTTGAAATGAAAGAAAGGCGGATAAAAAAAGGTTGAGCAGCATTTTAAGGGGGAGAACCTCGTTTTGTAAAAGCGCTAAATCGCTAAGTTACAAGGATTCTCCCCTTAAATATTTTGTTAAATAGTATAAAAACTAAACAGAAGCTGCTTGGCGCTGTCGTTTGCGTTTTGCTCGTTTTTCACGTGACATACGTGCAGACTCGAGTTTAGCCTTGCGGCCTTCTTCTTCGCGGTGAATGCCGCCGATAACTTCTGACTCTAACGATTTAAATGTCTCATTGTTAGCGCTTAAGCTACGCAACGCATCAAAATCTACTTGTTTACTCATGAAAATAGGTCTCCTAAGATTAGTCCGACATATATTATATAATTTTTTTTGATGATTTGTCAAGGGATTTTGTTTAAAGTTGAAAAAAAAATAGATTTCTGCTATAATTTGTATGTTGTGCATGGATTAATTCAGTCACTTATGGTGTGGTATTTCTCTATTTTGGAGCAGTTTGGTCTTTGGGGTGTGGTTGTCCTTATGGCCATGGAGAGCTCTGTTTTTCCGGTGCCGAGTGAGCTTGTTATCCCTCCTGCCGCTTACACTGAAAGTCACATGCAGGGCGGAGCTGTTATTTTGACTATTATGGTTATACTCGCCGGAACATTTGGGTCTTTGATAGGGGCTGCGACAACTTACTGGATTTCACGTTGGTTGGGTTATCCTTTTTTAGTAAAATACGGAAAATATTTTCGTTTTACGCCGGAAAAGATGAGGAAATCTGCGGTTTGGGTTGAGAAATACGGCGCAAGCGGTATTTTTTTGGCGAGACTTATACCGGGCGTCCGTCACCTCATACCTATCCCTGCCGGCATGATAAAAATGCGTTTTTCCACATTTTGCGTGATGACAGTTTTTGGTGCAGGTCTTTGGTGTACAGTGCTTACTATATTTGGCCTTGTCATGTCAAAAGATATGGAGGCTATACTGCACAGCGGCGGAAATTACAGCTCGCCTGAGTATCTCGCGTCGTTTTGGAATCTGACTGCAGCAACCATTATATTGGCGTGTGTTATCGTCGCGCTTTATTATCTCGGTGTACTTCTTCAAAAAGGTATGATACGGCATACTATTGATAAAAATAGTAATATAAAAAACGGAGAAAGCAGTGAAGATTGATAGTTCTCTCCCTACAGATATTTTAGATGTTATAAGCGAACTGAAAAAAATAGAAAATGGGAAATTTTATTTTGTAGGCGGTATGGTTCGAGACAGTCTTCTTAGCGCAAAACTGAGTGATGTTGATTTGGCAACGAATCTAAAACCTGATGAGATAATAGCTCATTTTGAGCGCAATACAGAGTATAGGCTTATACTTGTCGGATGCCGTTTCGGAACGGTCGGGATAGCTAAGATAAACGACTCAAAAAATTATTCTGTAAGGTCTGTTTCCGGGATAGTTGAGGTTACTACGTTTCGTTCTGACGGTGAATATTTTGACAACCGTCATCCGGACAGTGTTAATTTTTCCGCTGATATAAAGGACGATCTCAGCCGCCGTGATTTCACTATGAATGCTATAGCTGTCTCTTTAGATGATGTACACGAATTTATAGATCCATTTTATGGCATCTCAGATATAAATGATCGTTTGATTCGCACGGTAGGAGACGCAAAAAAAAGATTTTCAGAGGACGGGTTGCGTATTTTACGTGCTTATAGGTTTGCGGCTCAACTGGGCTTTTCACTTGATGAAGAGTTAAGGATAGCGGCAAAAGAGCTTTTGCCGTCTCTGTTGCCTAAACTCGCGGCGGAGAGAGTAACTGAAGAAATAAGAAAAACAGTTTTAGCGGAAAATGCCGAAAAAAGCGTTGAATTCATGACAGAAGACGGTATAGCAGATATTTTATTTGGTCAAAAAATATCTTTTACAGGCTTACAAGAGATTAAACCAAAATTGCCGATGAGGATGGCTTTTTTGCTAAAAGGAGTCGGTGACGCGGAAAAGGTTGTAGCAAAGTTAACGTTCAGTAATGAAGAAAAAGATGATATTATGTTTTTAGTTAAGGCAGACTACGCTATTTTAGATGAGATATTTTTTGATGATTTCAGTCTCGCAAAGCATCTTAATAATTTTTCTGAAAAGAAAGTGCGGCTTTTAGCTGAGTACTTTAACCGTGAAGATTTGCTTCTCAGGTTGGAGTTGTTTTTAGGGCAAAACCTTGCTGTTTATGTAAATGATTTGGATATTACCGGCAGTGAAATAGCTGAAATTTTAGAAGTGCCGATTGGACCGAAAATAGGAGAAATAAAAAAAATATTGTTGGAACGCGTGCAAAGAGATCAGACATTAAACGATAACTCTATCCTCCGCGATATGGTTGAAGAGATAAAAGAATAAGCTTTGAAGTTTATCTTAAGAATTATGCTTGACTAAAGCGAAAAAATGTGATATATTATTTAGGTGCGAAAAACGGTATTGATTATTAATGGACCGAATCTCAGCTTACTTGGCAGCCGAGAACCTGATATATACGGTAAGGAAACCTTAAAAGATATTGAAGAGATGATATCTTCTATGGCCGAAGATCTTAAAGCGGATATGCTTTTTTTTCAGTCTAATGTTGAAGGTGAGATAGTCAATAAGATTATTGAGGAAAAGGATAGGGTAGACGGTATCATCATAAACGCTGGAGCGTATACTCACACATCGGTCGCTATTCCGGACGCTATAAAGGCAACGGAAAGTACGGCGGTTGAGGTACATTTATCAAATATATATCGCAGAGAAATTGAAAGACATACGAGTTTGCTTAGCGCGGCATGTATAGGTCAGATTTCAGGGTTTGGCGCGAACAGCTATTTGCTTGCTTTGCGCGCGCTGATAAATGAATTAAATAAATAAACGTTTTTATTTGTAATGGGCGAGTGGCGAAATTGGTAGACGCGCTAGACTTAGGATCTAGTTCCTCACGGATTGGGGGTTCGAGTCCCCCCTTGCCCACCATTTTTTGACCATTTTGGGTGTAGAATGTAACAAGTTGTTGGGTCTATCCCTGATTTTGTTTAAACTCTAACTATGTCATTATAATTAAAGTTTTTGTTATAGGCTGTTTAAGGTGTTAATCACTAATAAATAATCTTATTTTGGAACATTGGCAAAACCATTATAGAAAACAGCAAATATGATAGTAATTTTATTAAAAACTTAGCTCGCGACATCAAATCCGAATTCCCAAACACTAAAGGATACTCCGTTCGTAACTTACAATATATGCGCAAATTTGCTGAATTTGTACCTGATATAACAAATATGCAGACAGTGTCTGTATATTTAAGTTGGTCACATAATATATACCTGATAGTAGACACCGCTTCGCGCTATAACGTTATATCCGACTCTCGTTATAAGATCAGTAACTTCACCAAGATAATCAAGCTCCATAATAGATGGATGATCATTTTAGCTTACAGAATTATCGACTTCTTGGTTTTTGAATATATATAAGATACGATTAAAATTTTCTTCTTTTGCTTTATCTCGTATTGTGAACCAATCAGCAATCCACCATATTCCAAGTCCACCTAAAGTAAATAATTTTAACAATCCTAACCCGATATCACCAATAAAAAAGTAATCTTTGCCTAAAAATCCTCCGAGAATTGACATGAAAAGAGCTATATTTGGTTCACATAAAACTAAATTTTGGACTTTATCTGAGTTTATATCATTTAGTTCAAGTAGTTTATCTTTTATAATGTCAATCTTATCTTCAGGGAAGTAATATCCATTTATTTTAATATATTTTTCTGCGTCTATTAAGTTCATTGATGTCTTTTAAAAATAATTCTATTAATTGTATATTCCAAATTGTAGTTGACATCCCAAAGAATATCCTACCATTTCGTAATATAATTCAAACATCCAATTATTGAGTGTTTTTGCTCCTTTTGTAAAAATACTATCTCGCTGAACACCTCTTCCATATCGTACTCTTTCCTGCATATCAACCCCTTTTTTAATCGTTAAAGGGTTTGAAACTAATCCATAAGATCCATCAATTATAAGTATTGGATCTGTGGTTGCTATTCCAAATCCTAATTCAAATGGTGATATAATACAACCAATTGATCCATTTATAACATAGAATTTTCCTAAAGTCATACTGTCATCAAATCCTAATATATCTTCTAACATGTCTGGTACAGGTACAAAGTTAGATGGTGATGAGAATAGCCATGGTATATCTGTGTAACCTGATGGATCTATTTCATTTATTGGATTGTTTTTCACAAACCCGTATAGGTTAATTCCTCCGTTATAGCTTATGGGGTCTCTTGTTATAAATCTGCCAAAATATGGGTCATAATACCTATGTGTCAACAGATATAACCCGGTCTCCTCGTCTTTATAATATCCTGCGATTATTTTATACCCAAACGGGTCATC
>JGI994J12354_10005559_pt1 | contig 10818 bp, 10 predicted proteins | sample IntmicLarv3ML3BL_FD_12354 | JGI IMG/M metagenome (IMG submission 12354)
TCCCTGCCAGAACGGGATAATAGCATATTCAGCACCGAGACAAGAATGCCAACAGCCGCAATTTTAAAAATCAGATCGACGTTCATCCCGCACCTCTTTTGCATAATTATGTTAATTTATCATTGTTGTGTTATCAACAATTGTCTCAATATCCATGTTTATATTATGTAAACTATTCGCGCATTCACACTATCACTATTGTGATAATAATGCCCATGGCAACACCAAGTCCGGTCCAGAGCTTCCCCTGAACGCCGCTTTGGATACGTGCCTCATCAGCCAAAACTGATAACCGCGCAATCGCCGCATCTATAGACGCCTTTTGTTCCTGTGAGTCATACCTGCCCAATATCGCTCCAAGTGAATTTACTATTTCAAATTCCTCATCAGTCAACACAGTTTTACGCAGTATTTTCACTTCATCTGTCCATGTCCGGGAAAAGCATTCTTCACTCAGCCTCTCCATTCCCTTATAAAGCCTAGTAAAGAACTCCCGGCAGCTATTTGGTGCGCTTTTGGAGAGCATGTCAATAAGCTCCGGCAGAGGAGTGAGTCTGGTGCAAATCTCTGCACGCATTATTTCCAGAACAGAAATAAAATCAGCAAGAAACCTCGCTCGTGCACGCAGCCTTAAAGCTCTTGAAAACCCCATAAGGGACGGCGCGAGAATGACCATAACAATACCAATAGCTTTCTGCACCTAGCTCAGCTCCTCCAGTGTATACTCCCGCCTGCCCCCGCAGACTTTTATAATCACTGCGCGCTGAAATATTTTTTCTCTGCACAGTCTTTTATAAAGCGGTCTTTCAGAGAAATCCGCAAGACCGTCGGCATGCGCTGTCGCCAAAAGCAAAACCCCGCAATTGGCAGCAGAAGACATCGCTGTTATATCCTCCGGTGCGCTTATTTCGTCCATGGCAATAAGCTGCGGTGACATGGTTTTCAGCAGCATCATGGCTGATTCGGCCTTTCCAACGCCGGTCATGACATCTGTGCGCGATCCTATGTCCAGCTGCGGCACGCCATCCCGAACAGCGGCGATTTCCCCGCGCTCATCTGCCAGAGAAATCCGCATACCATCGTTTGACAGTTTACGAACCATTTCTCGAATCAATGTTGTTTTTCCTCCGCCCGGCGGTGAGATAATTATTGTTGATTTCAGTCCTCCGTCTAAAAGCTGCGGCATAAACCTGTCTGCGCAGCCTTTTTGCTCGCTTGGCAGCCGTATGGCTATTGACGACAGTTTTCTAAAGCACTCCACACCACCGCTGCTGCTCATAACACCGCTGCCGCAAATCCCTATTCTTATTCCCCCGCGCGCGGTGACAAATCCGCGGCGCATGCTGTCTGCCGCTGTATGAACAGAAGCTCCGGTGGCAAGCTCTACAACTGTTTCAACATCCCTGACTGTCACCGGTCTGCACGCAGGAAGCTCCAGCTCCTTCTCTGCTGCAAGCACTGTTGCCATCTGTCCTACCCGAAGGCGAACTTCTTCCGGCATCGCTCCCCTGCCATAGCTGTTCATCAGTGACCCGCGAAATGGCTGCGGCAGCAGCATTGCCACATTTTCCATATTCATTAGCTCGTCCCTCCTTAACACCAATCATATTTGAGCATAGTTGAATTTAGACCTATTTGCACAAAAATGAATACAAATCCCGTGATTTTGAAAATCTATATTGACATATATATCCTAACGGAGTAATATTAAGCGGTATTCGTTTGCATGCTAACTATTAGCAGGCTAATTTTATTTTGAAAGGAGGGTTATTAATGGCACAGGATACCTGCCCGCACAGGCACGCGCCGCAGGAAGATGGACCGGAATGGTATTTTAGGGAGCTTTTTCAGGCGCACAGAACTGCTTCACTCGCTGTATCCGCACACTATGACTTGAAAGAATGCGGACAGCCCATGATCCTCTTCATTCTCGACCACGAATACAATGACAGCTACAGCCCAACGCAAAAGGAACTTGCCGAAAGGCTGGGTATATCTCCGTCTACAACAACAATTTCGCTGAAATCTCTCGAGCGCATAGGTTATGTTCGCAAAGTCTCTGATGAAAAGGATATGCGCTGCAAACGCATTGAGATTACCGAAAAAGGCAGAGATGCCGCTCACAAGTTCCTTGATGTTTTTAATATCATAAACAAAGCTATGTATCAGGGCTTTGCTGATGAAGAACGGGAAATGGTTTCACATTTCTACAGCAGGATAACTGAAAATCTATTGAAACTGGCTGACCACTACAGCACTGTTGACGAAAGGAAATAGGTAATGATAAAGCTAATCCTTGATAACCTTGGCAAATATAAAAAAGCGGCCATTGCCGCTCCGATTTTTATTCTCATTGAAACAATTGTGGGACTTTTCATCCCTGCGCTCATGGCTAATATCGTCGATTTCGGTATACAAGGAAAAGACCAAGCCTATATCATCAAATATGGAATCATAATGTCTGTTCTTGCAATTATCGGCGCTATCAGCGGAATTATCTGCTCCTGGTTTTCCACAAAAGCGGCAAACGGCATGGGAAGCAAGCTCCGTGTGAAAATGTACAACCATATGCAGAGCTTTTCTTTTGCGGATATTGATAAATTCAGCACCGCATCGCTGATAACCCGTATTACCAACGATGTGCGCACAATACAAATGACAATGCAAATGGGAATACGCGTGCTTATGCAGGCGCCGTCCCTTCTGATTGTCTCTCTGTTTATTGTTATCCGCTACAGCCTCAAGCTGGCTCTCATCTATCTTATAGCAGTACCTCTGCTTCTATTCTGTGTACTAACGCTTATGCGTTTTGTTCACTATCTGTTTATGATGATGCGGGAAAAGCTTGATGCATTGAACGCCACCTTACAGGAAAACCTTATTGCCATCCGCGTTGTAAAATCCTTTGTCCGCGAAAACCATGAGCGCGCAAAGTTCAAGCAGGCAAATGATAACTTGACAGCTGCAACTATTAAAGCAATTTCTCTGATAGTTTTAATGCAGCCCATGTCAACACTTATAATCAATGGTGTTACCCTTCTGATATACTGGTTCGGCGGGCAGTTTGTCGGCAACGGAGAGCTTTTGTCCGGTCAGCTTCTCGCTATTCTGGGCTATTTGAACCAGATAATGATGAGCATAATGATGTTCTCTATGGTTCTCATGCAGTCAACACAGGCAAAAGCATGCGCAACCCGTATTAACGAGGTTCTGGAATCGGTTCCAGACATCGCCAATCCCGAAACTCCTGTCTTCCAGCATCCGGAGCACGGCGGTGTTGAGTTTAAAAACGTCAGCTTTAAATACTCCCTCACCGGCTCAGGTGAAAACGTTTTGGAAAATATCAGCTTCAAAGCCAATCCCGGCGAAACCGTTGCCGTCATTGGCGGCACAGGCTCCGGTAAATCCTCTCTTGTAAATCTGATCCCGCGTTTTTATGATGTAACCGAAGGAAGCGTGCTGGTTGATGGAGTAGATGTTAAGGATTATGATATATCAAGTCTCCGCAGTTCAATTGGCATGGCGCTTCAGAAAAACGTGCTGTTCACCGGAACAATAAGAGAAAATATGCTGTGGGGCAATCCTGACGCGACAGAGGAAGAGATAATTACCGCCCTTAAAAATGCTCAGGCGTATGATTTTGTAATGGGCTTCCCCGGCGGTCTTGACGCTGAAATCCTACAGGGAGGCAGCAACGTATCCGGCGGTCAAAAACAGAGGCTTTGTATCGCCCGTGCAATGCTGCGCAATCCGTCAGTTCTGATCCTTGATGACAGCACAAGCGCCGTAGACTCCGATACTGAATCAAAAATCCGCATGAGTTTTGAAGATACACTGAAAAACTGCACTGTTTTCATCATCGCTCAGCGCATCAGCTCTGTGGTGAGCGCCGACAAAATTATAGTTCTTGATGAAGGCGGAATAGAGACAATCGGCAACCATGAGGAACTGATGAAAACCAGCCTTATTTATCAGGATATATACAAATCTCAGCTTGAGGGGGTACTGAAAAATGTCTGATACAAAAAAGACTCCCGTTGTTGATAACGACAGCCTGTTTTATCTGCTTCGCACAAAACTTCGCGATACTGAAGACGACAATAACGACGAGCTTTATAAGAATATGCGCGCCATGCGCGGACCAGGCGGCGGAAGGGATTTCAGAAAACCGAAAAACACAAAGGGTACATTGCTCCGCATTCTGGGATATGTAACTAATAATAAGCTGCTGCTGGTTTTGATATTGGCGCTGACGCTTACCTCGGTATTATGCAATCTTGTATCCGGATATTTTTTGATACCCCTCATGGACGACTACATAATCCCAAACGTAACCGCTGAAGTCAAAGATTTTTCCGGGCTTGCGCACCAGCTCATTATTCTTGCCTGCATAAATCTTGCATCAATAGTCGCCTCGTATGCTCAAAGTAGAGTTATGATACAAATTGCCCAACGGGCTAGTAACAAGATGAGAAGCGATCTCTTCTCAAAGCTTCAAAATCTTCCGCTGAATTATTTCGATGCCCATCCTCACGGTGAGGTAATGAGCCGCTTCACCAATGATATTGAAAGCGTACAAATGATGATGGATCAGGGGCTTATACAGTTCATATCCGGAATAATTATGTTTGTGGGCACAGTATTTATAATGCTTCGCGTCAGTTGGCGGATGTTTATAATAACCCTTGTACTCATTGCCCTTGCACTCTTGCTGACAAAAACCATTGGCGGACTCAGTAAAATCATGTTCAAAAAACAGCAGGCTTCTCTCGGCAAACTAAACGGCTATGTGGAAGAGCTCATTGAGGGAATAAAGGTCGTCAAGGCATTTAACTATGAAGAAAATGCAAAATCCACCTTCGGCGAGCTTGACGCGGATTACAAAATCAATGCAATGCTTGCAAACTTTTTGGGGACAATCGTCATGCCGTCTCTCTCGGCTCTGATGAATGTTTGCTATGCCGTAACCGCTGTCGCGGGCGGTCTGCTTGTAATCACCGGAAACTTCACTGTCGGTTCTTTGGGTGCTTATCTGAACTACACCCGCCAGATTTCAATGCCGATAAACATGATGTCCAACCAGATAGTCAACCTTATGTCCGCAATCGCGGGTGCTGAGAGAATTTTCTCCGTCATGGATGCCGAACCTGAAGTAGATGACGGCAAAGTGACTCTTGTAACGGCAGAAATGGCTGAGGATGGCGTTATCACCGAGACTTCCGATGGCAGGCGCACAGGATTCTGGGCATGGAAAATCCCCACTGCCGATGGTCATGAATTCAAGCAGGTACGCGGCGATGTGCGATTTGTAGACGTGCATTTCAGCTATATTCCGGATACTCCTGTGCTAAAAGGAATATCTGTTTACGCAAAGCCCGGACAGAAAATCGCATTTGTCGGCTCCACCGGTGCCGGAAAAACCACTATCACAAACCTCCTCAACCGCTTTTATGAGATTGACAGCGGGGAAATCACCTTCGACAGCATTGATATTCGCGACATCGAGAAAGACTCCCTGCGCCGAAGCCTGGGAATCGTTCTACAGGACACAAACCTCTTTACAGGTACGGTTCTGGACAATATTCGCTACGGTAAACTTGATGCAACCGAAGAGGAGTGCATAGAGGCTGCAAAGAGCGCAAATGCCCACGGATTTATAATGAGACTTCCCAACGGTTATAATACCGAGATAACCGGAAACGGAGAAAATCTCAGTCAGGGTCAGCGTCAGCTCCTTGCTATAACAAGAACAGCCGTTGCCAAGCACCCTGTTATGATACTCGATGAGGCAACCAGCTCAATTGACACCCGTACCGAAAAGCTGATTGAGAGCGGCATGGATAGGCTAATGGAGGACAAAACTGTGTTTGTCATAGCCCATAGACTATCCACAGTGCGTAACTCAAAAGCCATTGCGGTTATTGAGCACGGAGAAATAATTGAAAAAGGTAACCATGAAGAATTACTTGCTCTCCAGGGCAGATACTATCTTTTGTATACCGGACAGCATGATTTGGATTAGCGTTTTGAGGTATTTTAATGATTGAAGAAGTTCTTGTAGTCAAGACATCACATCTATCGCATATTTTAGAAGAACGCGGACTTATAACAGGCAGGGACAGTGAGTTTCTTGATATTGTCAAAGAATATCATGAATCACTGCCGCGCCCTGCCGCGGAGGTCGACCCTTCATACAAGCAGATTATTCCTTATGTTCTGCTGCTTCGCGGGGACGAAATATTCACCATGCGCAGGCTTAGTAAAGGCGGGGAAACCCGCCTTCACGGTCTTATTTCCCTTGGTGTCGGCGGTCATATAAACCCCGACAGTGACGGCGATGGAGATGACGTTCTAATGCGTGGTATGCTTCGGGAAATCCACGAAGAAGTTGAAATTGAAAGCCCCGGGGAGTTGAGACTCATCGGGCTGATTAATGACAACACAACCGAGGTGGGAAGTGTCCACCTCGGACTTGTGTATACCATGAAAGTGCATGGCGATGCCAAAGTGCGCGAAACCGAAAAGCTGGAGGGTTCCTGGCTTCCGCTCTCAGAAGCAAAAAAAATAACCAATCAGATGGAAAGTTGGTCTGCAATCGCAATTACAGCTGTTTAGAGTGCACACCTCTCTGCACAATGTGTGATTTCTCCCTTCCTATAACGAGTAAAATATGATATACTTATACGAAGTTACTGTGGAAAAAGGGGGTTGGAACCGTTCATGCTCAACTGGCAGGAATTAGAAAGCGCTTGCATGACCTGTAAAAAATGTATCCTATCAGAAACACGCACCAACGTTGTTTTCGGTGTCGGCACACCGGAAGCAGAGGTGATGTTCATAGGAGAAGGACCGGGCGAGCAGGAGGATTTAAAGGGCGAACCTTTCGTTGGACGTGCAGGGAAACTCCTTGACGACATGATGGCAATGATAGGTCTTGACAGATCAAAAATCTACATTGCAAATATTGTTAAGTGCCGCCCGCCGGGGAACCGCGATCCGCTCAACACTGAGCAGGAAGCATGCTTTCCATGGCTCCACAATCAGATAGCCGTTATAAAGCCGAAGTTAATAGTCTGTCTTGGACGGATTGCGGCAATGGCTCTAATTGACAGTAAACTCAAAATAAGTATAGACCACGGAAAGTGGTATGAGAAGGACGGCTATAAATTCATGGCTCTTTATCACCCCGCAGCGCTTCTGCGAGACCCGCGCAGACGCCCTGAGACTTTCGTTGATCTCAAGGAACTTCAGCGGATGATAAGGGCTGAGTGCAGCAGCACAGTGTTGAGCCTCCCTCAAGAAAGGTGATGTTATTCCCCAATCATGTTGGAATTTAAACCGGTAGAATTAAGCGACAAGCCGCAAGTTGATTCAGCAATGTGGGCAGAGAATTCCCGCAGCGCCGACTTCAATTTTGCTAATATATACATGTGGGACAAAACATATAAACAATGTGTCTCGCACAGCCACAACAGAACCTTTATAAAGGCTCAGTATTCAGAGTCTCCCTTTTTCGTCTATCCCATAGGTTCCGGCGATTTGAAATCAGCCCTTGAAGAACTGTACGATTACGCCGAAAAAAACAGCTTTCCCTTCTGTCTTAGGGGTATAACTCAAGAGCATATTCAGCATTTGGAAGCCGTGTGTCCCGGCAAGTTCAGTTTCAGAGAGGACAGAGCATATTTCGACTATATTTACAGTGCGGAAAAGCTGGCATCTCTCTCAGGGAAAAAGCTCCATTCAAAACGCAACCATATAAACAGGTTTATTGAGTCCAACGACTGGAGTTTTGAGCCGCTCAGCACAGAACTTGTACCTGAATGTATGGCTCTTCTTGCAGGATGGGAAGCAACCTTTCCCGATCCGCATGACGTGGATCTTTTAGCGGAGCATGCAGCGATATATCGGGCGTTTAAGAATTTCGAGTACCTTCAGTTAGAGGGCGGTGTTCTGCGTTCCGCCGGCAAGCTGATCGCCTTCACAATCGGTGAAAAAATCAGCTCCGATACCTACAATATTCATTTTGAAAAAGCCCATGCGGATATTCAGGGCTCATATCCGATGATTAACCGCGAGTTTGCCAGATATATTCTTGACATTCACCCGGAAATCAAGTATATAAACCGTGAGGACGATATGGGCAAAGAGAATTTGCGAAAAGCAAAACTCTCCTATTACCCAGAGTTTCTTTTGGAAAAATACACTACTGCTTGTATGTGATATTATGTCAGATTTAATATTGAGACCTTCCCGCTTTGATGATGGTCCGCAGATGAAAAAAATATGGAAGCTGTCCTTCCACGATGAGGACAGCTTCATTTCCGTTTTCTTCGACCGTTTTCACAGGGACAGCGCCGCTGCGGTAATGGAAGTCGACGGGACAGTTGTATCGTCAATGTTTGTGATGCCCGGCATCACTCTTTCATTTCCAGACCGCACTCCCATGACCTGCTCATACCTTTATGGTTTGGCAACACTGCCTGAATACCGCGGACGCGGATATGGAGCGAAAGTCACTGCCGAAGCTGCGAGAATGGCTTATGCTTCCGGAAATGATTTTGCCTGCCTGCTCCCGGCTTCAGAAGACCTTTACCGGTGGTACAGTGAGCAGCTTGGCACTAAAACATTCTTTCAGGTCAGAGAAACGCATCTCACCAAGCCGCTCGACTCCGTCGGAATTATCAAAGCAATTTCGCCCTCGGAGTACAACAGCCTTCGTGAAAAGCTGTTGACCGGATACCCCCACGCAGTATTCTCAGACGACCTTATAGAATGGCAGGATACGGTTTCCGGATTGTATGGCGGCGGGCTGTTTGAAATCACAACTCCATACGGACTTGCATGTGCCGCAGCAGAAATGACAGATTCCAATAATCTCTTCATCAAGGAGCTTATTTCCTCTGGTGGAAATACCAAGGATGTTGCTTCAATTGTTGTGAAACATTTAGGCTGCACCTCTTGTGTTTTTCGCACGCCAGTGTTCATGGGTGACGGCAATATTCGTGGATTTTCAGTGCTTTTTCCTACACCGGACGGCAGTGAAATCCCCTATATGCCAGACGCGTATTGGGGCTTCGCTTTCGACTGAGTTTGGCAGAAAAATAAATAGTTACATGAAAATATTTATTATTTAATATTTTTGAAATACTAATCCTCTTTTTCTCGTAATATCTCTTTGCTATTCTATAAGTGCAAGAGACAGTTTTATCTTTTTCATTTTGTCCTCATCCCATAGAGAAACAGCAGAACGGAATGTCGCACCGTTCTGCTTTTCTTTTTTATTTGAATATTATTCAATTTATAGAACTTTGTTTTCATGTTATACAGCCAAATTTGTCCTTATTCTTTTCTGTCCCTTCGACGCAGTATGTCGCCCTCTTGAAGAGGATACGGGCAGTTTACCGTTAAAGACTGCTGCGGATGCGGTGCATAGTCAAGCTCTCTGCCGCCATCATCTTGTATGCTCTCCACAGCAAAAGAACGCCCAATGCTGTTCGGCGAGAGAATCTCCAGTGTTTCACCCACATAGAATCTGTTTCTCTGCTGAATATGGACACGCCCGTTTTGTGTTTCTCCCTTTACAACCGCAATAAAAGTACAATCCTGTACATAACCGTCTCCGGAAGCCGGAGCGTTTTTTAGTTCTCCAAAATAGAAGCCCGACGAAAAATCACGATGACTGGCGGCGTATATTTCACGTTCCAGAAGATCAATATCAGCGAATCCGTCTAATGCCCGCCTATATGCGCCTGTGACAGTTGCTACATAATATGGTGACTTCATTCTGCCTTCAATTTTAAACGAGGTTATACCGGCGGCTTTGATTTCCTCAACAAACCGGATGGTATTCAAGTCTCTGGAACTGAGAATCGTCGTCCCGTCACTTGTCTCATAAATAGGATACTGCTCCTCCGACTTTTCTTTGTCAACAAGCTGATATTTCCAGCGGCAGGGCTGGGCGCAGTCTCCCCTGTTGGAGTCACGGGATGTCATAAACGCGCTGATAAGGCAGCGCCCCGAATAAGCCATGCACATAGCTCCATGCACAAATGCCTCAAGTTCGAGCTCCGGAGGTGTCTTGTCGCGGAGCTCTTTTATCTCCGGTATGCTGAGCTCTCTGCCTAATATTATTCTTGACGCTCCCAGCTTATGGTAGGTGTTAGCCGCAGAGTAGTTCAGACAGCTTGCCTGCGTGCTCACATGAACGGGAAGCTCCGGTGCCGCTTCCTTTGCCATAGTCAAAACGCCGATATCCGAGACAATTATGGCATCAGCGCCGATTTTTTGAAGTCCTTTTATATATTCAGGCAGATAATCGAAATCTTCATTTCTGGCATATGCATTGACTGTCACATAGATCATTTTACCCGCGCTGTGGACAATATCTATAGTACGGCTTAGCTCTTCCATGCTCATCGCTGTGGGTTTTGCCCGCAGGTGCATGGACGGTCCGCCGCAGTAAACCGCATCAGCCCCGAAGTATAGGGCTGTTTTTATTTTTTCAAAATCGCCTCCAGGCGACAATAGCTCAATCATAATACTACCTCAATTCGCAAATCTAGCTATTAATTCTACCGCAGTTTCGCAGAAAAAGCAATTTCTTTGAACGCAAAAGAGGGAAGCTTTCGCTTCCCTCTTTACTTATTGAACTACGATTAACCGAAGTATCTCTCCAAAAGACCCTTGAATGCCTTGCCGTGTCTTGCTTCGTCCTTTGCCATTTCATGAACGGTATCATGGATAGCATCGAGGTTAAGCTCTTTTGCTCTTTTTGCCAGATCGAACTTTCCGGCTGTTGCGCCGTTCTCAGCCTCAACA
>JGI994J12354_10005560_pt1 | contig 10817 bp, 11 predicted proteins | sample IntmicLarv3ML3BL_FD_12354 | JGI IMG/M metagenome (IMG submission 12354)
AAAAAAGGAAAGTTTTCTATTCTGTATAAATCCATGCAAATTTTATATTCCAGTTATTGTTTATCTGCATATTTGTTTGGCATCTGTTGCAAGATGATAAACAGCTCTGTCTTCTCTGACAACCCCATGGCAGATAAAATAAACTGGTTTTTTCAAACTTATATTTCTTCCCCATGATTGTCCAATGTATAAGTGCCTCCATAAAAATCTTTAAGATAAATTCTTTTTCCCTCAATTCTAAGCGCATCTGTCCCATCCATCGTGACCCATATGTCTCGTGCGGAAAAAGACCACTCCTCATTTCCTACATAATCAGTTTTTATTATATCCATTTCACCATGTACAAGCAGCCCGTCATCAAAATCATAAAGTGCGATACCTGTACCCAATGAAATTATGTTTACCTTGTTGATGAGCTTCAGGCTGTTCACGTCAACAATGGCAAGGTAGTCATCAACTAAAATAGCAAGATTGTTATTGCTGATAACTGTACAACGTGATGTGTCACCATATATTCTTCCGATAAAGGCAATACACTTTTTGCTCTCATCAAAAGCGTCGCCATTACTCTGTATAGTAATTTCATATGCACAAACAATATCATTTCGAGTGTATTCTTCCATATAAAAAACGACATTGTATCGCTTATTATTGTCCCTGGAAAATGGCGAGAAGCTTGAATTTTTACAACTCTCTATCACGTAATATTCTTGTTTTGCTTCATCCATGCTAACCCTCTCGTCAAATTCTATTTACTACTTTCCACGACCTTCCATACACCGTTGCAACATGTGCGCCAATACATGCCCTACATCTTCTCCGGCGCAGAAATGCCCAGCAGCCAAAGCCCGCCGCGCAGCACGTCCTTCACCACAGACACAAGGTACAGCCGCGCCTGCCGCACGCCGTCCGCGCTTGTCAAAATCGGATTGTCATGGTAGAAGCGGTTGAATGCCTGCGCCATGTCCATCAGATGCCGCGAGATGATGAACGGCTCCAGCTTCTCCGCCGCCTCGGCGATTTTCGCGGGATAATCGTTAATCAGTTTGGCAATGGCGAAGCTCGCCTCATCGTCCAGCAGCGATAAATCCGCATTCGCGAAATCCTCGTTTGCCTTCTCCAGCACGCCGCCGCACCGCGCGTGCGTATACTGCACATACGGCCCTGTCTCGCCCTCGAAGCTCAGGATTTTGCTCCACTGGATGTCCGTATCTTTGATGCGGCTGTTGTACAGCGCGCTGAAGATGGTCGCGCCGATACCGACCTGCTCCGCCACAGCCTCTTTGTCTGCCAGCTCGGGATTCTTCTCGTTGATAATCGCAAGAATCCCCGCAGCAGCCTTGTCGAACAGCTCTTGCAACAGCAGCACGTTGCCCTTGCGGCTCGACAGCGCCTCGCCCTCCAGGCTCAGCAGGCCGTACGGCACATGCACCATTCTGTCTGCCCACTCNTAGCCCATCAGCTCGATAACCTTCATNAACTGCGCGAAATGCAGGCTCTGCCGCATGTCCGTCACATATATNGACTTGTGGAAATTGAAATCCTTCATGCGGTCAAACGCCGTGGCGATGTCGCGCGAGGGATACAGCGTGCCGCCGTCGCTCCGCAGAATGAGGCAGGGCGGCATCTTGTGCGCCTCCAAGTCTACAATCATCGCGCCGTCGCTCTCCACGAGCAAGTCTTTCGCGCGCAGCTCGTCCACCACCGCGGACATTTTATCCGTGTAATAGCTCTCGCCGCGGTACAGATCGAAGCTGATATTCAGCCGCGCATACAGGCGCTTGATGTCCTTCATGCTAATCTCGCGGAACCATTCCCACAGCGCCAGCGCCTCTTCGTCGCCATTCTCCATCCGCACGAGCCACGACCGCGCCACGTCGTTCAGCGTCAGGTCTGCCTCGGCCTCCTTGTGGAACTTGACGTACAGGCGGTCTGTCTCCATCACGCCATTCGCATCCACGTCCTCTTTCTTGCCCCACAGCGTGTACGCCGCGAGCATCTTGCCGTACTGTGCGCCCCAATCGCCGGGGTAGTTCAGCGCGTGTGTGTCGTAGCCCAGCGTCTTGTAAATCCGATACAGCGAGTTACCCAGCACCGTTGTATACAAATGCCCGATATGCAGCTGCTTCGCCAGATTCGGCGACGAAAACTCTACCAGAACCGTCTTCCCCGCGCCCTCGTCAGAAACGCCCCAGCTTGCGCCCTTCGCCGCCGCGGCGGACAGCACGCTCTGTGCAAAATGCGCCTTGCTCACAAAGAAATTCAAATACGGCCCCGTACACTCGCATTTGTCAAGGAAGTCCGCCGCAGGCAGCTTCTCCTTCAGCTCCGCCGCAATCACAGGCGGCGCCTTGCGCAACTCCTTTGCCAACCGGAAGCACGGGAACGCGAAATCGCCCATCGCCGTGTCCTTCGGCACCTCAATCGACGGCGCAATCGCCTCTATTTCCAAGCCCGCCGCCTCTGCCAGAAGCGACGCAATCGCCAGCTTATAATCCATAATTCTTCCTCCTTAATATGTTGCCCTACACATAATATTTTATTATAACGCAGGCGGGAACCCTTGTCAAATCAGAGTTCCCGCCCGCTATGAATTCTCTATAATATGGAGCGAATCCTATTCCTGATACGCCCCGACAGCCTCGCCGCCAGGCACAGCATCAGGCAGTAAACGGAAATCGCCGTTCGCCGCGTCCACGAACATGTCGTCACCTGCCACGAGATTATTCTGTTGATCAATCGTGTCCATTATGACATACGCAGGATTTCCGTCCTCCACGCCGTACCGCAGCACGTTGTTGTATATCTTGCCATTCTGCGAGGGCAGCAGGTTCGGATTCTTCTCAATCGGATAGAATGAGACGCTTCCCGTCTTGCAATCGTCGTAAATCGTATTGTTGACTATCTCGAAATCCTTCGCGCTGTTCACGTAGATGCCCGCTCTCCGCAGCGTTCCCCATACAATATTGTTCCGCATGACCCCGCCGCGCGTTTCATACGTCTCATCGTTGTACCGATAGAACCCGGGCCCTGTTCCGCTGCCGCCGAACGACAACGCCACGTCGCAGTTAATCAGCAGATTGTCTTCCAGCACGCAATCAATGGAATTGGCCTTGAAGAAGATGCCGAAGCCAATCCAATCCTCGTAGTTGGGCATGACAGACAGGTCAATATTGCTCTCCAGCTGGATGATGTTTTCGATGATGTTGCCCTTCACCAGCCAGCCCCGCGCGGCGATGCCGTCAATGCCCTCAATCACGGCTCGCTTGCCGTTCGACGTGAACCCGATGTAGCAGTCCTCAATCACGCCGTAGTCCGACAGGCCGTTAATCTTGAACCCGGACTCGCCGTTGTCCAGCGTAATCAGGTTCTCCGCGCGAAAATAATGCGCGCTGAACACAATCTGAATCGCGTGGTAATACGAGTCACGAAGCGCCAGATTCTTGACCGTGCAATACATCGACTCCGTAACCTTCATGTTCATATACATTGACTCGTCGTCCATCCCAAGGCCGATTAATACGGTGTCCTCAGGGTTGTCTGTCTCGCCCTGAATGGTGATGTTGTCTTTTTGATTAACAATAACGCGCTCGGTTTGATAATATTCGCCCTTGGCCAGCGTGATGACCCGCCCTTCCTCCGGCGCGTTGTCTATCGCGGCCTGCAATGCCTCCAAGCTATCCACCGTCACCGCGTCAGGCGTGCCCGGAGAACCCGTCGTCGCGCTCGCCACATTCGAGAGTTCGGACGAGACACCGCCATGCCCCATCGTCTTGATAGCAAAGTAATACGTCTTGCCCGTCTCCAGCGCGTTCACCTGCAAAACCTCCGGCGAGCCCGCATCCTGCGGCACAATCGTCACATCAGTAAGCGTGCAGCTGTCCCAGCTGCCATCGTCAATCGGCTCTTCGGCATACCGCACGTCATAGCTCTTCGCCGCGCCGACGTTGCCCTTGTCGCCCGGCGCAATCCATGTCAACTCAACGCTGTACAGGTTGGCACGGCCCGCGCTCAGCGTTTCAATCGCCCCCGGAATGAACGGCCTGTCCTGTGTACAGCCGCCCAACCCAAGCGCAACGGCCGTCAGCATCAGCAAACACAATAACCCTGACATACATTTTCTCATCATATTCCCCTCCCGAAATCGTTCTGTACTTACAGTATATCACACATGAACGGTTTCAGTATACATCCCAAACATAAAGAATCTCTAAAGAAAGCGCTAAATAAACCCTTAACTCACCCCAGCCGAAACAGCGTAAACATCTCCGAAATCAAATGCTCGAACACGAATTGCAGCACCAAATACAGCCCGCCCGCGTAGCACGCAATGTTCAGCACTCGCAGCAGGTATGGCCGTTTCTCCGCGTCAATGAACATCTCCAGCACGGATTGTATGCACGTAATCAAAAATATCTGGCCAATCAGCGCCAGCAGCTCGCTCATGCCGCTCCCCATATTGCCCATAGCATTCCCTCCGATGCGCGTATCTATCAAAATATATGTCCGCGAAGCAAGAAAAAGAATGCTATTTTCGGGCGGCAATGTTATAATAGGAGTATCAACGACTTGAAGGCGGTGCATATAGATGAAAAAATTGATAAAGACGGCGCTGGCGCTGGCCGGAATTGCCGTTTGCCTGGACGCGGCGAACCGTGCTGTTTTTGCCCTCGCAGAGCGCACAGGACGCGCAGCAAAGCGCGATGGCGAGAAAGTATACAAGTGGCGCTTTGGGCGCGTGAGATACGTTGTTACGGGCCATGTGGATGCGCCGCCGCTGCTGCTTGTGCACGGCGTGGGCATGGGCGCGGGTCTGCACGAGTGGGACGCTGCGATGCCCGAGCTTTCGCGGCACTATCGCGTGTATGCCCTCGACTTGCTGGGCTTCGGACAGTCGGAAAAGTCTGCCGTTACAGTCTCGGCATACCTCTATTCTCTGCTGATTCACGACTTCGCAAAGCATGTCATCGGCGAAAAAACGTTTGTTGTTGCGAACAACCTTTCCTGTTCGTTTGCGGCGGTGGCCTCGCAGATGGGCTCTGCTCAATCCCTGTTTGCAAAGATGCTGTTCATCGCGCCGCATTCCTTGCGGCAGACATCGCCCCGCCGCCGTCATGCCTGGTTGAAGAAGCTTCTGGAATGCCCGATTCTCGGCACATCGATATACTTAGTGATGGCCTCGCGGTGCATTCTGCGAACGCATCTGGAACGGCTCGGACTGGCAAAGGTGACAAATGCGCAAATCGACGCATTCTATGCCGCGGCACATCACGGCGGCGCGAACGCGCGATATACGATGGCATCATTTCTGACGAACTTCCTGTACGTCGAGACAGACAGAGCCTTGCGCATGGCGGCAGCGCCTGTGCAAATCATCGATGAGGACAGCGATTGCTGTTTGTACCCGCACATTGAAGATGCAACCTCTCTGTATCAAACATGCCACGCCTTCTTTGAGATATAAACTCATAATTTGACAAGAAAAGAAATGTTTCACGTGAAACATTTCTTTTTATTTGCCTCTATAATTCCATCTTCTTTCCTTGACTGCGCCGCCACAATGCTCTATAATAGAAGATGCGTGTGCAGCAAAACGGCACGCCATAAGGAGGAAGACACCACATGGGACGCATAATAGCCGTCGCAAACCAAAAGGGCGGCGTTGGAAAGACAACCACAAACATCAACCTTGCCGCCTGTCTCGCGCAATTGGGCAAAAAGGTTTTAACAATTGATTCCGACCCGCAGGGAAACACAACCAGCGGCCTCGGCGTTGACAAGCACTCCCTGCCCCTCACGTTCTACAATCTGATTCTCGGCGAATGCCGCATAGAGGCAATCAAGCAGAATACACCTGTCGAAGGGCTGACGCTTCTGCCTGCGAACACAGAGCTTGCCGGCGCAGAAATCGAGCTTATTGACATGGAAAAGCGCGAATACAGACTCAAGAGCATCCTCGAGGACGTGAAATATCTCTACGACTACATCCTCATCGACTGCCCTCCCTCTGAACATCCTCACGCTGAACGCGCTGACGGCGGCGGACACAGTGCTTGTACCCATCCAATGCGAATATTTTGCCCTGGAAGGCCTGTCGCAGCTGATGCACACCATCGAGCTGGTGCAAAAGCGCCTAAACCCGGCCTTGAAGCTGGAAGGCGTTGTCTTCACCATGTTCGACTCGCGGACGAATCTCTCGATGGAAGTCGTCGAAGAGGTCAAGCGCCACCTTGGTAAAAACATCTATCGCAGCATCGTGCCGCGTAACGTGCGCCTCAGCGAGTCGCCAAGCCACGGTCTGCCTATCACAATGTACGATGAAAAATCAAAGGGCGCGGAAGCATATATGCTTCTCGCGCAAGAAGTGATTGATAAGGGGGGCTATCGGTAATGGCACAGAAAAAAGGTCTTGGCAAGGGTTTGGGCGCGCTGCTGCCGTCTGCACCGGAGACAGAAAACGTCGTCGTAAAGGACGAAAACATAAGCGAGGCACGCGCAGGCGTGATGGAGGTTGACATCAATCAGGTCGAGCCCAACAAGGATCAACCCCGTAAATACTTCGAAGACACAGCATTGCAGGAACTCGCAGAGTCGATTCGCACCTTCGGCATCATCCAGCCCTTGCTGGTGAAGAAGGAAGATGGGTTCTTCAGCATCATCGCAGGCGAACGCCGCTGGCGTGCCGCACGGCTGGCAAAGCTGACAAAAGTGCCTGTCATCGTGCGTGAATACAATGATTCTGACCTCTTACAGGTCGCACTGATTGAAAATATCCAGCGTGCAGACTTGAACCCGCTCGAAGAATCCCTCTCTTACAAACGCCTGTCTGAGGACTATGGCATGACGCAGGACGAAATCGCCCAGCGCGTCGGCAAAAGCCGCAGCGCCATCGCGAATATGCTTCGTCTGTTGAAGCTGGACAAGCGTGTGCAATCCTTCCTTGCGGACAATAGATTGACCGTCGGCCATGCCCGCGCCCTTCTGCCGCTGGAGGAAGACATGCAACTGGAAGTCGCCGAGCGCATTATGGAAGACGAGCTTAGCGTCCGCGAGACAGAGGCATTGATTCAAACGTTGCAGGAAGAGAAAAACGCCCCGGCAGAGGCCGTCACCACGCCGGATGGCAAAGCAAAAACCGCCCGCCGCCCGCACATTGAAGGCATCGAGGGCAATCTCAAACAGCTTCTCGGCACAAAAGTGAGCATCAAAGAGAAGGATGATAAGGGCAAAATCGAGATTCAGTACTTCTCGCAGGAAGACCTTGATCGCCTCCTCTGCCTATTCAAGCAGATTGAATCATAAAAAATACGCATAAAAAAGAGCCATATTGGAAATGTTTCACGTGAAACATTTCCAATATGGCTCTTTTCCCTTCCCTATGTATCCTGACTATACTAAGGCCGTTTATATGTTATGCCCGCGCTCGCTTTCCAACAAGCTCGACTGCCTGTACAAACACCGGCACGCACAGGAACAGAATAATGATAATCAACTCCACACCATTATATCCACCATTGTACCCCGCCGAGTAGGCCAAAGGATGCATTCCCTCCGGCGCAAATTCCGCAAAAAAGACAACACCGCTGATTGTGCTCATCACGAACCGACCGAATACGCCGCCAATCGCACCCAGAACCATGCCAATCATGGGCTTCCTCGACACCTTCATAATCAGCCCCGGCAGAAGACCCAGCATGCCAAAGGCAATCTGATAGTCCAGAAGCACCTGAATCGGGTGGTATATCTGCGGCTCAATTGCCAGCTGTATCAGACCGTGCGTGATGCCCGCCAACAAGCCGATACCCGGACCAAACCAGAACGACGGCAGCATTACAAAGAACATACTGCCCGGTGTAACCGACCCGCCCATAGGCATTTTGAACAGCGTTATGAACGACAATGCCGTTGACAGCGCCAAACTCACCGCAATGTACGTCAGCTGTTTCGTCGAAAACTTCTTGTTCCGCGACATCAACCCCGCCATTGCAAACATGCACAACAACGCAATCGCGGCAAATACCAACCGCCCTGCCGTGCTCTTTCCAAACTCATTAAACATTTCTACCATAAAAAAAGCCTCCTTGTCATGATTATTTGACCAAAGAGGGGAAAAAAGATACGAAATCTCTCTTCCCTTCGCCGGCATTACCCGGATCAGGTCGTAAGGGTAAAATCTCAGCCGCGTATGCATCCGCAGCACCCCTAGATGATTGCAGACTGATTATAGCGCGGTTCGCGAAAAATGTCAATACATATTTTCCTGTACGGCGGCGAAGGGGTGTGGTATAATAAATCATCGGCGCGGAACAACAGCTTCGCGATGATGTTTCTCTTAGGTTCATGGTATAATGTATTATTATAAAGAGAGAGGCGAGAACATGCATCAAGACCAAGACCAAATCAAAAACAACCCCTATAAACTCGTGGCCATCGACATGGACGGCACTCTGCTCTCCTCCGACAATAAAATCAGCGCAGAAAACAAGGCCGCCATCCTCGCGGCAATGGCGCGCGGCGTGAAGGTTGTCATCTGCTCGGGGCGTTCGTATCACAGCCTGCGCCTGTTCGCAGAAAGCATCGGCACACGCTCGGCGGGCAACTATGTCATTGCATTCAACGGCGGGATGCTGCTGGACGCAGGCACGGACGAGGTCATCTTCGAAACGCGCATGGACCGCGGCCTCGCAATGGAAATTGTCGAGGCAGCAAAGCCCTTTGAACCAAACGCGGCAACCATCGTCTACCGCGATGTGGAGCACATCCTCGTGCGCCCGAACAACCCGCATATCACAGCCTATGTCGCCTCCACACTCGTCACGCCGATTGTGACAGACGATATCAACAGCCTCATCACGGACGATGTGCAGAAGGTTCTGCTCGGCGGCTACCAAAAGGATTTGCAAGCGCCTGCCGCTTTCCTGCGCGAGAAATTCGCCGGGCGGTGCAACATGAACTTCTCGGGAGAATACCTCTTCGAATGCAACGAGCTGCACACCACAAAGGCCGCCGGCCTCGCCGCGCTGTGCCGGCATCTTGGCCTGTCTATGAACGAGGTCATCGCCATCGGCGACCATTATAACGACCTCAGCATGATTGAGGCCGCAGGGCTTGGCGTGTGCATGTCAAACGGCGCGGACGGCGTGAAGGCCACCGCGGACTACATCACCACCCGCGACAACAACCACAGCGGTGTTGCCGAGGTGCTGGATAAGTTTATCTTACAATAAAATACATAAAACTCAAAAGCGAGGGCGAAACCAACATGTTCGATTTCATCAAGGAACGCTACGAAGCAACGCGCCTGTCCATTCGGCATTTGAACCGAATCGACCCGAATGTCATGGTTTTTGTTGTGTACGGCATGCTGTACGACATGATGCTGAACCTGTACAATCCGTTCACGGCAAAGTATCTTGAGCGGCTCGGCGGCGGCTCAATGGGCATCTCTATGCTAAACGCCGCGCCGGGGCTGGTGGCTATCTTTGTGCTGCTGCCAGGGCTGTTCATCGTCGGGCGCTTCCGTGCGAAGAAGATGGTGACTGCCATATTTTTCCTTTTAAGCCGCGTGATACTGCTGTTCGCTGTGTTCATCCCGTTCCTGCCGCGCGAGTATCGGGCGCTGACGTTCATCGTGCTCATCTCGGCCATGAACTTCCCGAACGCGGTGTCGCAGACATCCCTGCAAAGCTTCCTTGGCACAGTCTTCGACGGGCGAATGCGCTCCACCGCCATTTCTATGCGCACAAAATTCGGGAACATCATCATCCCCGTAACGACGCTGACGACAGGCCTCATCATCGGCTACATCCCGCAAACGGATGGCCAGCGGCTGATTACATACCAGATTTTCTTCTTCCTGGCATTCATTGTCGGCCTGTTCGAGATTCGGACATTCCTGAAATTCAATGAGAAAGAACCTGCTCCCAATCCCGATGAAGCCGCGCCGCAGGAGAAGCACCCTGCCCTGCGCGAACAGCTCGCCGTCGTGGGCGAGGCCCTGCGGAACAAGCAGTTCATCGCATACCTCGTGCCCACCATTATCTTCTACTACGCATGGCATTCCGGCTGGGCGCTGGGAAGTGTTTACTTCATTGAGGACTTGGGCGCGAACGAGTTCTGGCTGGCGCTGTTTCTTGTGTCATCGGGCATCGCGTCGTTCGCAACAGCAGGCCGCTGGAACCGCCTCATTCAGAAGCACGGAAACGACCTCGCGCTGGTGCTGGGTGCAGTCGGCCTAACAGTCAACATGGCGCTGTATATGCTCTGCACAAACGTATACACCATGGCGCTGTGCCACCTCTTCGCGGGCATGGTCACCACCGGCTTCAATATCGCCGTGCTGAACGGCCTGCTGGGCGCAACACCGGACAAAAACAGGATGATATACATCGGCGTGTTCAACACGTTCATGAACGTCAGCCTCGCCGTCGCGCCCATGGTGGCGCAAATATTCATCTCGGCATACGGCGCGCGATTGTCGCTCGGCATCGTCAGCGGGATGCGCACGCTGGCGCTGATACCGCTGTTCCTGTATACCGCGCGACGACGGAAAGCACGGCTGGCGGATGAAAGTGCTGCGTAGAATCTGAAATCATTCCAACAAAATAGAAGCAGTCATTCTGAGCGGAGCGAAGAATCTTAAAGATCCTTCACTTCGTTCAGGATGACTGCTTCTTTTATCATCACCGAATCATTTTACTTTCATTTACAACCTTACTCATTATCAGCTGTTTCAGTCTCGGCAACTGTTCCCTCTTCCGCATTCTCGTCTGCTTCTTCATCCAACCCCACATAATCCTCAGGAATTTTCGCGATGC
>JGI994J12354_10005561_pt1 | contig 10816 bp, 8 predicted proteins | sample IntmicLarv3ML3BL_FD_12354 | JGI IMG/M metagenome (IMG submission 12354)
CATGCGCTTGGCCAAGTCCAGGCTCCCGCCGTGGTTGATGCCGATTTCCGCTATCACCAGAGGGGGGGTATTTTCAGCAACTACTAGTTCAGCAATATGTAAGGGGCTTCGCGCAGCTTGCGGTACTCTCGCAAAAGGTTTGCCTTCAATGTCAGTCATGATTCAATATCCTCCTGTTCGGCTCCACATGTTCAAAGCATAATATTGATGGGTCTAGACCATCAGGATAACCCCTGATATACCAGAAAAATGCTAAAAACAGTAAATTGGGTCGATATAAAATCGAAAATATTGCTGAATGTTTTTACATCGACATAGATGCCACTAAAACGGCTTTGCTTCTGAAGTTGAACCGAAAGACCGTGAATAGATACCTCATCGCCTTCAGAAGGCTCCTCCACACTCTCCAGGTTTCACAAAAAGATCGTATCCTAGGAGTGGTTGAGGTGGATGAAAGTTTCTTTGGCCCTGCCAGAGTCAGAGGCCGCCCCGGCCCCCGCAAAAGGGGCCGGGGCACGCTCAAGCAACCGGTGTTTGGCATCTACGAGCGCAATGGCGCGGTGTACACGGAACTGGTGCCTGACTGCTCGGCCAAAACGCTACAATCAATTATCCGAGGCAAAATATCTCCTGACAGTGTTATACATTCATACGGCTGGAGGGGGTATGATGGCTTGGTTGACGTTGGCTTCGATAAACACTTTCGGATCAACAAATCCAAGTGCTTTGCCGAAAAAGGTGTTCATATTATCTGATGCTGATGCTATACGCAGGCTGGGGGTGCTATAATTTCAGCTATATGACAGCTCCTGTATTGGGCGCGTCAATAGATAGACCAACGTTTAGGATATTTCGGGAAAAACGCTATACAAAAATTCACGTTCTCTTTTCAGGGAATGCCTCTGAAAAAGAGAGTTGCCAAGAGTCTCTTGAGGCCGAACGCAAAAGTAGTGGTGCTGGTTCAAGTCCCCGTACTGCCTTGTCTCACCATCTAGGAAATGGGTGAAACCAAAAAGGTTAGCCCGCGTTAACCTGGGGACCAAATCCTTGAGGTAGGTCGCAGCTAGAACGCCACTACTGAACTGGGTGAATGGGGAACGACGGAGAAGCGCCTGGAGACGTCCAAGGGGGGGGAACACCAAGGAGTTGGAATTATCACGGGCAATGCCCGTGAAACCACTGATGGCTCGTGGCGAGAAAAAATGGCGCTCCAGTCCTTCCATGCCTAAGATGAGATCTGCAGCTCCTAATTTGGGGAAGTCAACGGTCTGGGACAAATTCTTGACGAAAATGGAAGTTTTCTGCCCAAAATCCGAGAGGTATTCTGGCTGGGGTAGGATATTAACGCGCACGACTATGTCATGGGAGTCAATCTCTTCACCTCTGCCGCGCCCCAGTTCCAGAGGACTGGAGCCGACAACGGCCACGGTTTTCCCGGCTAGGTAGCGTTCCAGAACTCGCTCTTCAGCGGACGTTCGTCCTAATTCCATCAGGGAGGCGGAAGCGGCGATATCCGGCGTCCTGAAACCCAAATCCCGAGCAAAAAGGGCCAGACGCGGAAATGCGGCTATCTTTTTGAGGCCATGCTTAGCAACGTAGAGAGCCAAGAGTTTGCTAGCGCTCTTTTCCTCGCCTTTGCGCAAAAGAAGAGCTAAATAACAAACCCAGGCCCAAGCACAGTCGCTATCCCAGACGTTTTGCCCCAAGTTCTCAAAACGGGAGCAGACCTTAAGTAGCAGCTCGTCGTCGTGCCCGTAACGAGTCAGAAAAATGATATACTTTGAGTACATCCAAGACATACTCTCAGCTCTGGGGCGAACTGCTTCTTCGAAGAGTGCTATCCTGTCTACTAAGGGTAGTTCGACCAAGCCTTCCGCCATCTGTACCAGCATGGCACTAACCCGTTTTTGCAGAGCCCTCGGCTGAACGTTGCATATATACTGGTTGCGGATATCGGCGATAGAGTCGGGAGAGAAGCCAATGCGGGGAACGAAGCTTTGTGCGGCCTCGGGCCATAATTCCCGCAAGAGGATGAAATAGAGCAGGCCTTCTATTGCTTCGGCTTGTTCGCGTTGTAACTTTTCCTGTCTTTTCAGTATGTGCGTATTTTCCCACAGGTTTTTGGGCAAAGTGATGCACTGCCATAAGAATTTGCCCAATTTTTCTGATAGCTTCGCTATATTCCCTATCCAGGTAAAAGAAGAGCATTTTTCCCATCCGCTACGTATCATGGGCAATCCTAATGCGTTCTAATCTATGCGCTGGCAAAAGTTTACGCATCCCGTTTTTTCGGGATATCGTTAGTGTCAAAACGCGGTAAGGTCAAACGCTCGTCTCCCGGCAGCCGGGCACAAGCTTGCCGCACGGTAAAGCCTAAGCGTATACCGTAACGCCGAGCTATCGCCAAGGTTTCGTCCGTGTAGTCCCCATAGGGATAGGTGATACTGATCTCTTCTTCGGCCACGCCTAGCCCCTCCAGAAAACGAATGGATTCACAAATTTCCTGTTCCTGTTCCTCCGGCTCCAGAGAGGAAAACCAGCGGTGTGTGCTGCCGTGCACACTCAAGCTCATACCCGCCTCACGCAATTCTCGCAGTTCTGCGTTGTTCATATACAACGAGGCCGCAAAATCCGCCTCATCCGCGCTCACATGGCGCGTAAAGAGTTCGTCGATGAGGGGGATGCGCGCGTCCAAGGGCAGGGCTTTTTGCAGTATGTCCTTGATATAGCTGATTTCGATGGTGTCAAAACGCCGCTTGACCATGCTGGCGCGGTATTCCGGGCCGCGTATGCCCAACTCGTTGTGGGCAACAAGATAGGCGTCAATAGCCCGCACCAGAGTGTTCGCGTTCGGCACGCTGGCCAGAATGAAATGAATCTTATTTACATCCAGGACTCGTCCCTTGGCGCAAGCATCGACCACGGGCGCGAACACCCCCTTGATCCCGTGCTCACGCAGGAGAGGGAAAACGGTTTCGTAGTGGTCTCTATAACCGTCATCAAAGGTCAGCAACGCGGCGCGCGGGGGAAGTTTCGCGCCCGACATCAGATCCTTAGGATCTATACACGTATAGTGCCGTGACAGATACTCCAGTTGTTCACAAAACAAAGCCGTATCGAGACCCTTGATCTCCGGATAAGCGGAGTTTTTCAGATCCCGAATATAGTGGTACATAACAATTGTGAGGAAGCTTTCGGTCTTTGGCATAGAATTATCCCACTCGATAAGATGCCGATTGTGTCTGATTCGATCTCCCGGCGGGAGAAGGGCTATATTTTCGTTTCTGCGCTCTTAGCGTAAGGGAACACCGCCCGTTTTCAGGCGTTCCAGTTGGGCCGGTCCGGGCCGGTCCAAGTCCATATCCTGTTTGGTAATATAAAGCCGCCCTACATCGTGCAGAGCGGACGAAGATTCCCTGCTCCAGTAGACCAAAGATGTGGTGGAAGGGACTCTGCTTTCCACGGGGTGAAAAAGGTGGGGAAAGGAGAAAAAACTGTCGTCCAAGATAGAAAACCAGCGATCCTGACGAAAGCAAGCACTCACAGCGCTGCTCGTGGTGTAAAAATCTGCCGCTGCAACACCCGATTCCTGGGCCAGAGTCTGGACAAAATCAAGAGCTGCCTGCATGCCCATTGTGTCCCCAAACAGATCAAGAATGTGGAGCATGCTGAAGCCGTCGATGTCCTCATCAACGCGTAGGGCGAGGAAGGCTCCTTGCCCTTCTCCTGTTGCGGGCCGCACAACAAAAGTCTGGTACTTGTACAGGGGGTGTTTTTCGTAGCGCCACTGTATATCTGGATAGTAGCGGGAGAAAAAGCTGTGTGTCTGACGGAAGTCGTCCACAATGGGGGTCAAATTTTCGGGATTCACGGTTTCCAAGCGGAATTTCCTGTCTTTCCCAGCTAGGGCGTGACGGCTGTCATTGTACAACTTATACGCCAAAGGCGTGGCGCGCATGAAGGGTTTTACAACTTCCCAAGAAAAAACGCGCACAAATCTTGGCATATATACTTGCGTGTAGCCTTTGCGTAAATAAATCTGCAAAGCTGCTTCGGAAACATTGGCCCCAAAGAGCACACTGAAAGAGCGCTGCAAAAAGTCCATCATGAGGGCGGCCAGACCGCCTTTATGGTTTTCGGCCAAGAGCCAAGAGGTCATTTCCGCGCCCACAAATGTTTGCTCTTGCAGCAAAAAATTCCGGGGCGTCACTCCCATCACTCCCACAACCTGTCCTTCATCCACGACCAAGCAATTTCGGTCCTGCCCCAAGCACAGGGGTGCTTTGCAAAACTGCCAGTGGTAAAAATCTTCACGCGTCAGTACTAGCGGACGTTTCCACCCCGAAGAATAAAACTCTCGCACAGCCGCTCCTGAAATCCCCAGCTCATCGGTAAAGCCGATGGTCCGGGGAAGGTGATGCAGCCTATGTAAGGAATCACAAGGAGTTGAATTTTTACTTCCCGTATGCGATACGAGCTTACCTACACTGGGAGTGGAAAGCGTCTTTTCTCTCTTACGCCGCTGGTCTATATCCATCAGTATTCCCTTCCCAGATAGAGAAGAATTTTCCATACTAGCCCTGCATTTTACCTGTGATGTACACGTATATATCATTTATTGTATGCACCTCTCTGAATTCCTCAAGAATCAGAGGGAGTTGAAATTCTCTGTCCGCAAGAGCGATAACATCCAGCACAGACATGGAATCCCACCACTCGGTTTCTTTGAGCACCGTCTCCAAAGAAACAGACTCTTCGATGCCTAGCTCTTGTTTCAACAGATCAATAAACACAGACGAATCCATAGAATCCTCTCTTCCGGTACCGAGCTCTCCACATGCTGAAAGCGCACGATTCCTTGTGTTCTTTGCCCTGCACTCTTTGTTTCTCAGAAAATGCAGGCGTTAGTTATTTTTCCGCTCTCAAAAAGCATGCCCCACCCGTCAAGGAGGTTTGGAAAAATACATTTGCTCAGTGGAGCCAGCTGGGATTCCCCCTTAGCCGCAGGCGGTATCCTTAAAGTCGTAGGCAACAGGCGGCACTGGAAAGGCCTACGCCAAACCCAGCTAGAGCCAAAAGTTGTCCAGAGCGCACAGTACCTTTTTCCAAGGCTCGGGATATGGCTAGGGGGATGGAACAGGACACAGTGTTTCCAGTATCTTCCAGATCCACCAAGAATTTTTCCCGTGGAATTTTGCATTTTAGGCGCAGATGCTCCAGCATGTAGGCGTTGGCTTGATGGAAGACAAAGAAATCCACATCTTCAGCATGGATCTGCGTTTTTTGGAAAAGACGCTCTAGGAGCCCAGGTACAGTTTGCAGCATGTAGGAAAATATTGCGGGGCCGTTCATGTGCAGTGTGCCAGAAGTAGAGTCTGCATCCTCGGGCGGAAGGAGGGGAACGCGACCGTCTAGGCGTCCGCGCACACCGCCAAAGGGACTAAAGAGATATTTGGCACCAGAGCCATCAGTTTCAAACACGCAGTGGCTCACGGCAGAAGGACCGCTTTGGGCTGTGAGCAGAGTGGCAGAAGCGCCGTCCCCGAAAATGGCCAAGGTGGCTTTGTCTTCAGGATTCAAATGCAGAGAGTAGGTTTCGCCTGTCACTAGAAGGATATTCTGGGCCATACCAGCGGCGGCCACGGCCGCCGCTAGGGAAAGACCATAAACATATCCGCTGCATCCGTGAGTGAAGTCAAAGCAACCCAAAGATTTAGACAACGCCAAACGGTCTTGAAGCAAGGTACTATTAGGCGGTAGGGCATATTCGGGCGATTGGGTGCAAAAAATCAGATAGTCGATAGCCACAGGATCAAAGTTTTGCTCCGCAAAGAGTTTAAGGCAGGCTTTTTCCGCCAAATCCAAAGCGCTGACCCCGTCCTTGACCACAAAACGGCTACGGATGCCGGTTTTTTTAAAAATTTTCTCGTCTGTCCACTCTGGAAACCGCTGGACCAAAACTTCGTTCGCCATAATCTGCGAAGGCAAATGGCAGGCCATAGCTCGAAAGGCAACAGACATTTCACACCCCTTTCTTCATACGCCTGCTTCCAAGACGGAGCGGCTTTGCTTTGGTACGGCGGCGTGTTGCAAGGGAATTTCGCCACTCCTCATAACCCGAAAAATCCACGAGCGCCAACTGGGAAGCGTAGCACCAAACACAGGCTTTTTCTTCCGGGCGATAGCGGACAAAAAGGATTTTCTGGGCTTTGAAGAGATCCTTCAAATTTGCTGCGCTAATTGTTCCTCGCAGAACGTCCTCTCCGGGACGGATTTCTGTGACCTGTATAGTGATAATATCCGCCGCTTCGAGAGAAGATATCAGCCAATACAAGCTCTTGCCATACAGGCGGAAAGCTTTTGCCCCTTCGGAAAAGGCGTATCCGAATTCCTCGCTCTCGCTCTTGTCCAGATATACCTGGAGCATATGAATGCGCTTTTCTTCCAAATAGGCTCGGGTGGCTCTTTGCCAGAGCGGGGAGGCTTTCTGTTGGCCTGAACAAGCTTCCAGCCAGCCTTCAGCTTGCTCAAAGCGCTTCGCCTGCACGGCCAAGTGTGCCAGCGCGATATACAGCGGTAAAGACAGACAGGGCTCCGCACGTATTTCGATTTTGTTTTGAAATTGTAGGAGAAAAGTATAATTTTTTTCAGGGGAGTCATCAAGAAAAAGTTCCGGCAAAACAACGTATGCGGTCTGTAAAAAAAGCGATTTGGCCTCCAGATCAATGGGCTCCAACGATTGCCCGAAGCCGGACAATTCCCCACTTTTTGTAGGCGAATGAGCTTCTTTCTCGTCTGCATACAGAGCCCCCTCAAGTACGGAAAAATTCGTTTGGGACTTATCCGCAATTCCGACAAAGTAGAGAGACTCATCTTCGGCAGTATCGAAATTTTCGTTAAGAGACGCAGCATCCTCTTTGGACTCGTTCGGAGCCTCATCGGAAAAAAAGGTTTCGACGCTGGTTGAATCCATGATCTTTTCAAAAAAGTTTTCCTCTTCTCCGAACACGAAAGCGGCTGCGCTTCTCCACGGTTCGGCAAGAGCCAGCCAGTAAAGCAGACAATCCGCAGGGGATATGACATCTTTCGGTATTTTCTCCAACTCGGAACGCATCCGGCTCCACAGCGCCCCAAAGGCAAGATTCAGAACTTTTTGCCGTTGCAGTTCTGCGAAGAGCGGTGACTGGTTCTTCACATGCAACTTCAGCGTATGCAACAATTCCCAGCTTTCCAGCAGAAGGCCCTCCCGCCGCAAAAGCGTGATGAGGCGGAATATTGAGCAAAGCGTTTCTTCCTGCGGTTCGCTGGCCGTTCCAATCAGTGGTGAAGAGTGGAGCAAAATATGTCGGGCCGTGTGCAGGGATGGAACTACCCGTTCCAAGGCCATGAGAGCCCGGAAATACTCCTCAGCAACATCCAAAGGCATGAGTTTCACCCCGTCAGGGTAGGCCCAGTCAAAATTGCACAATGCCTTCCTCCACAAGCTACGGCGTAAGGCAAGTCGGGCATCCATAAGAAAGCGCGATTGATCAAAGATAAAAACATTCCTGTCACTGACTGGATTTTCAGGTGTATCCTGGGACTCTCTTGGTTGGTTCTGCGTCCCTTGGTTTGCCAAAGCTTGGGCAAGGTCGCGGGCTGAGCCTATAGATTCAATGTATGGAAAATGTGAATAAAATTCTTTTTGCACACGCATGGTTTCACAGGCGACAAGATCTGCCGCACTAGCGTGAGGAAAGGCCATAATTTCCTTAATGAACCATGCTGTTACCTCAAAAATTCTGGTTTTCGGGCTGATTTCCGGAGAATAGAGAAAGGTGGCGGTAGCAAAGCCCAACACGGCTTTGGGTTTGGCGATGCTGATCACGGGTTCGATGAGGAAATCCCGCTCGCCAATCAGCTTAACGCGGGGCAGATTAGCTTTGGCGATGCGTTCCAAAAAGAGTTTGTGGGTACTGGGTTGTTCCGCCGGATGAAGCTTGACGAACAATTTTCCTGCGCCATGGCGGGTAATTTGTTTAAAGATTGAGATAGCAGCCAAGCAGAAAAGTAGAGGCTGGAATTTATAGCGACTGCTGAGAAATATATAATCTTCACTTGTAATGTTGTATTTTTTGACCAATTGTTGTGAATATTTATCGGTGTCAGTATCCAGCATGCTTTTGGCGTGCATATTGAATCGGACAATTTCTTTTGCCTCCATCTGTCCTTGCAATCTTTCCGGAAAGGCGACGTAGAGGCGATCGAAGGTGTCCCAATAATCTGTAGTGGCCTGCATTTTTCTGTAATAGGGGAATAGCCTGAAGAAGAATAGAAACAATTTATGCGGTAGGTGGGGGATACTGATGAAGGGTGTGCGCAGTTTCCTGTCCGGAAGCATTTTGTAGGTTGTGCCACCCTCCTCAATAAGATTCAGTGTGCATCCAGCTTCGCGGGCCGCGTAGATGGCCAGAGTATAATGACTTTCAAAGTTAAACATGAAAAAATTTCGCGCTTTGATTTCGCGAAAAACAGTTTGATATCCGCGTTTGAGTTCATGGAACTGTAGCCAAGCGAAGACGTTTGCTTTTGGTGAAATAAGTCTGGTCGTGATATGCTTAAACAGTTTCTTGTCCGCACTTTCTAAAACTATTTGAGTATTGGGTGAACTTTGGGGGATCGCAATAACCACGAGGTAATTATCTTCAATGCCTTCATAACGGATGAGATGTTCCGCCTGGCGAAGCTGGTTCAACGTACCCAACATGAATATGTTTTCCGCTGTGCCTTGGCATTCAAAGGGAAGTTGCTTCTGAGTAAGGACTCCATAAGCGAAGCGCATCGGGGCCGTCAGGAAAGCAACGATATTTTTTAAGGTGTAGATAGAAGCCACAAGTAACCCGTTTCGGTTGTCTTTTCCGAGAAAGTTTTTTTTGGGGCATGACTAGTTAAAAAGAAAATCTCGGAACATTTTCAGCATCACTCTATCCAAGCCCCCTTGGAAATCAGCCCATTCTTGATAGCCTTTCAAGTAGATTCTGTGCCGTCTGCTTAAACATCCTGGCGGGAGTGCTACCACCGATACCCATGTTGGGCCGTTCATCGTCATAGGCCCTAAACCAAAGGAGTTACATTCTCTGCGCTCATGTCACTCCTGCATGAAAATAAAACCTCAAGTTCAGCAAATGCTTCCGCCATCGCGGATAAAGGCGTAGAGGGAGAAAAGTTCAGCGTGTTCAGTCATGGAAAGAAATGCGGGATTTTCTTTGTCGGAGAGGAAGGCTTTCACTTGGGCGTAGAGACCGGGTTTATATAGCTTGTCAATCTCGTCTTCCAGAGATTCTTCGCGCAGGGCAAAGCTTGTGTGGTCCTGGACAAAAAGCTGTTCCATGGGCTGGAGCACAAGGCGTCTCTGGCAAGTCATCACTTCCACCCCCCAGCGTCCCGGTGCGATCCAGTTGGAGTGGTAAGAAAAAGGCACCCCTTGTTCTGTGGTGCCGCAACCGGTGAACACGGCACCGGAGGGATGCCAGGATAAAGAGCCGCTACTCCTAGCTAGGCACTCTTTAGGCCTTCCGGCTAGATAAAAGGCCGTATCCAGCACATGGGTGGAGTTGCCATAGAACCAGCCTTCCAGATCCACTTTGGACTTACCCGCCTTTTCTATCCGGTAGCGAGCCTCACTAAAGTCAAACTTCAGAGAAAGGGCTCCACCATCTTCCTCAATTATCTGGCGTGCTTTCTGGATTGAAGTGTAAAAACGGCGGTTATAAGCCACATAGGCGCTTGCTCCGGAAGCTTGGAGATCTTTGGCCAGTTGCAGTGCCCCATCCGGGCAAAGAGCCGCTGGCTTTTCAATGAGCAGATGCATGACGCCTGCTTGAGCCAAAAGGCGGGAAGCTTCTGCAAGGCTAGCCGCAGAACTGGCCACAATGGCAGCTTTTGGTGTAAAATTCAGTGCTTGCAATTGGCTTGCCAAGGGGCCAGATCCTGTGGGTACCTGCCAAGTTTCCCGGAAGGTCGCAGCTCTGGCTTCGCTGTGCCCAGCTGTCACAAAAGACTGACCAAGGGCGCGCAGAACTTTGGCGTATTCATAAGCCATGGCACCGGTGCCTACGAGGAGCACGGGGGAATCTTTCAGGTTATGGGGCATGGCTCGTCTCTTTTGTTTGAGAGTCCAAGGCGCTGGCGCACTGCATCAAGGAACAGGCGATGCTGAGCTGCTGAAGCCGCATAAGGGGTGAGGCGGGAGGTGCGGCTATCCAGAATTTCTGCGTACAGGTAATGCATAGAACTAACATAAAGCATGTCAAAAGGCTCACTGTTTTTTTTCCCGATTTCGTCCGTGTGGGTAAAGACGGCACCTGTTTCGTCAACAAGCCAACATTCGTCACTGTCAGTGAATGACAAGGTCATGGGCTTTCCCGTCTTGCGCGTGCAGTGCAGGGCCAAGGAGGATCCCCGAGAGAAGCGGCCGCGCAGGGTTCCATAGAGTTCCACACAACCAGGACGCTTGGCTGCTTCGGACTCTTCTTCCAATTCATCAGCGCACAGGGAAACCAAGGTATCGTCGAGCACATATTCAGCTATGTCCAAGAAGTGGATACCGTTGCAGCATAAACCCCAACGACCTCCTCGCACCTCCACGTCCATCCGTCTGCCCTGGAAAAGAGCCCGCAACTTCTCATAGAAGGGAAAGCCCCGGCGACCACAGTTGACCCAAGTCGGGATATTATACTCTTGCAAAAGGATTTCCACCGCATCTAAATCTTTCCTAGTCTGGAAAAGAACTTTTTCCAAAAGTAGCGCTTGTGGCGGAGCATGGTTTAGCAACTGG
>JGI994J12354_10005562_pt1 | contig 10815 bp, 9 predicted proteins | sample IntmicLarv3ML3BL_FD_12354 | JGI IMG/M metagenome (IMG submission 12354)
GACCAGCTGGCTTTTGATGTCGCTGATGATGCGGGGCTTGTACTCGAGCTCGGCAAAAAAATCGGGGCCGCAGGGGCGCACATGGGCGGCAAATTCCTCGGCGTCAAAAACTTCCCGGAACACGTGGGCGGAAAAGCGGCTGTCGTCCAGCGCGCGGTGCATGGAAAACCCGGCGCTGTCCAGCCCAACCAGTTCGCCCGCAGCAGAAAGGCCGATTTGCTGTGATTTTGAGGTGTGCTTGCGGCAGCGGAAATACTCCTGCAAATCCACGTAGCTCATGATGTAATCAAGCGACCGGCCGGAGGTGAGATACCGCGTATTGGAGAGCAGCACGCGGATATCGCCGTCGCCCCAGGAGAGCACCACATGCTCCCTTCCGCCGATCCACTCCTGAAATTTCACGATGGCCTCGGGGAAGGGGGTGCCGTTCTCCAAATCCTGTTTGTTGATGTTTGTCATTTTCCGCACGCGCGTTTGCAGGCGCTTGCCGATTTTTGATTTCACAAAGAGCGAAAACGTGCTGATTTCCTGCAGGTTTTCGTCCAGCATCACGGCGCCAATCTCGATGATCTCGTTGATGAAACCGCGAATCTTCGGGCCGTAAACCGAGTTCCACTCCAAATCCATGATGATATAGACCAATGCGCACACCCATCTCTTTTAGCTTAACAACAATATTCTTTATTATAACATAAAACGGCGGAAAATGCAACCGTTTTTTGCAGCGGGTCATGGGAATCGAATGCAGGCGGTCCAGCACAGCAAACGCTCTATCTCAGCTTCCCCAAAAAGCGCTCCAAAAAGTATATCTCAAGCTGCCCGCCGCGCGAGTTGAACTCAATATCGCAGCTGTGCCCGCCGTAACTCACGGTGAGCGCAATGGCGTTGTTATTGCCCGCCTCACGGTATTTTTCCCGCAAGTCAAAAATATCACCAACATTGACATAGCCGTCATGGTCGCCGACATAAATCAGGGCCGGCAGGCTTTCGCTGTCTATTTCCGCATCGCCGTCCACGCCGTAAAGCGGCACAAGCCCGCGTATCTTCACGCCGTAATCCTGATATTTGTGCTCGAAATTATACACGTAATCCGTTAGAAGAAAGCCGCCCATGGAGCTGCCCAGCAGGAAAACTGAATCAAAATCCGCATCCTCGTGTTCTGTGGCATAGGCAAAAAACCGATCCAGATTGCCCAGCATGAACGCCCAATCGCGCGGCACATCTTCGGGATAATTCGTGTTCGCTTCGTTCCAGTCACCCACCTGCAAGGCATAGACGGCATATCCCTTTGATGCCAGATATTTGTTGCGCTGCGGGGTGTCCACGCCCGATTTGTCCTGCCCGGAGCCATGCAGCATCACCACCACGCTTTTGTGCGCGCCGGGGTCAGCCGGAAGATATGCGTCATAGGCCAGGCACATGCCCGCAAAAGGCCCCTCGTCAATCGCCGCGTATACGTTATCGAATTCGATGGTGTAATTGTCGCCGTTGCGTATACCAAACAGCAAGTCCGGCAAACTCAGCGGCACCGCGCGGGCGTCTCCGTCATAGTCCGCGCTGCTTTCTCCAAACATCGCGGCATAATCCCGCTCCGCGGCGGCAGCATCGCCCTTGACGGAAGTATAGCTGCGCAAAAAGCAGGAAAGCCCGAAGCCGGAAAGCGCCGCGAACACCGTCAGCAGCGCAACATTGCGCCGCAGATATTCCCGCCACGTGCCTTCTTTGTCGCCAACAAACAAGTTCAAAAACAAGCATGACACCATGAAAATAATCCCAAGCAGAAGATAATCGGCGCGGGTGGTGGTGAATTCATGTGCGCTGTAGCCATAGTTGTAGACGCTGTCGTAGCCGAGAAATGCCAACGCAAGCAGCCCAACGAGCAGCGCAGGGGCCACGAACGGCCGCAGCTGCCGCAGGGGTGTCGGCCAAAGCTTTGCGTCGCGCCCAATCCCGCAGAGTTCCAATACAAAGAACGGCACCGTCAGCAGCGGCATGGCAATCATCGCGATGACCGCGACGACGCTGACCGAGGTCATGTTGCCGAGATCGGTGCTTGCCGCCTGCCGTGGATAGTGGCACAGCAGCAGCAGCGCGATTTCGCCGGCGATGAACCAAAGCCCAAACCGGTTCTTTGAAAAAGCTATGTACAGCAAATCTAGGGCAATGATCCCCAGGCAGAACAGCATCGCGGCATTGCCGGCCGCAGATGCTTCGTTGCGGCACCAAATCAGCAGTGCCGTTGCGAGAATATTCGCAACGATAAAACAAATGGAAGCTATTTTTCGCATAGGATGAACCTCTCTTTGATAACGCTTTGTATGTTCTCATTATAGCCCCTTTTCAATGCGAATGCAAGCGTTTTCCATAGCATATCTCCCTGCCGCTCATTTGCTGCCCCTCACTCCTCGCCACCGGCATGTTTTTGCGAACAAATGCAAAACGCCCGGCAGCGTGGCCTCTTTTTTGCGGTTTTATTTGACTGCCGACACCCGCCATGTTATAATTTCTTCACAATTTTTCAAGAAGGGGTACGAAGCAGCCATGATTACGCTTGAAGGCATCAATAAAACCTTTCGCGTTGCCAAGCGGCAGGCCGGGTTTGGCCGCGCCGTGAAGGCGCTTTTTTCGCGGGAGCACGAGATTATCCGCGCGCTGACCGATGTGAATTTCACCATACAGGACGGCGAAATGGTGGGGTATATCGGCCCGAACGGCGCGGGCAAAAGCACCACCATCAAAATCATGTGCGGCATTCTGACGCCCGACAGCGGCACATGCGAAATCGACGGGCGCACCCCATGGAAGGAACGCGTCGCCCACGTGCGGGATATCGGCGTGGTGTTCGGCCAGCGCAGCCAGCTTTGGTGGGACGTCCCCGTTATCGACAGTTTCGAGCTGATCCGCGATATCTACAAAGTGAATCAAGCGCTGTACAAGCAAAATCTGGACGAGCTGACGGAATTGCTGGATTTGGGCGAAATCCTGAAAACCCCGGCGCGCAGCTTGAGCCTCGGCCAGCGCATGCGCTGCGAGATTGCGGCTTCGCTGCTGCACAGCCCGCGCACGCTGTTCCTCGACGAGCCGACCATCGGCCTTGACGCGGTATCGAAAATCGCGGTGCGGCAGTTCATCAAAAAGCTCAATGCCGAGCACGGCACGACCGTGATTTTGACCACGCACGATATGCAGGACATTGAAGCCCTCACCGAGCGCATTTTGCTCATCGGCAAGGGCAGGATTTTGCTCGACGGCAGCCTTGCAGAGCTGAAGAAGCATTCTTCGGAACGCAAGACGCTCGTGGTTGAATACGGCGGCAGTGCGCCGGAACTGTGCGAAGGCATGGTGCTCTCGGAGGAAAAAGAGGGCCGCCTGGTCATAGAGCTTAATCCGTCTGTTATGCCTGTATCGGAAGCGATTACGCGCCTTGCCGCGCAAACAGAGTTGACGGACATTTCGGTTTCGGATATCACCGCCGAAGAGATGGTTGCCGCGCTGTACAAGGAATATCAGATATGAAAAAATATTTTGCGCTGTTCCGCATACGCTTCATCAACGGCCTGCAATACCGCGCGGCGGCATTGGCGGGTCTTTCCACGCAATTTGCCTGGGGCTTCATGGAGATTCTAGCGTTCCGGGCTTTTTACAAGGCCAACCCCGCCGCTTTCCCCATGGAGTTCTCACACCTGGTTTCATACATATGGATACAGCAGGCGTTTTTGGCTCTGCTTGCCCCCTGGGGCGGCACAAGCGACGGCGCCGAAGCCATCATCAGCGGCAACATCGCTTATGACCTGGCGCGGCCCATGAATATCTACAACCGCTGGTTCGCCGAGACCATCGCCAGCCGGATTGCACGCGCGGCATTGCGCTGCGTGCCGGTTTTGGCCGTCGCCTTTCTCCTCCCGCAGCCCTTCCGCATGACGCTGCCGCCTTCACTGTTCCAGCTTGCGCTGTTTTTCCCGTCGCTGCTTCTGGGGCTGCTCGTTGTCTCGGCGTATTGCATACTGGATCAGGTCACTGTTTTCTACACAATGTCCCGCTACAACGCGCTCTTTATCGTCATAGCGGAATTTTTCTCGGGCGCACAAGTCCCGCTGCCGTTTTTTCCTGAGCCCGTGCGCAAAATCGCGGAGCTGCTGCCCTTTGCGGCCATGCAGAACATGCCGCTGCGTATCTACAGCGGCGATATCGCAGGGATGGACGCCGTTTGGGGCGTTGCGCTGCAGGTATTTTGGTTCGCGGCACTGCTGCTCGGCGGAAAGTTGCTCATGCGGCACTCGTTAAAGCGCGTCATCGCGCAGGGGGGCTGAGCTATGAAACTATATTTGAAATATTTTGCGATCAACCTAAAAAGCCAGATGCAGTACAAGGCCACGTTCCTGCTGAACGTCATCGGCAGGATTGTGATTGCGTTTGCAACGGTTGCCGGCGTGTGGTTCATGTTCCTGCGCTTCAATGAGGTCGAGGGCTTCACGCTTAGTCAGGTGCTGCTGTGCACCGCCGTGACGACGATGTCGTTTTCCATGGCAGAAGTTTTTGCCCGCGGCTTCGATATCTTTCCGCGCCTGCTGGGCAACGGGCAGTTCGACCGCTTTTTGGTGCGGCCTCGGAATATCATCTTTCAGGTGCTCGCCTCGCAGATGGAGTTCGTGCGGCTGGGGATTCTCGTACAGGCTGTCGCGGTATTTTGCTACGCGATCCCCAACAGCGGCGTCATCTGGCGTTGGGATAAAATACTCACTCTGGTATTGATGATTGCCTGCGGCGCGCTGGTGTTTTTCGCCCTGTATCTCGTCTATGCCGCGTTTTCGTTCTTCACCACGGAGGGCCTGGAGTTCATGAACATCCTCACCCACGGCGGACGCGAGTTCGGGCGCTACCCCTACGCGGTCTATGGCAAAGGGGTGCTGCGCTTCCTCACATACGTTGTGCCTTTGGCGTTGTTTCAGTATTATCCGCTGCTGTATCTGCTGGATATCAAGCAAAGCAAGCTGTATATGTTCACGCCGTTGCTCGCCCTGCTGTTCATCGCGCCAAGCTATGGGTTCTTCCGGCTGGGGCTGCGCAGGTTTAAGTCTACGGGGTCGTGAATCGGGTCCGTTATCACTTGAAACACAAAACAATCAATCATCAGAAAAGCCATATATCAAAGCTTTTCTTCGATTTCTTGTTGAGTTTCTAAGTGAATTAACGATAGACAGAGTGTTAGACGAAGCACCTAAAATGGGCTTTTGGAGGCAAAAGAAGAAACCCTCAATGCGTTATGCATCAAGGGTTTCGGGCTGGCTCCCCCTGTTGGACTCGAACCAACGACCCTGCGGTTAACAGCCGCATGCTCTAGCAGGCGTCGTGATTTCGTACAAGTACAATGTTCTGATGCGAGGGAGATTCTTGCGAAAACCGGACTATACTTGATCTTGTTGGACTTGCCTATCTTCAATCATATTTAAAAAATCATTTGAATACCACGCAAGCAGCTTAAAGCACAAACAAATAAAGTAAATGACTGTTCCATTGCTGGCTTCATCAGAATCCATAAGGCCATGAGATAGACGGTTGCGCAAATTTGCTCCTGCTTTTTCGTTGAGCAGCCCCTTGAATGTGAAAAGCACGTTCTCATCATAACTTTCAACAAGCTCTTGCAGTTCAAATAATGATGAGAGAACTTTTGCTTGCTCGCTGCCGTCCTTATCTTCGAAGGTGGTTACAACCGCACCGCATTCACGAGCAATATGCCGAAAGAGGTTTTCTATTTGAGGAACGAGCAAATATAACGCTGTGTTGTATTCCCCGGTTAATCCAAGATAAATGCCCTTGCGAATTGTATTGGTTCTACCATCCGGGATAATTATATTATCCCGAAATACGAAATCTAAATCCGCAGCAGCAAACGAATGTTGTTCATTGATGATGTCAAGGCATATCCGAAGTAATGATCCATGGATATCCTCCAGCCGTCTGGCCTCATAGTGCATGTGCATTTCAAGCGCATTGGTATCTTTTGTTGGATTATGAACATCCAAAGAAGGCAATGAAACGATTATTTTTCCATCCTTGTCAAGGATGGTCGGTGGGAACAAATGTCTTGTGAAGTAGCCGTTGCTGAGATTAGTGATATCATCCTGTAGTTTGCTTTTCTTATAAATAGTCGTGGAATCAATAAGACAAAACAGACACTCATAAAGGCTTTTGCCTTGCAGCATCTCGCTGATTTTCTTTGCAGACTCCGTCAAATCCATTGTGTGGGTAAACATCTGCATTTCAGATAAAGATTGTTTTTGCAATAGTTCCATCTTACGCCTGACATCAGCTAACAATAAATCTTCTCTGCACTCACGTAAGACTGGAATAGCTGTATGCAAGTGCTGGAGCGCCATATGCGCTGCACCTTCGTTTCCAGACAATTTATCAGCACATGAAATGCAATATTGAGCAAATCGCATCATGTGTAGTTTTATATCTTTATTAGGTTTATTTGCCGCTCTTAATAATCGCAGCTCAAGCTTATATGCATCTTCTAGCACTCTTTGATTGCTGCAATTGCTCAGGGCATTCGCAAATACCTTCTCTGCTATGCCAAGGTAGAATCCTATATCACCTTTTTTGTTATCAAGTTGCAGTTCAATCAAAATCAATGATAGGAACAGTGGATCGGTTCCATTCATCAAGACGATTTTGCTTTCGACAAAGGAGGTCACAGATTCAATACAGTTAGCACCTTTGCTTAACTGATTAGCAATTACATTCGCTCGGCGAATATAGTGAACACAAGCAACCCACTTCTCTGGATCGAATACTACCTCCGCAAGATGCAGATAACAATCAACTGCACGTTTGGCTAGCAAGTAGTTTTGTTTCGCAACCCATAGTATATCGCAAATACGAGCGAGAATAATCTCGGGAAAGATGTCATTAGCCAGTGTCTGTAACTCGGTTAAATCGCTTTCAGAATAATCCTCTATTGTGAAAGATCGACGGTCGCCCATTATTAACATAGGGGAGTATGGCTCATCTGCATTTTCTGCATTTAGTGATGGCGACATCGCATCTCTTAGCAATTCAAGTATGTATTTTTGTTCAGTGTCGGTTTCCTGCTCAGCAGCAGCACGCAACCCTATGGCACATTTATACTCACCTTGTCCACATGATACCTCGGCGTTATTGCATATTTGCAGCACAATCTGTTTTGTTGCTTCACTGGCAACAATAGGGGATTTTTCCTCCATTATCTCATTCCTCCAACTCCCGCTCATTTTTTCCAATGAAAGGCACTAGCCTTAACTCTATTATACTTTTTAACAGAGCTAAAGTCAATCACCATTTCTAGCTCAACGCTTTACATGCCACCCATGCTTATTCCGCGCACCGCATGGGTGGCTATCTTTATGAAAGGAGACCAAGCACCATGATTAATCTGGAAACCATTTTGGCTTTTGCCAAAGAACTTCCCGCCTATCTGGACATGTTCGTTCGACTGTGCATTGAACTTGCAACTCATGCGCTCAGCATCATCAACGCGATGTAGGCCATCCCCTGCAAAATTTAACCGAAAGGAGAAATCACACATGTACGCATTGGAATGTGTTCTGGCACTGCTCAGAGAGCTGCCCGAATTTCTGGAAATCATTTTCCGCCATGCCCTGAGTATTCTGGGCGCGATGTAATTCATCCCCGGCAAATCTGAAGGAAAGGAGCAACTCAATCGAAATGCCTGAATGCAGAACCATTGCCGTATCCCATGAAAAGGGCGGCACGGCAAAAACCACAACAACCGTCAGTCTGGGCATCGGGCTGGCACGGCAGGGCAAAAAGGTGCTGCTGGTGGATGCTGATCCGCAGGGCGACTTGACAAAAAGTCTGGGCATTGCTGATCCCTCTGCGCTTACACAAAACCTCTCTGCGGCCATGAACAGCATCATTGCGGAAACGGAGTTCGACCCGCACAGTGTTATTCTGCACCATCCTGAAGGTGCAGATTTCATTCCCGCCAACGCGCAGCTTGCCGCAACGGAAATGACACTAACCACATTGCTTGACCGGGAATATGTGCTGCGGGATTTCCTCGCTCGTGTCAAAGGCGAGTACGACTTTGTGCTGATTGACTGCCGCCCCTCGCTGGGGCTGACGGTTGTCAATGCATTGACCGCGGCAGATTCCGTTATCATCCCGGTGCAAGCCCACACCCTTGCCGCGGACGATATGGACGGACTGTTCAAAACCGTCGGACGCATCCGGCAACGTGCCAATCCTGCTCTCAAAATCGACGGCATTGTTATGACGATGGTGGATCACCGCACGAATCTGGCGCGGAGTACCATCCGACAGGTGCGCGAACGCTACGGCGGCGTGGTGAAAGTGTTCTCCAGCGAAATTCCCTATGCCGTCCGCGCCGCAGAAGTGCCCAGCAAAGGGAAGAGCATCTACAGCTATGACCCGGAAGGCAAGGTGTCCAAAGCCTATGAGAGTTTGACGAGGGAGGTGCTTGCGCTTGGCAACCGAGATAAAGCCCGCAATTCAAACGCTCGATGACCTGTTCGGGTTGCCTGCCGCGCCATCCGGCGACATGCAAATTCATCAAATCCCCCTCGACCAAATTGACCCGTTTCCCGAACACCCTTTTCAGGTGCGTGACGATGAAGCCATGCAAACTATGGTGGAAAGCATAACGGCTTTGGGAGTTCTCACTCCCGCCGTTGCCCGCGAGAAAGAGGATGGACGCTATGAGTTGGTCAGCGGACACCGCCGCAAACACGCCTGTGAACTTGCCGGGCTTGATGCCCTGCCTGTAATTGTCCGCGAAATGACGCATGACGAAGCTGTGGTGTTTATGGTGGAGAGCAATTTTCAAAGAGAAGCCATTTTGCCATCTGAATCTATTCGCGGTCGGTTGGATTTCTACAAGAAAACCGAACCCGATGTGACAGCATTCCATATCTGGGCAGAGAAACAGTCCGATGGAACCTTCGACATTTATATCGCTCGCGGATAACAACTGAATACCCCAAACACCCTCTGCGCCCTCTGTTTTTTTACAGGGGGCTATTTTTATACCCAAAACTCAGAAAGGTACAATCATATGAAAAAACACACCAAGCGTATCTTGTCAGTGCTGCTGGCAGCATTGCTCGTTTTCGGCGGTTCCTCGCTGGTATATATCTTCGCTGCCGGCTCGGAAATTACCGTCTACCAAGTGACCCTGCCGCGCGGCGACGACCCCAACCAAACCGGGTGGGGGCATGAGCCGCTGGATTTCCTCAATGGTTGGAACAACCACGCCAACAGCACATCGTTTCTTGCAAAGGCAAAAGACAGCTACAACGGCGATGCGGTTTACTGTATTGAGCCGGGCGTGACAATTAAAACAGGAGATACCCTGCCCGAAAAGAACGAATCCTATTGGGATCAGTATCCCCAAGCGCTCAACCCTACCATTGACCCGGATACAATCAAAGTGTTCATCGGGCGCATTCTTCAATACGGCTACACCGGGAAGTGTAATATCAATTGGGATTCTTCCAACGCCACCCACGCCGACCAAATTTCCAATTTGCTCGCTACACAGTTCCTCATTTGGGAGGTTATCGTTGGCGAACGCAACAGCAATTTCGGGAAAATTGATGCCAGCACCAAGGGCAAAGACAACATCCTCGAATGGTGCGCGACAAACCATCCGCTGCGCAGCAAAATTATGAGCCACTACAACCGCATCGCCTCCGCAGTTTTGAGCCACGGCGCAATCCCCAGCTTTATGGCGAATTCCAGCGCAACGGCATCTACCCAGCAGCTGACGTGGAACGGCAGCAAATATACGCTCACGCTGACCGACAGCAACAATGTTGTGGGGAATTATACGTTTTCCGCAAGCAATCCCGCTGTTTCCTGTACGGTATCCGGCAATCAGCTGGTACTCAGCAGCAACAGCGCGGTGAGCGGAACCGTGACCATCACCGCAAACAAATCCGCACAGCGCCGCGCGTTTGTGGTATGGGCAGATGATAAAATCGGCCCGAATGTGTCAAACCAGTTGCAGGACGTTATGACTTACGGCACATCTGTGAGCGACCCGGTGAACGCGTTTTTGAAGCTGACCGCCGTTCCCGCCGAGGGCGATCTGACCATCCTGAAAAGCGTTTCCGGCGGCGGCAGTCCTGCCGGGTTCCAGTTTGAGGTGCGGAAAGGCAGCGACCTTGTGGGCACATACACCACTGACGCGAACGGCAAGATTCAGATTCCGAATCTCATACCCGGCACGTACACCGTGAAAGAGGTCAATCTTCCTGCGGATTATGTGGCTCCCACCGAGAACCCCAAAACCGTGACCATCGCCGAGGGGCAGAGCGTCACGCTGAATTGGGAGAATACCAAAAAACAGGGCGTGATCACGATCCAGAAACGCAACGCCGCGCCTGACCTTGGGGACTATTCTCTTGCAGGCGCTGTGTTTGAAATCCGCAGCGGCGGCACGTTGATGGATACCGTGACCACAGGCGCAGACGGAAAAGCGCAGTCAAAGCCGCTGCCGCTGGGCAGCTACACCGTCACGGAAAAAACCGCGCCGACAGGTTATTTGCGCAACACGCAGACGTTCAACGTAACCATCAGCGGCAATCAAGGCAGCGCCGCTGTCGTGTATGCCCCGGAGGTTGTTGTGCCGCAGCAGCCGCAGATGGGGAAAATCAACATCCGCAAGAGCAACAACAACCCCGCCATGGGCGACTATGACCTTGCGGGCGCAGTGTTCGACGTTTATTCCGGCAGCACCGTCGTGGATACCCTGACCACCGATGCCAACGGCGAAGCGCAGTCAAAGGCGCT
>JGI994J12354_10005563_pt1 | contig 10815 bp, 14 predicted proteins | sample IntmicLarv3ML3BL_FD_12354 | JGI IMG/M metagenome (IMG submission 12354)
CATAACATTCTCCTATTCTCACTTAGATACCATTGTCATTGTCTCTTGAATCCATTCATATCCATTATCTCTAAGATATTTAAATTCATTACCTAATGCCCCAGTATCTCCAACTGGATTATGAGAAAACTTAAATGTTTTTCCTTCATTAATAGCATCTTCCAAGAACGATTCATTAAATAATTTAAACATATCATCATCTGTATAATCATACTTATTCTTTATAACATCCCAATCTTTTCCCAAATCAAAATATGTATAATCATCCCCTGCTTTAGTAATATAACTTGTTGACTTGCCTCCATCATACTTACCTAACATTACTTGATTTTTTCCAACATTATGAGTTACTTGTTGATTTATTTTTTCATAATCAGTGTATGATATCGTTTTACCCCCAGTAGTACCCTTAGGGCAGGAGATATGAAATTAATATCAACGTAATAAAACCATTGGTATTAATTGATTCTATCACGTTTTTTTCTATTTTTCTACTCTTGTTTTTACTTCTTTCATTTCATACACTGTTTCATACTTCATCATAGCATATATTATCCTTATTAATTTCCTCATAATACAGATTAATGCTTGTATCTTCGTCTTTCCCTTTGATATTTTGTAGTCGAAATAAGCCCGCATTTCTGGATTGCGTGCTTTCCCCTTTTTATCTATGTATATTTGTTGAATCGCTAAGAAATATAGTACACTATATAACTCCCTGTTTCCTAAATTCTTGTTCTGATAGTTCTTTCCCTTTCCTGCTGAACCTTGATATATCGGTGCTACTCCTGCAAAACTAGTCAGCTTCTCTGCACTCTTGTATCTCTTAATATCTCCTATTTGTGCTACTAATGCACTTGCCGTCACTGTACTTATACCCGGCATTGTTTCTAATTGATAATTCAGTTCTTTCAGCATTTTCGATTCTATCTTCTCTATTCTCTTCATTTCTTCATTGTTAAATCGAATAGTCCTTACTATACTCTGTAATGCTCCATTTCTAGCATATTGATATTCTCGTTCTCGTATACTATCCTTTTCTACCAGTTCAAGTATTTCATTAGCTCTCTTTGTTGAACATGTATTGTTACTTGGTACTCGTAAGAACTCCGCTAACTCCTCATCTGTTACTCTTTTCAAATGATTTGGTGACGGATATTCCTCATAGAATGCTAGTGATGTTGGACATTCTATTTCATGAAAGAACCCCTTGTAACTTGGATATACATTCTGTATCTGGTCATGAAACTGCTGTACCAACTTTGTTGTTGCCTTGATTAATGCACTTCTCCTATTTACTAAATATCTCATTGTCCAATAGTAATCCTGTGGTTTTGCTTCCGGTAATATATCTTGTCTGCGAATTAATACTGAACATATACATTGTGAATCCCATGTATCATTTTTCCTTGTGGTCGCATAACTCATTCTCTCCATATATGATAATGCTGAATTCACTTCTTTTACTATACATTCATTTTCTAACAGATATATTGTTAGATTTCTTCCATAGTGGGTTACATCTTCAAGTCCGTACATTGGTACTAAATCTTTTCTTAATTTCTCTACATAGGCATGTAATCTCTTAAAACCAGAGATATTATTCTTTATCTCTATTTCTCCTATCCTTTTTTCCATATAGTCCATTAATACTGCTGTATGGGTTTCTTTGTGGATATCCATTCCTATGTAAATATATTCATCTTTCCTCATATTTTCTCTTTCCGTTCTCACAGATTAATAGCATAAAATCGTGGCAACCTTAGTTTAAAGCTTTCATTACTGGGCTTACTCTTGTTAGTAATGTGCAAGGGAACATCAGCCTTCAATTTTCTACTTGCTTTTATTTCCTCATCATGCTATACTCTGTTTGCTTAGTACGGAGTTTTTATGTGAGGTGTTTTTCTTCATGTGAAAACTCTTTTTCTTTTATTTTTTCTTGCTTCTAAATTCAATTTTTTCTCCTTTCTTCTTACAGTATATAGGTTTTTCCTTTATACTCTTCTCATGGAGGTGATTTATATTATGGATATATCTAAAAAAATCAAACTTGCTTTAGCTTATGCAGAAATGAGTGAAGCCGAATTAGCGAGAGCTATTGAATCTACTCCCTCTGCTTTCAACCAAAGACTAAAAACTGGAAAATTCACTTCTGGTGAACTAGCTAAAATTGCTACTGCACTAGGAGCAACTTACGAATTTTCTTTTGATTTCCCCGATGGCACTAAAATTTAATTATTAAAGAAACCTAAAACTTTAACTTCTCTCTTACCACTGGAATTAGTTCTTCTCTATTAGCCTTGTATAAATGATTAATTACTTTAATACCTAATTCTTTGCTGTATCTTGAACCCAGTAACATCATTTCAACACTTTCCAAACCATTTAACGCATTGTGATTTTCTAGGAAATTAAATGCTTTTACTGCTGACAAAGCTCCCCCCTCTCTTAACCAATTTGCAGTATCTTCTAAACTGCTCTTTTCCTTATCTATTTGCAGTTCTAACGGTTCTACTGCTCCTATGAATCGTTTCCAGAATCTGCTTATGTTTCTCCTACTTTTATTAGACTGGGTTTTATCATCTGTCACAAATCTTAAATTCTCACTCAGAAACCCAAACGTTAGTTCTCCTAGGTTTTTTGACGAAGTTCTCATTAGCTGACTGAATTCATGTGCTGTTTCGTCTCTTAGCTGTATTTCTGTTCTCTTCCAGCTTCCTATCTCTTCTATGGGTATCTGTCGTTTTCCGCTTACTTCCTTGTCTTTATCATAGAATCTGTAGGATATATTTGACTTTCCGTCTCCTATGTATGCTGTCTTTGCTGTACTTCCATTATCGAAACTGCTCTCTACAAATCTGTACTTTCTGCTCTTTGATATGAATTCTTCTTTTAAGCACTTCTTTTGTATCTGTTCAACGGTAAAATATGGAACTTCATTCTTATCATCTATCGCAATATCTATTCTTGTCAGATGATATGTTCCTCCTCTTACCCTTATGTCGCAGGTATGAAAGAAGTTTTTAAATACATTTTCATATTCATATCTCATACATTCTTCTAAATCTCTGCACCCTCTTCCTGACATTACAAGATAGCAACCTAATCCATTTGGATTGTTTTCTTCTGATGGTATTCCTGTATATACTCTAATCGAACCGAACTGATAATATACTGTATACTTCTTAAATTTTACTCGTCCATCATGTTTTACAAAGAATTCTATTGGCAATCTCAATATTCCTGCAATCACTTCCTCTACAGTCAATGTATCAAACACTATACTTAAATAGTCTACTTTAATACTTAATCCATTTCTTTTTGTCATTTTCTCACCTCCTTTACTTTCATTTTTTATGACAAGCTACAATATACCCTTAACCCTTGCTATTATGCCATTTTTTACCTCTCTTCTCTGTATGCGTAGGGCGGTGTTACTTCTTCGCCCTTTCGCATTTCTTTAAGCAACATCAAGTCTTTTCTTGTCATAGCTTGCCTGCACCTATCACTTCGTACGGTGCGCAAGCTATGACAACACCCTTTGTTCATTAAATATGTGGTTTATTAATACTTTACTTTCATCGGCCGATACATTAATGTTAGCATAGTTTTATTGTACCGCCAATAGTTTTTGCAATAAAGTTTGACTTTTTACTCAAAACAGGATATCCTATAACCCATAAAGTATAATTTAAATATTCTTTTGGGAGTGAATACGTCTATGAATGACAGTGTTAAAATATTCTCCAGTAATTTAAAATTACTGAGAAAAGGTCGAGGTTTATCTCAAACCAAGCTTGCTGAAAAGATTGGAATAACTAAACAGAGTGTTATTAATTATGAAAAGGGAAGTACTTTTCCTACTGGTAACAGACTACAGAAATTATTAGACGCTTTAGATGTAAGCGCAGAGCAGCTTTTAGGTAAAGATTTCTTTTCTTCTGAAACCGAAGAAACTCTACTTGATAGAATTCATTCGCATTCTGCTTTTCTTGCTGACTACAGAAAACATATTCAACATTTTGAAGATGATTCTAAGAAAAAAGCCTATCTACTGAATTATCTTTCAAACTACAGCAGTGAGGAACTCCTCTTTGCTATTCAGAGTATATTTGACAGTGATGTAAAATACGCAGTTCTTAATCATTCAGAGGATATCATTAACGGATTGCTTCATTCATTTACGCTTAACAAAGATATATACATTGATACAACCAGACATGATAATGACAGTGAATAACTCTTACCCCCTCTTGTTAAAATTCTATATCAAAGGAAAATACCCAGTAAAGGATACTTCGTACCACTTATGTGGCAAATCCTTGACTGGGTTTTTACTTTTCATTATTTTAGTAGTTAAGAGGAGGTAAGGGAGATTAGTTTTCGTATTCACCTTTTATAATTAGCCTATGAAACACTTTTTTTACCCTTTATAAAAAGGTTGTTGGTTTTCAGTAGCACTTATACCGAGTGAAGAAGTTAAAGGTATCATATCTACAAAAATTCCATTCAAATAGGGTTTACAGACATCTCCTATTTTAGGATAAATCATTTCTGGTTTCTCATCAGAATCCAGTACTAACAAATAGCTTTGTTCCCCATTACGTACCATCCATAGTAAATAGGCGCTTTTTATCTTTTTGAATTCATCAAAGTATCGCTTTAGTGCCTGTACCATTTCTTCTGGATAATCTCTAGGCAAGCCTATAGCCACAGATTCGCCTTTTCTCATTACTGCTTTTCCCGAAACAATATTAACAATCACTTCTCTATCTAAAACAAGGTTTTCACCATATGGATTGATTACTATACCTACTAATTCTTGATTGTTCGTCGCTATCTTTGCATAATCTTCAAATGTCAAAACAATTGCCTTTTCGTCTTTGTTCCATTTTTCCATTTCTATCCAATCTGTAAAAACTGGTAAATAAGAATTGTCTTTATTATCCTGTATATTTATTAAATTGAATTTTGCATCTTGCTCCAATGCTTGCTTTCCTTTAAACTCCTCCTTTTCCACTTCCACTTTAATTGGCGACAAGAATTTAGCCTTTAAGAGTTCTTCCCTCAAAACTTTTTCATCTTCATCAGACTGACTTTTTGTATATTCTCGAATCTTATTCACCAATTCTAGATTTTCTACTGGTTCATTCATATCCATTTAAAACTATTTCCTTTCCTGTATATACGCCATTTACAAATTTTCTAACAAAACCCTTAGCTGGAAAATCTGGGTATTGGAATTCCCATAAACAACCACATTCAACACATCTATACCATTTCGTAGCATAATAGACACTTTCTTCTTTGTCATCTCTCCATACATAAAAAGGTTCTTTTTCCTTTTCTTCTTTCATAATCCCCAACTTTTCCTGCATCTCAAAAAAAGTTCTCAATTCCGAAAATAGTTTTTGAGAATCAACACTTATGCTTATTCTTTCATTACAATCACATTTTACTTTCCAAACCATGACGGCTCCAACTCCTCCCATGGTATGATAACTTGATTTCCTCCCCCTGGCAAAGAACCAATAGTATTTCCCAAACTATCCTTCATTGCTTGCGGTGCAGCTATTCCTTCATATATCACTGTTCCCTTAGGTACAGTCACTTGCGTTACATTCTGTGCCGTATTTCCCCATTCTGGGTTTAATGCCAAATCCATTTGCGATTGTATTCCACCATTTTGTGGAGTTCTCGACACAAATCTTCCAACTTCTTCTGAAGCGCCTCCATGCACTCTAAAAAATGTTGTATCTTCTGTTAATACTTTTTCGGTATATGTTCCACTTCTGAATGTATTAGCATCGTCAACACTTAATGAACCCTTATTTATAGGAGTATAAGTTTTAACTCCACCAGTCCCCTTAACATCATCAACCTTACCAATCACCTTACTGTTGCTGAGAGAGTTACTCCAACCCTTATCATACAAGCTGCTCATCTTCATTGCAAATGCTATGCCTACTCCCATTGCTATCAACCTTGATACCTCCGGTGGTAGGAACTCCTGACATACCTCATTCGTCAATGTCGTCGCTGCTGACGCTCCCATATCTATAAATACATGTCCCAGCATGTATTGCAGTACCTGTATTCCTTTCGCTCCCTTCGCTATTATCCCGAAACCTCCCAATGCCATTGAGAACGCCCCTACCGCTCCTGCTACTCCTTGATCCCATCTCTCCCCGCTCGTTAACTCATAGCCTGTTACTACATCTACTCCGCCTACTGCTTCTATTATCGGCACTATTATTGTTGCATTCAGTACACCTCTCCATACTTTCTCTCCCATACTATCTAAGTTTATTGGAGCAAATCTTCCTTGATGCAGCAGATACTCCATATACTCGTCTTCACTGAACAGCTCATCTACTGCTCCTGCCTCTTCATACGCCCGCTTTATCTCATTATAGTCTTTACTGTATAATTTTGCAAACGCTTCTACGTAATATCCTTTTCCATTCTTTACATTTTCCTTTGTCGGCATAAAATCTGCAAAGCTAAGATTTCCTTTTATCTGCGACCCCATTCCTCGTCCTGTGTTTACTTTGTATCTTATTCCCAGCGTATTCGCTGTCTTATACTGACTTAGGTCTGCTATTCCCGACAACAGTTCTGCGCTTCTCTGCATGAATCTCTTCATGTTATCTTCTAACTTCCCTGCCACCTGACTCTGTATTTCTCCGCTGTACGCTCTAAGTCTGATCTGTCTCGTTTTTATCTCGCTCTCATATTTATCGGGCGTTATGTAATGTGAGTTCATAAGTTCTCTGTCATTATCTATGCTCCTGCATGCATCTTCTATTAGCCGTCCCAAGCTTTCTGCCTCTGTTAACGCATTCTCTAATCCGCTGTCTCCCATACTTCGCCTATTCCATGTTCCGGTGTCTGTATGTATCTTCGCCATTTCTTCTCTCCCCCTTTCTTCTTCTACTTACTCTTATTGAACTCTTTCGCTATTTCACTATCTGCTATCCCTATTTCTTCCTGTACATGACTAATTAACTCCTCTTATGAAATCTATCATAAAAGCAACCACCCAGTCAAGGATACTTCGTACCACTTATGTGGCAAGTCCTTGACTGGGTGTTTACTTTTGGTATTCTTCCTATTCAAGAGGAGGTAAGGGAGTTTTTTGATTCTTTTAAACTATCTCATATTAATCCTGTTTCTCTTTCAATATCTCTGATATTGTTGTCTCTTTATCATTTTTCAAATCATAAAAACCAACATGAATACCTTCCTCATACAACCAACATAAGTCTGTTCCATAAGAAGCATGAAATATTTCTAAAATTACTGGAGCTATTTGAAAAACTGATTCAGCACTCAGTATTATAAAATTATCACTGTTACTAATATATGTTTCATCATCCTTTTCCGAATAAAGGTTCCATCCATTCAAATTTGGAATTTCGCTTTTTTCTCTAAAAGAATATCTAATAGGATTTCCCGAAATAATATTTTGGGATACTATAAAACCACCATACTCGTCATTATTTATTTTCATTGATATCCTCCACCATTTCTAAAATATCATTTCTCCATGAATATTCTTTTACATAATCAATACACGATTTACCAAACCTGTCTTTGCTTCTATAATCGGCACCGTTTTTAATAAGGTACTTATAAGTTTCAACAATATCTTCTGTTTTCAACTTAATTATAGTTATAGCATATTTAAGTGGTATTGCTCCATATCTATCTGTTGCATTCAAGTTTATCCCATGATTAACCAAAGTCTTAGTAACATAGAGTAAATAATCTGGATTTGGTCTTAACACACTAGAATAGAAAATATGGAGTGCATTTCTTTTATTTTTTAAATCTTCAAAATTAATGTCTATTTTCTCTTGCAATAAAAACTTTATTATTTTCTTCTTTTCTTCTACACTATTTTCATTAACAAGTGCAAATTGCAACAAATTCAACCCTAACCGTTCATGTACCATGTTAGTGTCACCACTATAATACTTTTTAAATTCTTCATAAGTTCCATCTCTAATTGCATCAAAAATATTTGTAATAGTCATACTTTTTTCTCCTCTATTCATAGAGATGGCTTCGATTGGACGAAGGTGTCTCTAATTGATAGTTTTCAGGATTAAATTGAAACTCTTTCAATTCATCTAATGATATATCCCCATTTTTATATTTTTGAAACATATCATCATAACTATTACCTTGTGTATGCCCAAAATCCACAACATCTTTTCTCGGTTGCCCTGGGTTCCACTTGATTATCTCATCTGTATTAGGGTCTCGTAAAACTCCATCTCCACTAACCTGATTATTATATACATCTGTTTCAAATTGAAGTTTTTTATCCCCTGATAAAGTGGGTCTTCCGTTAGGTTTTCCATTCTTAATATATGGACCATTTTCTATTGGTTTAATACCATCATCAAGTCCACCAGTCCCCTTAACATCATCAACCTTACCAATCACCTTACTGTTGCTGAGAGAGTTACTCCAACCTTTATCATACAAACTGCTCATCTTCATTGCAAACGCCATGCCCACTCCCATTGCTATCAACCTTGATACCTCCGGTGGTAAGAACTCCTGACATACCTCATTCGTCAATGTTGTCGCTGCTGACGCTCCCATATCTATAAATACATGTCCCAGCATGTATTGCAACACCTGTATCCCTTTCGCTCCCTTCGCTATTATACCGAACCCTCCCAATGCCATTGAGAACGCTCCTACTCCTCCTGCTATCCCTTGATCCCATCTCTCTCCGCTCGTTAACTCATATCCTGTTACTACATCTACTCCGCCTACTGCTTCTATTATCGGCACTATTATTGTTGCATTCAGTACACCTCTCCATACTTTCTCTCCCATACTATCCAAGTTTATCGGGTTAAACTGTCCTTGATACAACAAGTATTCCATGTACTCATCTGAACTGAACAGTTCATCTACTGCTCCTACTGCCTCATACGCTTCCTTTATCCTATTATAGTCTCTCTCATATAAATCTGCAAATGCTTTTACATATGTTTTCTTTCCCGCTTCTACTCTATCGCTGGTTGGCATAAAATCTGCAAAACTCAAATCTTTTTTGTCGTCAAGATTTGCGGCTTTATGTCCTCTTATCGACCTTACTCCTTTTATCCCCAGCGTATTCTTTGTCTTATAGTTACTCAAGTCTGCTGTCTCTGCCAATAACTGTGCGCTTCTCTGCATAAAAGCCTTTATGTTGTCTTCCAGTTGCTCTCTTACCTGTGTCTGTATGTTAGTACTGTATGCATTGAGTTTCGACTGTCTTGTCGATATCTCTGTCTCATATTTTGATGCCCCTATGTAGAACGTATTCATCAATTCGCTTTCATTATCTATGCTTCTGCATGTATCTTCTATTAATTTCCCCAACGATGCTGCTTCTCCCAATACCGTTTGCAGTCCGCTGTCTCCCATGTTTCGGTTATTCCACGTCGCCGCATCTGTGTGTATCCTTGCCACTTCTTTTCACTCCCTTCCTTTATTTCGACTTAAAGCTTTTAGCTATCTCTGCATCTGCTATTCCCATTTCTTCCTGTACCTGCATCAGATACTCTCCCGCTTTTGAATATACCTGTGTCAGCGTTCCTATGTTCTGAGCTAACATTGTATAGTACTGCGCCATTAATCCCTCTGCTTCTCCTTTGTAGAAGTTTCCCTGCGCTTTCTCTGCAATTGCCGCTGCATTTTTCTGTACTCCTGCTACTGCTTCCACTACACTAAAACTCTGTTTGTATAGACTTAAAAACTCAGCTTTATCAATAGATATTCTCTTTGCCATTATTCTTCTCTCTCCATTTCTATCTCTAATAGCTCTGCCAACAGTTTTTTAAAATATTGTCCGTTTACTCTTTGTTTCTTTCTGGTCGCTCCGTCGTACAGCTCTGCTGTTTCTTCATTCCAAAGGCATATGTATTCTCTCTTAAGCCTCTTCTTTTCATATTTTTGAATTACTGAAGTGTAGTCGTATTCATCGCTTTTCATCACCTCAGACAGCTCCTTCACGCTAAATCTGCTGCTCTCTCCATTTTCCCATTTTAGCGCATCTTCTGTCATAAGAACAGTTCCCTCTATGAGCTTAATCAAAAGCAGTTTTCGATTTATTCCATATACTTCATATTCTTTCTCTTTTCTCTCTATCACTACTGCATATTTTTCTCCGCATAGTGCTATTCTCTTATCGTTCAGTATCACATGCTTACTCGCTTTTTTGTATTCCGCTATAAACAGTGCAGGATTTCCCTTAGTTGCCACAAGCTTATTGTCTTCATCTATTAAGTCCTTTTTCTTCAATAATTCAATTGTGTCCTCTATATATTTTTCGTCCACTAAAAATGGTTCTTCGATTTTCACTCCAAAGATTTCCTCTTTATCCAATATGCTATTAAAAAATATCATCTCTTGGTTTGTGTATGTCATACTTATTCCCCCTTATTCAAGTAGCATATATTCCGGACATGACCTTAAAAAGCTGTTTATTTTTTCTACATGCTCTTTCATTTGCTGAGCATTAAATTGCATTGGACTTGTTCCGGAAACTACAAATTTGCTATGGAACTGTACAATCAAATCTAAAAATGCCACAAACTCTTTTCTGCTCTCGCCTTCCCATCTGCTCGAATTTACTGCGCTTTGAAAGGCTTTAGCATCTGTCAATGCATTATTCATTTCTGTATACAGTTTTGATACCTCATTACTAAACGAAGTAAATCCCTTTGAATCAAACAATAATTCCATAATATTTTTCTCCTATTAGTTTTTCTTTGTAAAATCAATTTACCAATAATATCTATTATCAAC
>JGI994J12354_10005564_pt1 | contig 10814 bp, 10 predicted proteins | sample IntmicLarv3ML3BL_FD_12354 | JGI IMG/M metagenome (IMG submission 12354)
CTTGCGTTTGCACCGCCGATAGCACTGCGCGGTTAAGTTCATCCTCGCGAATAGAATGGCGGGTGCAGTGGATTTGTGACTTTTCCGCATAAGTGCGGCAAACGTAGTAAACGTGCTTTTGCGAGGGTTTGCGCCGCATGGCCTTGCCGCAGTCATGGCACTTGAGAAATCCCCCGAACAGGTGCACCGTACGGGAATCGTTTGGGGTGCGGGTATCCCGCTGAAGCAGCCTTGCCAGCGTATCGTATTCCTCCTGTGTAAAGGTCGGTTCATGGGTATTTTCACAAATGAACCAGTCCTCTTCGGGAACGTTTACCATGTTATGTACCTTATAGCTCACCACGCGCTGACGGCCCTGCACCATGTGACCCAGATTTACGGGTTCCAGTATCATGCGCCGGATCGTCGTTCCTGTCCACAGCCCATCGTTTTTTATCCCATGCGGGTTTCGGTAGTTCCAGCCCTTGCTATGTTTATAGGCTGTTGGATTGGGGATACCAAGCTCGTTGAGCTTTTTGGCTGCGCCGTTCATACTCATGCCCTCAAGCACTAGCCAGTGATAGATATCGCGCTTAATTGGCACGATTTCCGGGTCTATGACAAGATGGTTTTTATCTTCCGGGTCTTTCAGATAACCATATGGCGGAAATGCGCCGATGAACTCGCCGTTGCGCCGTTTGGTATCGAAGGTGCGCCGAACATCACTAGAGGTTTTTGCGGCAAAACGGTCATTCATCAGACCATTGATTGGCACTTCCAGACTGGTGATGGCTTCCGGGTTGGTGTAGGTGTCGATTTTCGGATCGCCTGTAGAGATGAACCGCACGTTCATCTGCGGGAAATATTGCTCAAGATAGTAGCCTTGGTCGCTGTAGTTGCGGAATGCGCGGGACAGCGTTTTACAGATGACACAGTTGACTTTGCCTTCTTCGATGTCCTGTACCATGCGCATGAAGTCCTTGCGTGTATCATCGGCGCCTGTCAGGCCATCGTCAACGTAAAAGTCCACGATCTCGTATTGGCCCTCAAAGAATTTTTCGAGGTATTCCATAAGAATTTTTTGCTGATTAACGATGCTGTCGCTGTCCTCGCTTTTCCCACTTTCCTTGTTTTTGTCCTCTTTAGAAAGCCGGATGTAGAACGCGATGCGCCAGATGATTTGCGCTTTTGCCGCTTTGCTGATGTGCGCCGTATTCGTGCCATAGGGCTGTTTTTTGATTCGTGCCATAACAGGTCACACTCCTTTCAAAGCGACTATATCACATAACTTGGGGTTACGCAAATGTGCAAATTAACGATTGACCAACGCGGTCAGATAAGATTGCATGGCCTGTGCAAGAGGTTTCCCCTCACGGCAAAAGCGCACATTCACCGCAACATTGCCGCAGCGAAAAGCATAGGGGTTTTTGATTTGTTTCAGATATTGCTCTGCACGAACAGCAGCGGGAACGTCCATATCAAACGTTATGTTGGTGATGTCAACCCGCTGTTCGCGGGTAGGGGTTGCGTTTTGCAGCTCACGCAATTGCACAGTAGTCATAGACGGGCCTCCCTTTATTTTCTATACGTCCAGTTTATGTTTAACAGGGCTTGGATAGACCTGTACGGCGAGCATAGCGCCGCATCTGTCTGTGCGCTTTAGGCGAAAATACTACGCGCACCTGACAGCCGTCCAGTACATAAACCCATTCGCGTTTTTCTTTTTTACGTTTAAAGCACATAATTTCACCTGTTATCTTTCTTTATAACGATAAACGAGTACCCCCTGCGCTGTTGGCAGAAATCGCACTCGTCTTTTATAACCTGCTCGTAATCAGCCCGTTTGATTTTATGATCCGGCGAATCGTAGAATTGCTGTGCGCAAGCGTGGCAAAGGCAGAGCAGCATTTCATCTCGGGGTTTCTTTCGCGGCGGCGGCACAATCCGTTTTTTCTTTTTCATTCGAGCAATCCTAAGCTATAGCACAGGGCCTGTTCCGCATCGCGCAGCTCCTTCGCCTGTAAACGCCCAATATAAGCACCTAATCGTTGTCGGTCGATAGCCCGTACCTGTTCTGTGAGTACCATAGAGCGCTCACGCAAAGGGTGGTTGACTGGTAAGATGCAATGCGCCTGCAAAAACGGGTGCTTGATGATGCTGGTAATCGGCGCGACAATCGCCGTGGGGGAATTTTGGTTGAGTAAATTGCATTGCAGGATTAATACGGGCCGCTGACCCGTTTGCTCACTACCGAGGGTATCGTCAAGAGCGGCGCTATAAATTTCGCCGCGCAAAATAGGCTTCATAAAATTCACGTCCTTTGCGATTAGATGTAGTTGGCCAGACGCAGCGCTTTCAAGATTGGCGAATTCATACGAGATGTCGTCATAAAATCCACGCTGCGCCCAGCCTTTATTTGAAATAGAACCATCCAACGGCCAACAGCTTGTTGGCCCCACGAAGTCCGCCTGCTCCCAACTCCAAATTCTTTGGAGTATGGCAAGCGGCAGGCTCCCTCCCGGTCCACGCGAGGCATCCCCATCGGCTGCGACGGCTCACAGTGTTTCCTGCACTGCTTCAACGCTCGGCCTGTGGCTGGATGCGAGTATCATTATACTTTCAGCCTGTTATCGCCCTGCGGGGAGCTGCCCCGCTGTCAAAGCTATGAGTGTTGCCGCTCAGGCTTATAACGATTGAAAATCGCATTTGCCTATCATCGCGCACCCGCTTTCGTGGCTCGCCGAGTTTCCGATACTGCAAAGCAGCATGTTGTGTCCCGGCAACAGAAAGAACGTATTGGTTGGTTCCGATATGAAATTGTCAAGGTTCCGCGAAGCGGACAGTGAACAGGGTATGAATGGTAGTTCATGGGGTGTTCGCTTCTGAGAGGATCGGAAATTTACCCCCTCACCTATTTACCCAACCAGACCCCCTTTCGTCAATGCTCATTCGCAAAGAATTTTTTTATTCCTGTAATTGCCGTTGCGATTGACTGTGCCACAGCCTGCTTTGTGCAGCCTTCTTCAGCGGCTATCTGCCCATAACTCTTGCCCTGATAAAAATGCTGTGAAAAGCGCCGACGCTGACCTTCGGTTAAAACTTCAATCGCGGATTCAATATCAACGGAAAGGTCAATGCTCGTATTTAACGGTAATGTGATGCTTTTTGCACGTGCAATCAGTTGTTCCTCTGATTGCTCAGAGGATTCCTGATGGCGTTCACGAAAATGCCGTTGCTTTTGTTCATTTTTGCGGCATTCTTCCAAAGCTTGATACACCTCCTCTGAGATCTCTGTTTTTTGCCGTTGCCCTGTGCTATCCTTAAACATAGCATAGAATTTATCTGTGTCGCCTGTGCCGTCTTTGCGGACGGTATATGTGTTATCATAGGTTAGCATACCGCTATTCCTCCATTTCAAAATTTGGTTTATCTGGATTTTGAAATGAAGATGGCGGCGCACGAGCGTTTTGACAATAACAGGAGGTTTTGTAAGAGAAAAATAAAAGCCCACACTCATTGCAACTACAACAAGCAAGGGCGATTTGATGTTTTTTCAACTTCTTTAACATTAACAAAAAGAACGTTTAACGATGTGAACACATAAAGCGTTCGGAGTAAAAAAAGAACGCCCCCATGACTTGTGTCAGGAAGCGCTCCCCTTGACCCTTTCATTAAAGGGTCACCGATCCATCAGTTTTTGTTCAACTGTAAGTAATGCAAAACACCTGCGCACGGCAGATTGCCGATTGCGGTAATTTTTGAGTATAAATTACCAAACCCGAGGGTTCTTGATTCTGAAAAAGAACCAGACTCGAATGAGATTTTGAAGTTATATATGACGTTAGATACTATTTATCGATGCGGATCGAAAACGTTGCGCCTTCCTCTCCGCTTTCATCGTTTTCTGTGTACACAAGAGCCAAATTGGTCGTGTTGGTTGGAACTTCAAAAACCATGACGTACTGAACGGTTTGGTTGGGTTCCAGCTCGAACTCTTCGGGCATCATGGTGTCGTCCAACGGGGACATCGCCCAAATATATTCCGTGAAATCGATATCATCCATGTAAAAATCGAAAATGCCCATGGGGACGGAACTATCCCAGACGCTTTTTTCGGTAATGAGCACTTTGTAGAGCTGGTAGCCCTCTTTTGCCTTGTGATCCGCATATGATTTCACTTTATCGATGGACTGAATTGTAAATTCAAACCACTTGGTTTTATATGTTTCGCTGACCTTGCCAGCTACATCCCCGGCGATAAGTTCGGAAATGGAATCCTTGCGCTCTTCAGCAGGATCCTTGAAACTGATGGTGTGCTCACATCCAGTCAACGCGATGAAAATACATCCCAGCGCCAAAAGCAGCGCCAGTAATTTGATTCGCATAAAAACATCCTCCCGCATATTATTTTGAGCATGGTGTGCATTGCCCTCAGCCGGGCAGATCAATGGTTTCTTTTTGTGCTTTTGACAGGCGGTTTTTGTGTGGCTTATGCAGAAACCCGCTTTTTTTCAACCAAACGAGTGCCACTGTAATGAGAACTAAGGCGATCCATTGGGAGGTTGACAGTATCCAAACCCCTCTGCTCGCATCGCCTCGAAGGAATTCAAGGATAAACCGCCCGGCAGAGTATGTTATCATATAAACAGGCAGCAGCGGAATGTCTGGCCAGCGGCGTTCAGGTTTAACGATGAGGAACACCAACAGCGCCGTGAAACAGAAGCCCGCTTCAAATAACTGCACAGGGAAGTGTGTGCCATCGGCAAGTTCAATCCCATAGCAGCACCCTGCGCAATAGCAGCCGAGACGGCCGAAACTTTGGAACGCCAGCCCCGCATAGGCTGCAATATTAAACACACTTTCCAGCTCTATACGAGCGATTTTTGCCCGCAAGGTTGCCAGCCCAAGGCCGCCGATCAGGCCCCCGTAGAACACCCCTCCAGCGCTGGTGATATAAAGCCAATTCTCTGCTGTCCAAAAATCAGGTTCAGTGCCATGCTTGAAAATCTGCCCAATCACGCTGAACAGCTTTGCGCCGAGAATTGCGCCAATCGTCGCGTATGTAGCAAGGCGCAGGATGTCTCTTTTTCGCAGATCAAACGCCTTGCGTTTGATTAGTGCAAGAACGACAACAAACACAATGCCGAAAAGTGCCATGAGGGAATACATTGCAAAAGGATATCCGTCAATGTAGATGAAGGGCAGCATACGCAAGTCCTTTCATTATTTGATCCATTATTTGCCAGCGCCGCCAGCAGGGTTGCCCCATGCTGGCGGCGGGCGCGTCCATAGCTATAAATCCTTCCAATATTCTTCTGCCATGAGTTAGCCAATTAGCCAATTTCGAATAATCACAATCGGTTGAAGCAGCAAAAGAAGCGGAATCGATCCCAGTATCCATAACACTATTCCCATAGCTATAAACTCTCCTTTCTAAGCTCGTATATTTCAGAGCTATCGTTAAGGCTTAGTATTCGCTATAGCCTCTATCGCAGCCCAAGTAATGGTTTCGGGTGCAGGTGGGTTATCCGGGTCAAGTAGCATGGGCAGATCTTCCATCCATTTCAAGTATGTAGCCATCCCATGGTGTCCCCCCAACGCAATCATCCAATTCTTATCACCAAGAATAAGCATAAGTATGGCATCTAGAAGAAGAGTTTCTTCTATCGGTGCCAGAAGGTGCGGCTCGTCTCTGGAGGGATACGGTTCCATGGAAAAATGGGCTTCTTGTCCATGTCTGGACCAAGGATCATTTTTCTGAGGATCAAGCCTTTGCAACAAAATATGGGGAACATGAGTGACAACATCACAACAGCCAACAATATCATTACGAATGATGCAAAGAGCGTTACCAAAATTCGTGGGCTCTCGGTGGTTATTGCAATTGTTCAAGAAATTGAAAATATTTTTATGCGCTTCTCTGCTGTCTTCGCGCACCACAGTTGGCGCGGCAAATGTATAAGCATAGGTGTTTTCTGCTCCCATAACTGGAGTGACGGAAGTTTTTTGGCTTGTAGTCAACTGCTCTGCCAATAAATTTGCAACAGCGGCTCCTAGGCTGTGCCCGGTTACCAGCACAACAGGGTCTTTTAGCCCCTTGCCATTAATATACTTTCTGAGGTTATCGCGCACTTCGTAGCTTGCTTTACGAAAGCCTGCAGGCAAATCGATAACTTCAAGCCCACTAATCAAATTGGTAAACCAATCAATATCTGGTGCCGACCCGCGAACCACAACAACAATCAATGGTCTTTCCTCGCCATCCAGCATGATGTCTTTGTGTGCGATGGAATGCCCGACTAGATTAGGTATGAGCCAGTTGTTGTAATGCTTATGCACATAGTTTTTGTCTATGTTAAAATCATACCGTTGGAGCACGTCTTTCACTTCGTCGCCGATTGTCATAACGCTTCCCGGAATGCTTGGAGTCATAAAGCCGCGCGGAAGCGGGTTATAGGCGGCATAACTCAAATACATCGAAAAGACCCCAAGGTCGTGGTTATACTCAGCGGTGTTCTTAACCCTTGTGCCGCCATTGCCATCATCAATCTGTTGGTTGAACAAGGTTACAATCGGCTCCTCTGCCGACACCTTTACAGGTACGCTTCTCTCAAAGCTTCTGCCTTGGTTGTCGGTCAAAGCAACAACGATTCTTGCGTTTCCGGCAAAGTTGGCAGCTGTAAACGTTGCAGTTGATCCAACTCGAGGAAGATTTGCGTCTACAAAGGGAATCGCTAAGCCTGAGGGCACTGAATCCACGGACCATACGATATTATTGTTTGAAACCGTGGTATCCGATAGTTTAACAGTAACTTCCAATGTTATCGTTTCGCCAAAGGTCATGTGAGATGTGCCTTCTATGATTTTAACTGTAATTGAGTCGCCTGCCTTACACCCAATAGGGCTGCCTGAACCGCATCCAACGCTAATGGGGCTGGAGCTGGAGCCGGTTGAACAACTCGACATCGTGCTCATTGCGTTGCTCGCGGTTCTCATCGCAGCTCCCGCAACAGGGAAATCTTCACTGATCCCATCTGCTTTGCGTTCAAGCAACTCTGTCGCTGCGTTCAACGGCATGAGAATAGCATCATAGAGTTCGATATTTTCCGTCAAATACGTTTCATCAAGTTCATTGTTGTTGTAGCGGTCAATCAACTGCTCTACGTCAATTGTATCATATATTTCACTGTTGTCAAGGGCGAACGCCTCAAACGCAGCCTCCAGATTGGGTTGCTCGATCAGCTCTTTTTCAGCCGGAGTGTAGTTTTGCCGCATTTCTTTGGTTACAACGTCTCTGGATTTATTCAGCACGAGTTCATCTGCATTCAGCTCTGCCAAATTTTTGAGATAAAGCGCAGTCACCCAAGGCAAGACATGGCTCAGAGTGTTGTCTCCTTCGCCAAACAATCCATCAACTCTCTGGCCGATGGCTTCCCAGCTCGTCAGGAAATATTGTGCTAGGTTTTTAAGCACTCGTCCGCTAACTTGACCTAGACTATCTTCTTCCGCTTCTGCTTTCAAAGCCTCTTCAAGCTCGTCAAGTTCTGCGAAAAGCTCATCAGTCGGAACTGAATTGAGCGCTCGCAAAAAACCTACAAGCTCATATTCGTCTGCGTCCTCATTACTCAAGAGTATACTTAACAACGAAAAAATCAAGAGATCCTCAGCGATTACGCCTTTACGCAACAATATGCCGTGGAGCATCACTCCGAGATCAGCCAAATCCTGCACCATAATTGCGTCAATCAAAGCTTGCATCGTTGCCGCATTAATATCAACTAGTGATACATCAATCTCATTGGCCTCTGCAAAACCAATTGTGATACCCATAGCTGTCAAATCCGCCTTGAGCCCAGCATTCTTAATTGGGTAGGATTCAGTCGTAATTACGCCGGGAGGGATGGCAATGTAGTTCATTTTTGCGAAATTTTGCAAGTACAAAGCCCCTGCCCAAGCAAGTATAGAAAGCGTGAATTCTTCAGGGTGTTCGTCATCCCAAGAGGACTCTTCCAACATATCAGATAGAATATTGCTGTAATAGTCCAAAAACACTGATACCATATCTTCGATGTCTTCTGTCAATGCAGGAGTATCCAAAATATTGACAAAAACAGCTTGTGTATCATCAGACGCAAGAGCCTCTTTAATGTTCTGCAAGGATTGATATGCAAACACTTCTGCCATGTGATGAATAAACGCTGTTGCCGCTATATGCGAATAGCCCGCGTCGGTTAATGCCGCCTGCAATGGGGCCGCATCGCCTATATTACATTCAAGAATAGCTGCCAGTGCGTCAATGCTCGCTCCTGATTCTTCAATCGTAGCCGGCCAAAATTCATCATAGGTCTTGTTGGGGTCATATTGGAACGAAGCGCCCAGCGTGCTTGTCATGGCAGCAAACATGCCGATGCTGATAGCGTCCTTCACCATTCCTGTCTCGTCGAATACTCCATTTATGGGGGCGAGATTTTTCAAATAGCTGGCGAGCACCCATTCATAAGCATAGGAGGTGAGATCCCGATAAGTAGCTCTTGTTTCTTCGAAATCATACCACGGTTGCGTATCATGATAGAGTTCTTCTGCCTCCATATAGCTCATTCCGAAGGCATCCTGCGAGAGAGCATCTGCAAACGGTTCAAAAAAGCTGAGGAAAATGGTTTCATAATAATGTCCAAACACGACTCCAATCATGCTGGCAAGATCCTCAATCGGTTCCTCCTCCGGCAACGGCGCAAGAAATTCTTCCATGCCATTTCCCGCGGCAAAAACTATCTGCCAGATGTCCATCAAGGGTATCCGTGTAAGGGCGGTAGTCCAGCGCTCAATGAAGAGATCAATATCTGATTGCGGGTAGTCGGCCGCAATCAGCAGATCGTATAGGTTCTGCAAATTGCCCAAGGCATAGGACGAAACAAAAGCTGTGAATTCACGTTGAAAACTGTCATCGTCAATCAATTCGTCAAGCAATTCGCTATAGTTTGCGTTTGGATCATATCGAAACGGCAAATCTTCTAGGATAGAGACATAGTGCATCATGCCAATTGCGGCCGCCTCATAAATCATTGCAGTTTCAGGAGAGTTGTTATCAATTGGTTCGGTGCTACTGAAGAATGCACTGCTTTGCTCTAATATCGCTTCTCCCGAAACAATGGGCGTTTCGCTGGGAGCGGACATTGCGCTGACGTTGGTGAATACAGTCGCACCCAAAAGCATGGAAAGGGTGAGAAAAACGGACAGAGTTCGCTTGAATCGTTTTTTCATGGCTGTAATCCTTTCATTTGTGTGTGATGCTGGGTTTGTTGTTGTTTCCGAAATTGATATTGCCTGTTTTGCTTGTCTCCGGTGCCGGGCAGAGCTGCATTACTGACCCTGCCCGGCGCGCCTTTACGGCGCGGAAAAATGCTGTACTTGGGTTAACGTTGCTTTTTGAGCTTTTCCAAGCCCTTGGGTGCCTCCGGTTGATGGAACCAGATGGCGCAAGCGGCGTTGGCTGTTTGCGTAGCGAGGGCGATGGCAAGCGGCGCAATGATGAGTGCCCCCCACTTTTGGACGAATGCAGTTAGCTTTTCATGATGCGTTTCCTCTCTGGTGTTTATTTCCTATTGACCGTTAAGCCATATGGATTTGAATTTTGCTGCCGCAAGCGAGAGAGCTACCGGAAACGCTCCCAATGCAAAGGATAGGATTTCTTTGTACTCTCGAAAAAAACACGTGCCAATTATTATGATTGCTGCGCAAACCAAAATAGCTGTGCGGCTGCGTTTGCGGAAATGTTTTTTCTCTTTTTCGTCCAAAGGTTTATTTGGATCATCCACAAGAGGTGGCTCCCCACGCTGAACACAAGGAACGCAGTCAGAAGTATACTGTGTATTCTGAAACATGTTTTCTTCATTTGAAAAACTCTTCTTTACAAATTTGTCGTGTTACAGTGTGAACGATAATGCTAGATACTGAACCCCTTCTTTTACCACCTTTCTTTAGAATTTAGTCCGTCACAGAAACAGCTCTTCTTGCCCTGCGCAACTTCTCCATGGTTGCCAGAACAAGCACAAATGCTTCTATTACCAACCCCATACATATCGCCAAGCCCATGGGCTTAGAAACCCAAGTGAAAATAACAGCAGATAATGTCGTCAAAGCGCAACATGCGATTATTGAGATCAACCGATATATTTTCTTCTCTTTTGCGTTCAGCGGCTTATTTGGAGATTCTGCCGGAGATAGCAAAAAGATAAACGGCATGGGGATAATCAAGCACACATAGAAAAAGACATCGGCTTGCTTTAACAGAACCTTCATCAACAATAACAGTGCCATATTGGTTGCGATGGAGAACAAATAACATTGCCAAGGCTTTGCCGCGTGGAAGCCACCTGCAAACTTCCGTATGACAAAGAACGAAGCGAATAGCGCCAAACTTTCTTTGATCATGCCAAGCGAAAGACCGATCAATAAGCTTAGGAGAAAATGGAGAACCCCTGTAAGTAGAATGTTTAGCGCGTATTCGTACAGCTCGCGATCATCTTCCTGTATGATTTTGTTTTCACAAAACAGGGCAATGACCTTTTGGGAAAACTTTTCCATTAGTTGAAACGCTTGAACTTATCAAGAGATTTGGGTGCTTCAGGTTGGTTGAAAAAATAGCATGTTGCAGTATTTGCGTTAAGCGCGACCACTGCGGTGAGGCACAGGGTAATCGCCGGGGCAATCTTGCAGAGCAGTTGCATAGCCTTCTTCATGAACTTGTCACGTATAATACAATCATCGCTCCCGGAGCGGTGGTTGTATTATTACTCCCTTCGTTAAGAAATCGATTGTATTAGCAGGCAACCAGC
>JGI994J12354_10005565_pt1 | contig 10807 bp, 9 predicted proteins | sample IntmicLarv3ML3BL_FD_12354 | JGI IMG/M metagenome (IMG submission 12354)
TTTTCACCCCCCGCGCCCCCTCCTTCAAAAACTTGTTTTGGCAAGTTTTTTTATTTTTTCCAGCGTTTTAAGTTTGGCACAAACTCTTCTAACTTTGTTCGCGCTTCGTCGGCGGTCATGGAGGGCGATACCATGTAGGGCACGGTGTAGTCGATGACGCCTTGCACAGTCATGGTCGGATCGACCCATTCGCCATCCTTATAGCAATACACGCAATAATCCGCGTTCAACGAGCCATCGGCATTGGTGCCGAGTTCCTCGGGTTTGTGCAACGGATAAGTACAGCTCTGGCAGAATTGGTTGCGCTGGTTACCCAGCAACTCGTCCACCGACACGCCAAACTCCTGCGCAATCCGCTTAAAGCTGTCAATCGTCGGCAAGGTCTCGCCATTCTCCCACCGCGACACGGCCTGCCGCGTAACAAATAACCGCTCAGCCATCTGCTCTTGGGTCAAGTTATGTTTGGTGCGAAGTTCCAACAAAATCTCATGGGCATTCATGCACGCCACCTCTCTTTCTCCCCAAGTATACAGCCACCCCCGCAAAAGCAAAAGCAACTCGCTGTTGCGGCCGGGCCCAACCTATTCCGCCCCCGCGTTCCCAACAACCTTAAATTCCGCCCAAGCAATCTGCCCGTCTTGATTGCCCTGATCATCCGTAATGACAACATTTCTATAGATCCTATATTGCCCTGCGTCGAATGCCACCAGCGTTTCTGTACGCGCATAAACCTCATGACTCTCGCCGGGGCCAATGCTGTATATGGGCAAAATAAACGCCGGATTATCCTTGTGCGGCACAATCCGCCATGTACGGCCCACTAATTTGGCAAAATAAATTTCTGCGCCACATGAGATGTTACCTTGTTCGCCAATGTTCATCAACTTTGCGCTGACCACAGCGTCGTCCGGGGCATAAACCGCCTCATCGCACTCAAACGCCACGCCCTTGGGCATCTGCTTGGCAAAAGGGCACACCTCCCACTGCGATGCAGGCCCGCCGCACGCCGTAAACAACAACACCGCCAACAGCCAAACGGCCATGCAACCGCTCCACCAACCCGTTTTTTTCATCATACTGAGTTCCTCACTCTTGTTTTTCATGCACATCTATCCCGCCACCGCGTCCCCGGCAACCTCAAACTCTGCCCACACGGTATACTCTTTTCCCCTTCCGGCGTTGTCCTCAATCCAAACTTTCTTATACAACCGATATTGTCCTTCGTCGAGTTTGACTTCCAGCATCGATGTATGGGCATTGAATTCGTGGCTTTCATCGGGGCCAATGCCGTACATGGGCATGATGAACACGTAGTCGCCGGGGACCGTTCCCCAGCGGTTGCCCACCTTTTTGGCAAAGTAAATATCAGCGCCAAAGGATATCCCCCCTTGAACGCTGTCGTTCGTCAACCGCGCGGTGATGACAGCCGTTTCCGGAGAATAAACCGCTTCATCACACTCAAACACCACACCCGCGGGCATTTTATTGGCAAAGCGGCACACTTCCCACGCCGCCGACGCATCCTCTCCGCCGCAGGCGGCCAGTGACAACATCGCCGCCACAGCGGTCAAAACAAAGGTCAGTCCCCGCCTGATTTTTCTTAACATACAAAACGCCCTCCCACGATGTGACTTGCTTTGACTATTTTTGATTTTACCGCCCTCAACGCACTTTGTCAATGACACAATCAAAACTTTTCCTTGAACAATCGAACTCTTTTTCCCCACACGAATCCTCAAGGGATCATATCCGGATCATCAACCATCGATCTCGCAGCACCCGTACCGCCGCCCATCCGCCGCGGATCAGAAAATCCACCGCAACCGACAGCCCCACCGCGCCAAGCGCCCACTCGGCTGGCAGCCAAAACACCCCCGCGGCGATGATCGCCACGCGCACGTATAGCCCGGCGTTGGTGATGACCATCATGGCGCGGGTATCGCCCGCTCCCTTGAGCACGCCCGCGCCGATGTGGCAGTAGCCAATAAAGATATTGCACACGATGAAGCCCAGCCGCAGCCCCAGCGTCGCCTGCAACAGCTCGGCATCGGCCCCGTACAGCCGCGCGATGGTGGGATAGAGGAAAAACAGCACGATATTGGCCACCGTCCCAATGCCTCCCGCCCACAACAAACAATCGCGGGCGCACCAGCGGGCCTCCCAGAGCTTCTCACGCCCCAGGGCCATGCCAACAGTCGCCCCGATGGCCGTGCTAATGCCCACAAAGGGATAGTGGATGATGGAAATGATGGAGTTTGCCAGCATGTACCCCGCCGCGATGCTGGTGTTCATTTGGATCATCAGCGACGAGGCGATGAGGTAGCCCGCCTGCATGACGACCTGCTCGATCATGACCGGCGCGCCCACCTTGAGCGAGCGGGTCAGGCGGCGCCATTGCAGGGCGGGGCGATACTTCATACCAAGCGGATTGCGCCCGGATAACCATGCAAAGCCCTTGAGCGCCACTTCGATTCCCCGCGCCGCCAGCGCGGCCAGCGCGACACCCGTCAGCCCCATGTCAAAGCGCGACAACAACACCCAACACACCACCACCTGAGTGATGTTGAGCGCAACTTGGTACACCAGCGGCCGCTTCATATCGCCGCAGCCCCGCATGATGTTATCCGAGGCCAAGCCAATGCCGCACAGGGGAAAGCTCAGGAACAGCCACCGCAAATAACTCGCCGTCTGCCCCACCAACTCGGCATCGCTACCCACGCAAAGCCGCGCCAACCACGGGGCCGCGGCAAAGCAAACCCCGGCAATGCCAAATGACAGCAAGGTGGTGGCTGTCAACACGCTGGCGGCGACCGCCTTGCACTCATGCTGATTGTCCCGCCCCATCAAGCGGGCGATGACGACAAAAGCCCCAACGCACACCATCATCACCAGCCCCTGCATCAGCCCAAACAGCACGCCGCCCGCGCCCAGGATGGCCACGGCGTCGGTGCCGATACGCCCGTATTGCAACATCAACAAAAGTGCCCCGATCATCAGGGCACTTTGTTCCAGGGCGGCGGGGACACACATGCGCATCCAAGCCCGCCGCAGGGCTTTTTTATCCACAGCTCATCCTGCCGGCGTCGGCTCATCGGGCGTCGGATCAGGGTCGGGGGTCGCCGGATCAGGCGGCAGGGTTTCGGCGATCAGTGTCGACGTCGGTTCGAACGTCGGATCGGGATCCTGGGTCTCATCGGGCGTGGGCGTCGGGGTCGGCGTCGGGCGCGGAGTCTCTACCTCAACAGGCGTCGGGGTGGGCACACGAGGCGTCGGGCTGGGCGCAGGCGTCCACGGATTGGATGACGGCGCTGCCGTGGGCGATTGCGAGGGCCTGGCTGTTGGCGGAGGCAACGGGGTTTGGGGTGTCTCGTCGGGCATACTGTCAGTGGGATCCTTGATGGCCGTCTCCGCCAGCAATCCGTGCAACAGCGCCTGCTTTTTGGGTTGATCTTGTGCCGAAAGCGCGGGCGACTCGACGATCTCGACCGGGACGATCTGGCCGACCAGCATGTCCTCCAGCCACTCGGCGGCGACGGCGTACATCGACACACCTAACCCCATTGAGGGCTGCTCGCCCACTTGGTTAAAAGACGCCGGAATGATGTCATAGGCACTCGGCGAGCGATAAAAACACCCGTGCAGGCTGGTATTAGCCTGCCCCGTGGTGCCGGCCAGCGCCATATAGTGGGGCGTGTGATAGTCGCCCAGTTGCTTCCACTCGGCACGCTCACCCACGACAAAAAAGCCCGTCTGCACGTCGCTGCCGCAAGCGATCGGGAACTGGTACACGACCCCCCGGAACCCCGTCTCGCCGCGCGCGTAGACGCTTGCGACCATGGTTCCCTTGTCGATAATCGTATAGTAATCAGCGGCAATGCCCTCGGCAAACTTGGGTTGCGGGACGGGCACCAGCTGATTGTCGGCGATGACAGGCAAATCGTCCACCGGGTCACCGCCTTGCACAACGGGCGGTTCGACCACTTTGTCCGGCCATACCCGCACAGCCAGCACCGTCAGCCCCATGGCTACACAAAAACACACCAAACCCCACAGGCCCAGGGCCCCGAGTTTGTTGCCTAACTTCTTGCCTTGCGGCTTACCTTTCGCGCTCGCGGAAGATGCCGTCATCGCCTTACTCGCCATGCCATACCTCCCCGTCGCGTAATGATTCATTATACAAAACCCCGCCCTGTTCTGTCAAACCCTTTGTGGTGGGATTTAGCATTTGCAGGGGAGGCAAATTTTTTTAAAAAATCTTCCTCCCCCGCGCCCCCTCCTTTAAAAACTTGTGTTTTTATATTGGAGAAATTATACTTTTAGGAACCTTCCGCTGCTTGCCTGATAGACAAGCCAATTCGTTTCTTGCCTATATCAATCGAAATCACTTTAACCTTGACCACCTCTCCTACCTTGAGCACCTCTGACGGGTGTTTGATGAAGCGGTTGGTGATTTGTGAGATGTGCACCAGGCCGTCTTGATGCACGCCGATGTCGACGAAGGCGCCGAAATCGATGACATTGCGCACGGTGCCTTGCAGGATCATGCCCTCGGCCAGGTCTTTCATGGCCAGAACATCGGTGCGCAGCACGGGGGCCGGCAGATCCTCGCGGGGATCCCGGCCGGGTTTGGCGAGCTCTTGCAGGATGTCTCGCAGCGTCGGCAAACCCACGCCGATCTTGACCGCGCAGTCCGCAAGCCCCGCCGACCGGCAGGCCTGTCCCAGTTGTTCGCCCCCTGCTTTGGCGTCAAAACCAAATAACCCATAGAGTTTCTTGACTGCATCATAGCTCTCGGGGTGCACGCCAGTGTTGTCCAGCGGGTTCTTGCCCTCGCGCACGCGCAAAAAGCCCGCACACTGTTCATATGCCTTGGGCCCGAGTTTGGGCACCTTTTTGAGCGTCGCCCGATCGCGGAAGGCACCGTTTTCCTCACGGTAGGCCACCACCGACTTGGCCAACGCCGTCGAGATGCCCGAGACCTTTTCCAACAACGAAGGCGAGGCCGTGTTGATGTCGATGCCCACGGCGTTGACGCAGTCCTCGACCACGCCGCACAGGGTTTCGTCCAACCGCTTGGCGGGCATGTCGTGCTGATACTGCCCCACGCCGATGGCTTTGGGATCGATCTTGACTAGCTCGGCCAAGGGATCCTGCAACCGCCGCGCCAGCGACACCGCCGAGCGCAACGACACATCCAACTGCGGGAACTCCTGCGCTGCCAGCTTACTCGCCGAGTATACCGAGGCCCCCGACTCGTTGACAACCACATAACCGATGTCGCCCCACTTGGGCAGCAGTCCCGCCACAAACTGCTCAGTCTCGCGCCCCGCCGTGCCGTTGCCGATGGCGATCACCGTCACGCCATGCGCCTTGACCAACCGCGTCAGCTCGGCTTCGGCCTCGGCAAATTTGTTGTGGGGCGGCACGGGATAGATGACGCCCGTGGCCAACAACAGCCCCGTCACATCCACTACCGCCACCTTGCACCCCGTGCGAAAGCCCGGATCAATGGCCATAATGACGTGCTGCCCCAACGGCGGTTGCATCAACAGCGGGCGCAGGTTTTGCCCGAACACCTTGATAGCTGCCTCCGCGGCTTGTGCCGTCAATTCGTTGCGAATTTCATTCTGTACCGAGGGGGCGATCAGTCGATGATAGCCGTCGCCCAACGCCTCCTTGACCACCTGCGTGCAGGGCGAGCCCGGCACCAGCAACGGCGCGTAGACCATCGCCAGCGCGGCAATCTCGTCAACCGCCACCGACACCTTTAAAAAGCCCTCGCGCTCGCCCCGATCAATCGCCAACACGCGGTGACCGAGCATACGGGCGACAGTGCCCTGATAGTCGTAATAATCAGCGTAAACGCTGTCCTCTTTCTTGGCCTGTTTGGTCACGATCTGCCCTTGCGCCAGGAACAGCCCCCGCAACCGCTTGCGGATGCCCGCGTCATCGGCGGCAATTTCGGCGATGATGTCCATCGCCCCGGCCAGAGCCTCCTGCGCATCGGCAACTTCGCCCCCGACATAAGCCTGCGCCTGTTCCAATGGCGGCGGGCAATTCTTGGGTTGCGCCAACAGGGCCAATGCCAAGGGTTCGAGTCCCTTGGCACGCGCCATCGAGGCCCGCGTCTTGCGTTTGGGACGATAGGGCCGATAAAGGTCTTCGACCTCCGCCAGCGTCACCGCGCCATCCAGCGCAACGGCCAACTCGACAGTCATCTTGTCCTGCTCGGCGATCGACGCCCGTACCTCCTCGCGCCGCTTTTCCAAGTTGCGCAAATACTCCAGCCGCTCCGCCAGCTCGCGCAGCACCTGATCGTCCAGCGAGCCCGTCATTTCCTTGCGGTAACGGGCGATAAAAGGGATGGTATTGCCCTCGTCAATCAGCTTGACGGTATTGCTCACTGTCCCCGCCCCCAGCGAAAACTCCTTGCACAGCGTCGCTAAAATATCCAAACCCGTCTCCTTTTATAAAAGGGGACTGTGCACAAAACACAAGTCCCCTTGTCCGCCAAAACCGCCGGATTATTCGGTCGCGTAATCGTCGAAATAGCCTTGGATCAACACAACCGGCGTGCCCTTATCGCCGCTGCCCGACATCAGGTCGCACAGCGAACCCAGGATGTCGTACAGTTTGCGCGGCGTCGTGCCTAGGGACAATTGCTCGTCCTTGGTGTTGTCGCCCTTGTTGGCGATAAAGTCCGTCATCGCCGCCCGCAACTCGTCGCCCGACAGGTCGGCGAAGCGGGTGTCGGCTAGGTACTTGAGCTTGAGCTCGTTGGGTGTGCCGTTCAGACCATCGGTATAGCCCGGCGACACGACGGGATCGGCTAACTCCCAAATGCCTGCGGCGGGATCCTTGAAGGCACCGTCGCCGTAAACCATAACCTCGACGCGCTTGCCCGTCTTGGCCAGCAAGTCGGCTTGCACCCCGCGCACAAAGGCATCGCAATCGCGCGGGAAGAGTTTGACCTTCTCCTCGCTGGCGAGGTTCGAGCCCAGCAGGCCGTAATCGGCGTTGTAACCCGACGCCCCCACGGGGGCCGACAGAATGTCGTCCAGTCCCAGCACCGTGCGCGCCCCGGCCTTGAGCAGAATGCGCTTGGTGATGCTGCGGGTGTGGATGTCAGCGCACAGCACGTCGTTGGTATAACGCAGAATGTCCCGCGGATCGTTGGAGAACACCACCTCGATGTTCTCGCCCAGGGACTTATAATAGGAAATGTAATTCATGCCCGTAAAGGGATGCACGGGCGCGCCAAAGCGGCGAATGAAGTCAGCCTCGGTCATGAAGCTGTCCATGCCCATGCCGGCCTCGAACAATTGTTCGCGGGTCAGCAGGGGATTACCCACCTCGTCCGAGGGGTAGGACAGCAGCACCGTCGTGCGCCGCGCGCCCTTGGCAATGCCGCGCAGCAACTGAGAAAAACGGTTACGAGACAAGATGGGAAACACCACACCCACATGACCCGCCGGGAACTTGGCGTGCACGTCCGCGGCAATCTCATCGATGGTGGCGTAGTTTCCCTGCGCCCGCGCCACAACGGCCTCGGTGATACCGACGACGTCGCGATCTTTGAGTTGGAACCCCTCACCTTGCGTGGCAGCCAGGATACTGTCCACAACAATGGCCTTTAGGTCATCCCCCTGCTTGACGATGGGCGTGCGAACTCCGCGAGCAACCGTACCTACACAGCGCATACTTTCCGCCTTTCCGTCGGTCCCGCTCGGGCGAAACACGACCCTTTATTATATCAAGCCCCTGCGAAAGTGTCAAACCCCTCGCACCGCGCCCCAAGCAAAAAACAAACCGCTTGTTCTCAAGCGGTTTGTCGGCAATGTCCGCCTGTGAATTACCGCTGACACATCCGCTGGATGTGCAGTTTCAGCTCTTTAAACGCCGAACGAATGTCCAGCTCTTCCAGCACGTCGATCAGCGCGTCGGCGATTTCGGGGGCCATGTACTCCTTGTTGCCAGTCAGGTTGGCGGTCTGGATCTGCACGATGCGCCGCAGGATGGCCTCGATGGACTCCTTTTCCTCGACCATTTGCGCGACGGTCTTGTTCTTGGCCGCGAACTGGATAAGGTCTTTGTTCATCTTGGCGTAGTTCATCTTGCCGTTTTCGCCGATATTGGCATCCACCCAGGCCTTGTACTCCGCCGACTCCACCATGTTATAGGCAGGGGTTTCCGGCACGGCCTCGTCGGCATCGGCCGTCGCGACAAACACCGCTTTGACCTTGCCGCGGGCAGAATAAGGCAGCCCCATGGTCAGCTCGAGGGCTTCCATCGCTGCCTCGCTGACAGTGCCCTGCGGCGCGGTGGCGACCAACTCGCCGCGGCGGGTGATGGCATAGGTCTGGGTATTGTCCTCGCCCTCGAAGATCACCTTGATCCCCGCGCCACCTGACGACATTTTGAACTTGTAGGCAAGGGCAGGCGTCTTGGTCAACTCGACCACGGATGTACGGATGATGTTCATGCTGGGCACCTCTCTTTACTGTTCCACTCTCAAATTTTCGCCGCAAATGCAGGCAACACATCATAACATTTGCTTGATAGCATTATATCAGTCGCCACGCGCAATTGCAACGCCCCTTGCAATCTCCCCCACCATCCCCCAAAATGAACCAATCAACAAAATCGGTGTTTATTTGCCCGAAGGGAGGTGATTGTGTGGAGCGTGTGCCGTTTGACGTGCTGGTGGAGCAAAACCGGCAATGGTTGTACTCCTATTTATATGCGCGGGTACGCAATCGCCACGCGGCAGAGGACTTACTGCAGGAAGTCTTTATCCGCGCCTGGCGGGCTTATGACGGATACAGCGAGCAGGGTTTTGCCCATGCCTGGTTGCGCCGCATTGCCCACAACATCGTCAGCAACTATCATCGCACACAATTCCGCCTGCCCGTGCAAGTCGACGGCGAGCCGCCCCAACTATCCACCACCGCCCCCGATCCCGAGGCGGCACTGTTGCAGCGGGCGCAAACCCAACGCCTGTATGCCGCGCTGGCCCAGCTGAGCGCCCAGCACCGCACGGTCATCACCCTGCGCTATCTGCACGGACAAACCCTCACACAGACCGCCCAACGGCTGGGCATCCCACACGGAACAGTAAAAAGCCGCACCCATACCGCGCTAAACGCCCTGAAAGGAGCTTACCACATCATGTTACAAACAGAAGAAACCCGCGTCTGCCAAACCGTTCTCCCCTACCTGTTTATCTACGCCACTAACCTGATTCTCCCCGAACACCGCCAACTGGTCGAAAGCCATCTGCCCGACTGCCCCTCCTGCCGCAAGGTTGCTGAAACCCTGGTCGCCCTGCTGCCCAACATCCCCCGCGGCGACGGCACCACCCTGCGCCACTTCAACATCGAGTTCCCCGAACAGCAAGTCACCTATTCCACCATGGGCGACGCCATGCCCGCCGAAAAACATGCCGACGCCATGGCCGACTTGCTGGCCAATAACGGCAAACCCACAGGTTCGGGCTTCCAGCACGGCGGCACGGGCAAGCTGGCCGCCATGTTCGACAGCTGCGGCAACCCCATCGCTTTCAGCGAGCAAATGATCAAGGAGACCCACGACGGCGAGGTATGGGCCTTTATGCAAGTCACCGAAGAACAGCGCGCCGCCTACACCACACCCGTCAACTGGGATTATCACGTTTATCTCGGTGAACCTTCCGACGTCAAACCCTGCCCTGAAGCCCCTACCCTCTTCCGTGGCAAAACCTCCAACCGCTTCGGGATGCCCGTGCAAACCGGCCTGTACATGGCCCTGCCCACCACCGCCACCAACATCCGCATCACCCGCGGCAACGGTGTCCTGACCACAGGCGTCTACCCCATCGCCTACGCTGATCGCTACACCGGCCAAGACGAGGCGATTGCATTAGAATACACCTATATCAACCCACTCACCTAACCCCGCAAACACGGCAGGGACGCCAGTCCCGCCCCGTGTTACTCATCCCCAATCGCCCCACCCGTCCCACGCCCAATCTCACATCTCCCCACACCCCATCCGCATCCCCACCTACCTAAATACCCCATAGCCACTAAGGGGAGATAAACAAGAGGGGCAAAGCCCCTCTTGTTTGCAATCAACTCCAGCGCGAGCTGCCCAAAAGGGCAGCAAAAAACCGTCCGTCCCAAAGGGATGAACGGTTTTCGCGCTGGAGGCGCCACCCAGACTCGAACTGGGGAGTAAAGGTTTTGCAGACCTTCGCCTTACCACTTGGCTATGGCGCCAATGAGATAGGGTATGCGCGTTTGCCGGGATAATATGAGTGGCCCTCGCAGGGCCACAGGCTTGTGCAGCGATTGCTGCTGGAGCGGGAAACGAGATTCGAACTCGCGACATCCACCTTGGCAAGGTGGCACTCTACCACTGAGCTATTCCCGCATGTTTGCGGCCATGGTTGGCCGCAAGGGTTCCAGCGTGATGCTGGTGGTGCCTCAGAGTGGAATCGAACCACCGACACAAGGATTTTCAGTCCTTTGCTCTACCGACTGAGCTACCGAGGCAAGTTTGGAGCGACCGGCTCCTGGGCGAGGGATTTGGCGATCCGGAAGGGACTCGAACCCTCGACCTCCAACGTGACAGGCTGGCGTTCTAACCAACTGAACTACCGGACCGAACATGACCGCGCTGTCACACAAAGTGGGGTTTGGTGGGAACAATTGGGCTCGAACCAATGACCCCTTGCTTGTAAGGCAAGTGCTCTACCAACTGAGCTATGCTCCCTTACGACTCGCGCGGGGAATATAATAGCATATGCCGCACATGGTGTCAAGCGCGC
>JGI994J12354_10005566_pt1 | contig 10807 bp, 7 predicted proteins | sample IntmicLarv3ML3BL_FD_12354 | JGI IMG/M metagenome (IMG submission 12354)
GACGAGATGGACGACACCCTGCGGGTTTTTGTGGTGACGGAAAAGCCTTCCGACCCGCCGCAAACCCTGCCCTTTTATCTGGAAGAACTGAAAAAACGCGCCCACCCCGCTGTCGAAATAGACATCGCCCCCTTTGCCGCGGCCCAGGCCAAAATCACGAAGCTGGTGAAAAAGGCCCGCGACGTTCCCAAGACCCTTGCCAAAGTCAAAAAAAACTTCCTTGGGCAACGCCCTGTCATGCCCCTGAGCCTTGGGGATATAGCCCACGATGCCCAGAAAACCCTGTCCGCCAGCCGGGTCACCCTGGATACCCTGGAAAAGCAGATGCTGGCCCAGCGGGAGCAGTTCAGCCATGTCATGAGCTTCGACCTTTCCATCTTTCCCCGGATGCGGGCTTCAATAGACGCGCAGGAAAGCAACCTGCATACGGTACTGCGTGATGCCGCAGCCGAAATGGATCAAATGGAGGCTGGGTTCAAGCAGGGCCTGACCAGAGCGAGGGCCAACACGGAAAAACTCCTCACCCCCCCGGTCGATGCCCCGCCCAGGGAAGTGGCCGACAAAACCGCCGCCCTGAAACTGGTGCAGGCAAAACTGGACGAACTGGACAATTTTACTCCCCACGGGGTTCTGTGCGTCCCTCCCCCCCTCGCCCCCTGGCATGACCGGGGCTTTCCTCTCGTTATCGCCGCCCTTCGCGCCCTGAAGCGCCACGACCCTCTTCTGGCCCGCCTCGCCGCATGGGGGCTTGAGCCTGCCACCACAAGGGAGGCTTGGATGGGCTATGCCCCTGATGCCGTAACAGATTCCACGGAACACTGGGGGCTTCCCGACCCCCCCGGGGGCACGGCCTTCACCCTGCCCGCCGGGCTGTACCTGCCCCGCTTTGAGGGCGAAAAACTTGCGGGCCTCACGGTGTACCCCCTTGAAGACGCTGAAAACAGCCCGCTTCGCGGTTTGGGCGAAGACGCCGCCGCCCTTGTGCGCGTTCCCGGTTCGGACGAGGCCCCCCTTTCCCTGCCCCCGGCCCATCCCGGCGGGGCGGTGATTGTGGCTGCGGACGATCTTTCGGCCCTTTTTGCCGAGCAGGAAACCGGCGACTTCTGCCACATTGCCGTGGCAAAGGCCCCGGCAGACCTTGCCGCCATACAGAATTTGCCGCCCCTCCTTCCCCCGGAAAAAGGCGAAGGCGGGCCGTCTGCCGCATCCGCACCTGATGCGGCCCCCGAACTGGCCCCCCTTGTCCTCCTGCTGCCCCCCCTGCCCCAGGGGAAAGCCCTGTTCGCTGTCTGGCAAAAGACCTTCCCCGAGGCCCTCCCCCTCTTCCTGCCCGAAGGCTGCCCCCATGTGCTGGCTCTGGCGGAGCAGGGCCACAGGCTGCGGCGTCTGGTTCTCGATGTCCTGCCGCCCGCGCTGGCAGGGGTGCATGATTTCGACTTCCCCCTGCCGCCCAAAGACAAGCCCATGCAGCCCTTCACCCTGAACCTGCCCCTGCCGGGCAAGGCGGAACTGCAAGGGCAGATAAATACAATGATTGAAGAAATACGATCGCATTTTCCTGACCCCCAGCAGTTGCTCGAACAGACTCTCGCTGAACAAAAAGAACATGCCCTCGCCACAATGAAGCGGATGGACATGTCTGCCCTGGCCATTGCCAAGGTGCGGGAAGCCTTTGACGCACCCCTGCCGCCACCGGAGGAAATGCCGACTATCGCCACCCTTGTCAAAAACCAGATTGCGGCCCTTGAGAAAATGGAGGCGGGCCTGCCCGCAAACCTCCCGCCGGAAGCAAGGAAACACACCCTTGCAAAGCTCGCCGAAGCCAGGGCGGGAGTGCGCGCCCTGGGTGAAAAGCTGGCCCCTCTGGACGCCCTGCGCGAAGAGGGCATGGCCAAGATCGAGGCGGCGAAAAGGGGCGAACTGCCGCCGGAAATAGAAGAAAAATTCACGGCCAAAGGCATGGACCCCAACGCCCTGAAAAAACTTTCCCGCCAAGAGGTCGAAGCCATTCTGGGCCGGGACAAAAATCTGGAACGCCGCAACCTGCAAGGGCTTGATCTTTCCGGGCTGGATTTTTCCGGGGCAACCCTTGCCCATGCCCTGTGCGGCAAAACCTCTTTTGCCGGTTGCCGCATGGATGGGGTGGATTTCACCTTTACCCTTGCAAACGGGGCCGATTTCACCGGGGCCAGCTTCCGCGAGGCCACCTTCAAGCAGACCGTGCTGCAAAAGGCCCTGTTGCGGCAAAGCGATTTTTCCACTGCCAAGGTGGAGCTTACCACCCTTGGCGAGTGCGATTGCACCGGAGCTGTTTTTGATGGGGCAACCATTAAATTATGCAACTTTACCAAGGCGATACTGGACAACTCCAGCTTCGCCCAAGCCATGCTTTCCCTGTGCGCCTTCAGTCAGGGCACGGCCCTTGGGGCAAACTTTGCCAGGGTGCGGGCCTTCAAGTGCCTGTTCCAGAAAATAGCCCTCGACAGGGCGGACTTTTCCCAGGCCGTGCTGAACGAATGCCTTTTCCAGAACGCGGCTGCCGCGGGAATATCCTTGCGCGGGGCCGAATTGCGCAAATTTTACACCGACGCGGATACCGACCTGAGCAGGGCGGATTTTTCCGGGGCGGACTTGCGGGAAGCCTCTCTGCGCATGAGCCGTTTTTGCGGTGCGGAGTTTTACAACGCCCGGCTGGAAGACGCCCTCATTGTGCAATGCGACCTTTCGCGGGCACGCCTTGACGGCCTGAATGCCACCGGCTGCCGTTTCATCAAATGCGACCTGCACGAAGCCGACCTGTCGGGCTCCTCCCTTCGCAACGGCGCACTGCGAAAATGCCGCCTGACCGCCACCGCCCTTGAGGGGGCAAACCTCTACGCCGCCAACCTGCGCGACATTCTTGTCGATAAGAATACAGCCATCAGGGACGCCAATTTCAAACGCACCATTCTGGACGGGAAAGAGGAGGCCCTGCGAGATGCTGCGCGCCGAAATTCTTGATAGGGTCGCCCGCCGGGAAACGGTTGCCAACCGTGACCTTTCGGCAATCAATCTTTCGGGGGCCGATCTTTCCGGCGGCCGCTTTGAAAGTGTCAACTTTACCGGGGCCGATTTCTCCGGCGCGCACCTGAACCGTGTCGGGTTTGCCAACTGCGATTTCACCAGGGCCAGCTTCAGGGGAATACGCATCGAAAAGGCCAACTGGATGGGAATGCGTATGCCAGGGGCCGATTTTACCGACGCCCATCTCTACCTGATGCTTTTTGGCAAAAGCGACCTCTCCGGGGCGAACTTTTCCGGGGCGCGCATCCACATGAGCACCCTTCAGGAAAACACCCTCGCCGGGGCCATTTTTGCCGGGGCCAGACTGGAGCAGAACGCCCTGTTCAAAACCAACTGCGCCGGGGCGGATTTTACCGGGGCCACCATGACCCGCCTGGCCTTCAGTGAAAGCGACATGCGTTCCCTCATTCTTGACAGCGCCACTCTTACCAAGGTACTGTTTAGATCGTGTAATTTTACCGGGTTCAACTTTTCCGGCCTGCGCATGAAGGTGGTACAATTTGATCAGGCCCTGCTGGACGGGGCGGATTTTTCCGGGTGTTCCCTGCCCATGTGCAATTTTGCTGGCGCCTCTCTCAAAGAGGCGGACCTGCGGAATGTCAGGCTTGAGAGCGCCCTGTTTTTCGGGGCCAACCTCGAGGCGGCCCGCCTGTCCGGCAGCTCTTTCCGTCAGTCCATTTTCACGGAAGGCAATCTCGCCTGCTCGGACTGCCGTGACAGCGATTTTGAACTGTGCATGTTCCAGAAGGCCAGCCTGAGAAAAGCCAATTTCAGCGGCTCGAACCTTACCAACGCGGATTTTTCCTACGCGGATCTTTCTGAAGGCGATTTTACCCGCACCAGGCTGTACATGGCGCAATTCCACAAGGCCGTTGAAGAAGATACCCAATACGGCAACAGCAAGGCCACGCTCTTGCAATCAGAAGACCCCGACCGGGCAGAGGCGGAGGCCTTTCTGCCCAAGGCAAGGCCGCGCAGCAAGGTCTGAAGGCATAGACCCGTTCCATTCAAGGAGGAATCATGGCCCAACCCGCGATTTTCAACGAGGCGCTTGACGCCCGGCTTGTTTCCGGTGTTGTGATTCATGCGGACAAAGACCGCTTCAAGGTGCTGGCAGGGAACCGTGCCTATTCGTCCTGCCTTGCGGCAAGCTGCTTGTTGACCCCGCGAGAGCAGGACACCGTGCTCGCCGCCCTGCTGGAAGATGGCACAAGCGTCATCCTTTCTGTTTTGTTCCGACAGGAAGCGCCCGCGCACCTGCGCCTGCCGGAAAACAGCACGTTTCACTGCGAAAAAAGCCTTACCCTTCGCAGCGGTTCCTCCCTTGCCCTGCAAAGCGCCGAGGCCTTGAGCCTTGCATCGGAAGAATTGGATGTTTCCGCCAGGGCCGCTTCGGCCAAGATACTGAAAGTACATACCGTGTGCGACACAGCGGAGCTTTGCTGCCGCGCCCTGACCTCCCTGGGGCAAACAGCGCTGTCGGTATTCCACTCCTTTACCCAGTGCCTTGGCGAATCCAGAAAAATGGTGGAAGGTACCGACGAAACGCGCTGCGCCAGCTCCACCCTGCTGGCCGAAGAAAATGCCACTGTCATGTCAACAAACAGCCTTACTTTGGTAAAGGAAACCTCGCGCACCGATGCGAAACTGATTCAACTCGGCTAAGGCAATGTAACTTTGAAACGCTGCACTCGGAGTTGGCGGCAAAAATGAATTTCGCCCACTCCTCGTTTGCGCGGACGAGGCTCCCGCCATCGTCCGTCAGAGCATTTTCAAAGTGAAAAGGCTCTAATGAACCCGTAACAAGAAGGTATTGCTTATGTTCGCCCTGAGTATGGGAACAGGAATGGATATCTGTTTTCCCGATACCTGCCTGACGCCGAGCCCTGCGCCCGTGCCCATTCCCTACCCGAACATTGCCACGAGCGCCGCAACCATGCCCATGGCCTTCAATGTTCTCACCGAATGCACCCCAACCCTGAACATGATGTCCAAGGGGCTGGTCAGTGCGGGCGACCAGCCCGGTGTGGCCCTTGGCGTGGCCTCTCACCTGGAAGCCGGGCAAACCAGTTATGAAGTGGGGTGCTTTACCATCAGCATGGGGGGGGCCCCTGCCCAGAGGCTGACAAGCGTTACCGGGCAAAACTGCATGGGCGTGATGCCCAACGGGCCGGGCATGGCCCTTGTGCCAAGCCAGGTGACGGTGCTTACTCTGGGGTAATTTTTCTGAAATACCGCGCATTTTTTTGTATCGCAAAAGAAATATTTTCGCTAGAATGCGGTAATCTTTAACCAATGATCACAGGGCAGGTGAGGGAACCGTTTTGCCCGCGCACTGCGCCTGTTTGACAGTATTGTATCCACCATAACGAATGGAGAGACCAGCCATGGGCAAGGAAGGTTCTGTTGCACCCAAGGAACGTGTCAACATAGTGTACAAGCCAGCAACCGGCGATGCTCAGTCTGAGGTGGAATTGCCGCTCAAGCTGACCGTGCTTGGCGATTTTACCCGCAGGCAGGATGATCGGCCCCTTGAAGACCGCGCTCCCATTGCCGTGGACAAGGACAATTTCGACGAAGTGCTGAAAGCGCAGGATGTCAAGCTGGACATTGTTGTGCCCAACAGGCTTGCCGAAGAAGAAGACGCCACCATGGCAGTGAGTCTTTCCTTTGCTTCTGTCAAGGATTTCGAGCCGGATGCCGTGGCCACTCAGGTGCCGGAACTGGCCGAACTGCTCAAATTGCGCGAGTCTTTGAAAGCCCTCAAAGGCCCCCTGTCCAACATTCCCGACTTCCGCAAAAAAGTGCAGGAAGTGGTCAAGGATGATGCGGCCCGCGCGCAGTTGTTGGAAGCTCTTGGGCTCAAAGAATAAAGGAGAACTTCTATGTCTCAGGAACAACGGGAACAGGGCCAGCCGGAAGTACAAACTGGCAACTTCCTTGATGAAATTATTGAAGCCTCGAAAATGAAGCCTGCTGACGAGGGGTATTCCATGACCCGTGCGGGCTTGCAGGCCTTTTTGAAAGAAATTGTCGAGGTCAAACCGGAAGCGAAAATTTCCGCCTCCCTTGTGGACGACATGATCGCCGAGGTGGATCGCAAGCTTTCGTCCATGGTCAACGCCATTCTGCACAATGATGAGTTCCAGAAACTGGAATCTTCCTGGCGTTCCCTGAAGTATCTGGTGGACAAAACAGATTTTCGTGAAAACAACAAGGTTGAAATCATCAACGTGTCCAAAGATGACCTGCTGGCAGATTTTGAAGATGCGCCGGAAGTGGTCAAGTCTGGCCTGTACAAGCAGTTGTATACAGCGGAGTACGGTCAGTTTGGCGGTCAGCCCGTGGGGGCCGTCATTGCGGATTACGACTTTGGCCCCGGCCCCCAGGACATGAAGCTCTTGCAGTATGTCGCCTCGGTCTCCACCATGGCTCACGCCCCCTTTGTTGCCGGGGCCGACAAGAAATTCTTCGGCCTTGATTCATGGGAAGCCCTGCCCAACCTGAAAGACCTGCACGGCATATTTGAAGGGCCGCAGTACGCAAAATGGCGCTCTTTCAGGGAATCTGAAGACGCCCGCTCCGTTGGTCTTACCCTTCCCCGCTTTCTGCTGCGCCTGCCGTACGGGGAAGACACCGTTCCGGCAAAAACCTTCAATTTCAAAGAAGAGGCCGGTAAAACGGATGAATTCTGCTGGGGCAACGCCTCCTTTGCCTTTGCCGCCCGCCTGACAGATTCCTTTGCCAAATACCGCTGGTGCACCAATATCATCGGGCCTCAGGGCGGCGGGGCCGTGGAAGATTTGCCTGTGTACAATTTCGAGGAAATGGGCCAGACCCAGACAAAAATTCCCACCCAGGTACTCATTTCCGAGCGGCGCGAATATGAGCTTGCGGAAGAAGGGTTCATATCGCTGACCATGCGCAAGGGCTCTGACAATGCGGCCTTTTTCTCGGCNAATTCGTGCCAGGCGGCAAAGGTCTTCCCCAATACCCCGGAAGGAAAGGANGCGGAAACCAACTTCCGCCTTTCCACCCAGTTGCCNTACATGATGATCATGAACAGGCTGGCACACTACATCAAGGTTATACAAAGGGAAAACATCGGCACCTGGAAAGAGCGGGAAGATCTGGAAGGCGAACTCAACAAGTGGCTCAGCCAGTATGTAACCGAAATGGACAGCCCGGACCCCAGCACCCGCAGCAAACGCCCCTTGAGAATGGCCCGAGTTGACGTGAACGATGTTGCGGGCAACCCCGGCTGGTATTCTGTCTCTATCAAGGCCCGGCCCCACTTCAAGTACATGGGCGCGAACTTCACCCTGTCCCTGGTCGGGAAACTGGACAAGGAATAACACACAACAACCTTTTATTATCAGGAGCACGTTATGGCACTTACCGGATATCTTGCCGTTAAAGGAAAAAGCCAGGGCGACATCAAGGGCGATTGCCCCCAGGGTGGAGATAAAAAAGATAAAATCCTTGTGTACGGCACAGACCACTCAGTAGAAATACCCAAGGATACGCACACTGGCCTGCCCACAGGGCAACGCATTCACAAGCCTTTCACCTTCATCAAACACAAGGACAATGCAAGCTCGAAACTCTTCAAGTCGTGCTGCACAGGCGAGCAATGCGAAGTTGTTTTTGACCAGTACCGCATCAAACCCGACGGCACGGAAGAAAAGTATTTTACCATCAAGCTGGAAGAAGCCATCATTGTTTCCATGCGCGAATATACGCCCCTGACCTTTGTGCCGGAAAACAAACCCTACCATGACATGGAAGAGGTTTCCTTCACCTACTCCAAAATTACCTGGACGTACAACGACGGCAACATCGAATACGTTGACGACTGGAAGGCATAGCGAACTCTGCAAGCACGCCCACGGCAACCCTCTGCCTTTGCAGGGGAATGTTCCCCCGAAGCCCCTTCACTTTGAAAAGGCTCCGGGGGCGGGGGCGTTGCCTGCGATAACGGAGACGGAGGCAGTATGATCGGTGTGAACATCAAGCAGTTGCTCGGAAAATGCAATACCTTCTGCACCCAGGCGCTCTTCGATGCGGCGGCCCTTGCCGTAAACAGAACGCATTACGAGGTCGCGGTTGAACACTTTCTGCTCAAATGCCTTGAAGGCACGGAAGCGGATATTCCCCTCCTGCTGAAACGCTACGGCATTGATCGCAGTGAAACCGTGCGCGCCCTTACCCGCGCTCTGGACGAATTCCGCAATGGCAATTCCGCGCGGCCCGGCTTTTCTCCGATTCTTATCGATCTTCTGGAAGCCGCATGGCTGGTTTCTTCCGTTGACCTGCAACAGCCCTCCATTCGTTCCGGCGCAGTGGCCATAGCCTATGCCAAACGCCCCTCCTACTACTCCCAAAGCGGGCATTCCTCTGCCTTGAGCCAGATCAACCGGGAAGAAGCGGCCTCCAGTTTCAGAACCCTTGTGGACGCCTCGGTTGAAAATGCGCTTTCCGCGCCCGACGAAGCATCCGCCGGGCAAACCCAGGCCGCTGCCGGGGCCCAGGGGTTTGTGGATCAATTCTGTGAAAATTTCACCGCCAAGGCACGGGCGGGGAAAATTGACACCGTGTTCGGCCGCGATGCGGAAATTCGTAACGTGCTGACCATTCTCGCGCGGCGGCGCAAAAACAACCCCATTCTTGTGGGTGAGCCGGGGGTGGGAAAAACCGCGGTCATTGAAGGTCTTGCCAAGCGCATAGTGGAAGGCGATTGCCCGGACTCTCTCTGCGGGGTTCAACTGCTCTCGCTGGACATGGGCCTGCTGGAAGCCGGGGCAAGCATGAAGGGCGAATTTGAACGCCGCCTCAAGGGGGTTATTGATGAAATCAAAGGCAGCCCCACGCCCATTATTCTTTTCATTGACGAGGCGCACATGCTTGTGGGGGCGGGCGGTCAGGCCGGGGGCTCTGATGCCGCCAACCTCTTAAAGCCGGCCCTGGCGCGGGGGGAACTGCGTACCTGCGCGGCCACAACATGGAAGGAATATAAAAAGTATTTTGAAAAAGACCCGGCTCTGGCCCGGCGTTTTCAACTGGTGAGCCTTGAAGAGCCCGATACGGCCTCGTCGGTGCTTATTTTGCGCGGCCTGAGAGAAAGCTATGAAAGGGCGCACCATGTCGTTATTCAGGACGATGCCATCACCAGCGCCGTGGAACTTTCCCACCGCTTCATTTCAGGCCGTTTTTTGCCCGACAAGGCCATTGACCTTCTGGATACGGCCTGCGCCAAGGTAAAAATGAGTTTGTCCGTCAAACCCGCTGCGGTGGAAGATGCGGAGCGCGGCGTTTCGGCCCTTGAGAGGGAACTGGGCGCGCTGGAGCGTGATTCTGCCACAGGGGGGCCGGAAAATGGGGAGCGCATGATGGATTTGCGCGCTCAAATTGACGCGCTGCGCGAAAAAACCGTGGAACTCACCGCCCGATGGGAAAAGGAGCGTACTGCGGCCATGGCTTTTGTGGCCGCGCGTGACGCCTTTGCCAATACTCTGGCCTTGAGGAAACACTCTGCTGACGAAGAAACAGCCGCTGCCGGGCCGAATGAAACCGCAACAGACGAAACACAGGTTCCCGAAGCCACTCCGGGGGCCGACCCTTCCGATGCCCCGCCGGACATTCACCAGTGCCGGCAGGCCATGGACGAGGCCCGGGCCGCCTATGAACTGGCCCGTGGAGAAGACGCCCTGCTCACGGTTGCCGTGACGCCCGATGTTACGGCCCAGGTTGTTTCCGACTGGACAGGAATACCCGTTGGCAAGGTGGCGCGGGAAGAAGCGGCGCTGGTTGCGGACATACAGGAACATCTCTCCGAGCGCATAAAGGGGCAGGACGCGGCCCTTCTGGCTGTCAGCAAGGTCATCAAAGCCAGCAAGGCAGGGTTACGCGCACCGGGCGCTCCCCTTGGCGTATTTTTGCTGGTCGGGCCCTCCGGGGTCGGAAAAACCGAAACCGGGCTGGCTCTCGCGGATCTGCTCTTTGGCGACGAGGAAAGCGCCATCACCATCAACATGAGCGAGTTTCAGGAAAGGCACACGGTTTCCCGCCTCATTGGTTCTCCTCCCGGCTATGTGGGGTATGGCGAAGGTGGTCTGCTCACCGAGGCGGTTCGGCGCAAACCGTACAGCGCGGTCATTCTGGACGAGGTGGAAAAGGCGCACCCGGATGTGATGAACCTGTTTTATCAGGTTTTTGACAAGGGTGAACTGACCGATGGCGAGGGCAAAAAAATCAGCTTCAACAGCACGGTCATTCTGCTTACCTCAAACCTTGGCTCGGAAAAAATGCATGCGGCTGAAGAGCAGGGCATTGCGGACAGTGACGAACTGAAAACACTGATTCATCAGGACCTGGCCGGGCACTTCAAACCCGCCCTGCTGGCCCGCATGACTGTTGTACCCTACCGCGCTCTGAACAGGGACGCGCTGGAACGCATCACCACCATGAAACTCGAGGCTCTCGGGGCACGGCTTCGCGCCAACAACGGCCTCGACTTCCATTATTCCGACCAAGTGGTGAAAACCATTGTGGAGCGCTGCCACGAAGTGGACACGGGCGCGCGCAATATTGATCACATTCTGGCTGCAAACGTGCTTCCCCAACTGGCCCAGACCCTGCTGGAGCGTATGTCGGAAGAATCCGCCCCTGCGGCGGGCGTCCGCATCACCATTGCGGAAGAGGGGAGCTTCGCCATCTCCTTTGACGCTCTGTAGCCTCCCTTGTC
>JGI994J12354_10005567_pt1 | contig 10804 bp, 10 predicted proteins | sample IntmicLarv3ML3BL_FD_12354 | JGI IMG/M metagenome (IMG submission 12354)
AGGAATTCCGGTTTTGGTAACAGTTCCGCAATTGATTGGCGGAGGCGCTATCGGAATGGCTATCGGCGACAGTATTCCTTTGTCGGCGCGGTCTATGCGATTGGCTCGCGCGCTCGAAATGTGCGATATAATTATTGAATCGGCAGTAGCGCTTACACAAGAAATTCACGACGGACCTTTTGAATGTTATACCGGACACGGCATTTGGGCTTGGTGGCGCGGAACTCATACATATAGTTTGAAAAATAAAACGCTTATTCGTTTCGACCTCGACGAAAACCTTCGTAAAGCAGCCGATTTGGAACGCTCCGATAAAACGATTCAAGAAGCGATTGATAAAGGTTTGCCAAAAACGAAAGTCGCGAAAATTCCTTTCCGTATGGAAATGTCGGCATTTGCGCGCCACGAAGGCAGCTTGCCCGTAATTGGCGATATTGGTAAAATATGGCCAATTATTGCTTACGAAGTTGCGAAGGAATTGGGAATAACATTAGATTTTCTCAGCGCTTCGCAAGACACACCCGAAGGACAAGCAATGCGCGAATGGATTGTAGATAACGTAAAAACCCTCGACCGAGATAAAATGATTGCAGGGATTGGAAAAAGAAAATAGATTTCAGAAAATAAAAAAACATATATTTGTAATTAAAAAATTAAAACAAAAAATAGAAATAAATTTTTGATTTAACATAATAAAAAAGCGTTAGCTTTTATTCTGGTCTTAGAAACTTAGGAAATTTCAAAAAGGCACAAGAGTAAGTAGTCGGCGCTCACGTCCATAAAACGGCGTGGGCTTACTTATTTGTGCCACAGGTGTCCTAAGACCTCTAAGACGAATAAAGTTAAAGTTCCACGCTTTTTTTATGTCTATAAATAAAGGTTGTGTGGAACTTACAACAATAAAATAAATTGCCATTATGGATTGGCAACCCTATGAATGAAAAAGTGAAATCGCGAAACACTGAAAAATAAGCGGAGATAAGCGAAATATCTTAAAACACGGGCGGTAATTCTCGAAAAGCCTAATGAGTAGAGAAAAAACATTTATTAATAATATATAACCAATATAAAGGGAGTAGCAGATAGGTGTCGTGGCTATTCTTCCAAAACAATATTAACTCGACAAAATTATAAACTATGAAAAAAAATTTAGCATTATTTTTATTTGTATTAATTGCAAGTTTGTGTTTTGCACAAAGCAATTATCAAGATGTTGTTTATTTGAAAAATGGAGGTGTTATTCGAGGAGTAATTATTGAACAGATCCCAAATGAATCAATTAAAATTGAAACCGCTGATGGAAATGTTTTTGTTTTCCAAATGGACGATGTAGTGGTGTTGTCAAAAGTGCTTATTAAAGAGCAACCAAAAGAACAGCCTGAAACGGATTCAAAAAATTGGGGATTGAAGGATGGCTATAGAGGGGTTTTAGACATGGGGTATCAAATAGGCATTGGGGATTTTGGCATAGATAGAATGAAAGTGGATTTTATTAATGGATATCAAGCTGGGTCATATGTTTCAGCGGGGCTGGGAACAGGTGTGCGATACTATGATGATTACGAAGCATTATTGATACCTATTTTTGTGAATCTAAAAGCAAACTTTATAGATGCAAGAGCTACTCCGTATTTAGCAGTGAGCGTAGGATATTCGTTTGATGCAACAAATGATTTTAAAGGTGTAGGCTTATTACTTAATCCAACCGTTGGTATTAGTTTTATTTTCAATAACTACTCTCTAAACATAGGTCTTGGTTATGAATTGCAGAAAATGGATTTTTTCTTCTATTCTTTTAGTACAGGTAATATTTACGATATTGGTTCTCAAAATTCAGGTGCTTTGAGTTTAAGTATTGGAATGTCTTTTTAATTGATTTAAAAAATCTCATTCAACATTCCTGTTTAGGCGAGAATGGCGAACAAACAAAAAATGCGAGGTAAATACCTCGCATTTTTTTATTATTTAAATCGAATACTACGAACATTCCTTTTCCTCTTCTTGTTTTTGTGCAATCATTTGCGCTCTCGATTTGCTCTTTATTACCAAATAGACACCAACGAATACCAATACTGCCGATACAGGTTTCTCCCAAGTCAGCGTATCTTGCCCGACTAAAATAGCTACGAACGAAGCAATCACAGGCATAGCATAATTGTACATACTCACAGTAGTGGGGCGCAAGCGTTTTAATCCAAGCGGAACAAAAAGATAAGCCAAGAAAGTTGCTCCAAAAACGACATAAAAAATTCGTAAATACACATCGAAATCCGCTTCGGGATTCACGGCAAGATATGGATAACAATAAGGCAAAGCCGTAATAGAGGCAAAAAGAAACATCCATTTCATTAAAGTAATTGTGCCATATCGTTGCGTATAAGGTTTAATCATTACCAAGTACAAAGCGTATATTACCGTGCTGATAAATACAAGCACGTTGCCTGTGAAATCGCTCACGTGTCCGCCGCCGGAATGTCGCATTGCGGAAAGCACAATCAGCAAAGCGCCTACGCCGCCAATCAATACACCAATCGCTTTTTTGAAAGTAATAGGTTCTTTCAGCCACATTGTCGAAATAAGCATTACCGCTACCGGACCAACAGTGAGAATGATTGACGAATCAATAGGTGAAGTTGCTGCCAAACCCATAATAAACAAAAGTTGATTGATAGACATTCCGAACAAACTTGCGACAAAAAGCATCAATAAATCACGTAGCGGAACTTTTTCTTTTGCCGTAAAAAAAGAAGCAACCCAAAATGCGAAAGTAGCAAATGCAAAACGAAACATAGTAAGCCCTTCGGGTGCTATCCACTCCGGCGTTAGCGATTTTACAATCGGAATATTGAGCGCAAATAATATGGTAGAAGCAAGAATAAATAAATTGCCCTGTGATTGTTGTTTATTCATAGTTGGGTTTTAGCGGCGCAAAGCTACTAAATTTCAGATAATAAAAATTTGTTTTTATTTGCAATGAATTTTTTATTTATTTGGCGAAAATCAAATTTTGGTTTATAACACGTGCCTATTATTATCTACAATGTTTAGCACAGATTACAAATAAAGCAGTTATAATAAATTTGAAATAGAAAAGGCGTAAAAACAAACTTTTGACCAATTTGACGATACTGAAATTATGAAAATTCAATATAAAATTAATAGAAAACCAAGATAAATTCTTAATTTTAAAAATCATAAATGTCAATTTTATCTGAAGATTGCATTCGTGACTTAGAATCTACCTCCGTGATTTTTTTGTAGAAAATAGCAAATAATTAGCAATTAATGTTTATCTTTGCTACTCAACTTTTTTAATAACAAAAAAAATAGAATTATGAAAAGAAAATTAAAATTACTCACACTCGGTGTGGCTTTCTTCAGTTTATTAGGCTTTTTCTCATGTAGCGGCGATGATGATCCAACAGCACCCGCGGCACCAACAGAATTAATGGCTAGCAATATTACAGCATCTTCGGCTACATTATCATGGGTGGCAAGTGCTAGTGCCGAATCCTACGAGATTGCATTGGGAGCTGAGTCGTTTCCGACAAGCGCGGTTATTTACAATTTAACAGATTTAAACCCTAATACAGAGTATGAGTGGAAAGTAAGAGCTAAAGCCGGCGATTTATACAGCGAATGGGTAGTTGGAACAAAGTTTACGACCGAAGCACCTGCGCCAAGCGCCATCGTTAAATTCGGCGATCAAACTTGGGATGTTGTTGCCAGTTATGCTGAAATAAACTATGATGATCCTCTTATATATGTGGAATTATATAGTAACGATCCGGAGGCAACCGGCACGGTAGATTTTCCTTTTGTTACTTTTGCAATTCTTGGTAATTCAGTTGGCGTTTATGATAGACAAGTAGATGCTTTTGTTGCCCCTGATGGAAATATCGATATTAATTATTTTGAGAATATGGCTCTTATGGAAGAATGGGGTGACTGGTGGGCTGATCCTGAGCTAGAAAATTCTATTGAAATAACCAGTATTGAGAACTCTAAAATATCAGGAACTTTAAATGCTAATATATTTGATGTAATGCTATATGCAACAGAATTTGAATTCGATTACAAAGTCTTAGAAATTGAATTTTCTAATATTCCATTATCACAAATTACCGGAACAAGTCCTGTGAGAAAATTTGCTAAGAAAGATTCTCCTAAAAACATCAAGAATATTAATCTTTCAAGTAAGTAATTCTGCACACGCGGAAAAAAAACTGTAATAAATATTAAAAAAATGGTCGGGCTTTTTCCGACCATTTTTTTTCAACTTTCATTGTAGCTTCGTTCGATTTGAACAGTAGTGTCAATCAGTTCGGCTTTCTAAGACATATACAAGCAAGTTGCCTGTGAAATCGCTCACATATCCGTTGCCGGACAAGGTCATTGAGAAAAGTTACGTTAACGGAAAAAATTCAAACAAAAAACTCGTTCCGAATAGAAACGAGTTTTTTTATTTAGTTATTGAGCAACTATTACATCATACCGCCCATTCCTCCCATACCGGGCGCACCCATTGGCATCGGATTTTCTTCTTTTTTATCAACCAAAACACATTCGGTAGTTAAGAACATACCTGCAACCGAAGCCGCGTTTTCCAACGCTACGCGAGTAACTTTTGTCGGGTCGATAACGCCTGCCGCATATAAGTTTTCGTATTTATCGATACGAGCATTGTAGCCGAAATCGTCTTTTCCTTCTTTCACTTTTTGAACTACTACGCTGCCTTCCATTCCTGCGTTTTCTACAATTTGACGCAAAGGTTCTTCAATCGCGCGTTTCACAATAGCGATACCGGTTGTTTCGTCTTCGTTGTCGCCTTTTAGTTTTGCCAAAGCGTCAATTGCTCGAATGTAAGCAACACCACCACCCGGTACAATACCTTCTTCTACTGCTGCACGAGTTGCGCTCAAAGCATCGTCCACGCGATCTTTCTTTTCTTTCATTTCCATTTCGGTTGCTGCGCCAACATATAACACAGCCACACCGCCGGCTAATTTTGCCAAACGTTCTTGTAATTTTTCACGGTCGTAATCGCTAGTTGTAGTTTCAATTTGTTTGCGAATTTGAGTAACTCGGTTTTCGATATTTTTCTTGTCGCCACCGCCATTTACGATAGTTGTATTTTCTTTATCGATAGTTATTTTTTCGGCTTTACCCAACATTTCTACGCGAGCGCCTTCGAGTTTCAAACCTTTTTCTTCCGAAATTACCATACCGCCTGTAAGAATTGCAATGTCTTCCAACATTTCTTTGCGACGGTCGCCAAAGCCCGGAGCTTTTACAGCTGCAATTTTAATTGTTCCGCGCAAACGGTTTACTACCAATGTCGATAACGCTTCGCCATCTACATCTTCGGCAATAATCAATAACGCGCGTCCGCTTTGAGCAACAGGTTCTAATACCGGCATCAAATCTTTCATTGTCGAAATTTTCTTATCGGTAATAAGAATTTGCGGATTTTCCAATACCGCTTCCATTTTTTCGCCATCAGTCATAAAATAAGCCGAAATATAACCACGGTCGAATTGCATACCTTCTACTACTTTTACTTCGGTATCTGTTCCTTTCGCTTCTTCTACTGTGATAACGCCTTCTTTTTTCACTTTGCCCATTGCTTCGGCAATCAGTTTACCGATTGTTCCATCGTTGTTTGCCGAAATAGTGGCAACTTGTTCTATTTTTGTAATATCGTCGCCAACGGCTTGACTTTGTTTTTGCAAGTTAGCAACTACGGCTGCTACCGCTTTGTCGATACCGCGTTTCAAATCCATCGGATTAGCGCCTGCTGTTACGTTTTTCAAACCTACATCAATAATTGATTGAGCTAAAACCGTTGCGGTAGTTGTTCCGTCACCGGCTTGGTCGGCGGTTTTTGAAGCAACTTCTTTCACCATTTGCGCGCCCATATTGGCAAAGCGGTCTTCCAATTCGATTTCTTTCGCTACACTTACACCGTCTTTTGTAATTTGCGGAGCACCGTATTTTTTGTCGATAACGACATTACGACCTTTTGGCCCCAAAGTTACTTTTACCGCATTGGTCAATGCGTCCACGCCTTCTTTAAGTAAGTTGCGCGCCTCAATATTGAATTTAATTTCTTTTGACATTTTCTTAAATTGTTAATCGTTAATACTTCTTTTTGTTTGTTTAATTACACGATAGCCAACACATCTGATTGACGCATCATCATATAATCTTTGCCATCGATAGAAAGTTCTGTGCCGGCATATTTTCCGTAAAGTACTACGTCGCCTACTTTCAATTCCATTGGTTCATCTTTTTTTCCTGCGCCAACAGCTACTACTTTACCGCGTTGTGGTTTTTCTTTCGCGGTGTCGGGAATATACAATCCACTTGCGGTTTTTTCTTCTGCCTCTGCCGGTTCAACCAGAACTCTGTCTGCTAATGGTTTAATTTTCATAATTTAATAATTTTATTAGTTATAATATTTCGTTAATTTATTTGTGATTGCTTTATAAACAAAAGAAATGCCAATCCTGTTTTTATGTCATTTTTTCATTTTGCGCGACAAAGATACAATTAAAATATGACAGTATGTCGGAACGATTTGTCGCGTATTGAACTTAAATTATCAGCCGATTTTTAAAATATAATAGTCGAAAAACCGCACCAATTCTATCAATAAAGCGATACCCATATGAATAATTACTCCGCCCCAAATATGACGAGTTTGAAAAGCCAAAGCACCCAAAAAATAACCGCCAAAAATAGCGGAAATAGTTTCTGCCGCCGGCTTTCCGAAATGCAAAGCGACATAAACCGCTACCATCGGCAAAACCGCGTTTCGTCCCAAAAGCGCAGCCATTCCAATAACCAAAGCACCTCTGAAAAATAGTTCGACCATTACAAAATCGGACATATAAACAAATTCGTAAATAAACGTATTGAGCCACATAGGACGCTCGAACACACCGCCAAAAACCCAAGGTTTATAACTCGGATAATAAGACAAAAAATCAGGCGTAAACGAAACCGCGATAAGTATAGGAACAATTATCAAATATAAAGACATATAGGCTTTTATGTGGTGCGTTCCTCGGCAAAGTCCGTATAAACCTTTTATTTTTTTATCAATAAATATCCGAAGAAAAATTAAAACGGGAAGTATAAAAAATAAGTTTCGTGTGCGCCACAACACTTTAAAAATATAGGATTGTTCGAAAGCGTTATAGTTCGAAAAGTTGAGTACGTCGCGCCACGAAAAATTATCGGTAAAAGCGAGCAATGTAATGAACAACGCGCTTTTTAAATAAAAAACAGGATTCCGAAGTTCCTCATATTGTTTTTTTATTATCAATATCGGAATCGCAATTAAATAATAGAGCGAGCCGTAGCGCAACAAATGATTCAAAAAACTCGTTCCCAACGGCGTATATCCGCGTTCAAAACTTTGTCCCCAAGCGGTGCAATAATTCACTAAAATGCTTCCTGCAATTACCAAAAAGAAATAGCTGTAAACTTTGAAATTGAAATCCTGACGAAAAAAGGAAAGAAAATCCCGAAACAAAAAACGAAGATTATTTAACATAAATTCTATAAAATAGTTTTGCAAAGATAACCAACTTTTTTATACCTTTGCGACTGAAACCAAAACACATTGAACATTGGAACCTCCCAGTTGTTGGACGATTTTACAAATTTCTTTCGGGATTTTTACATCCACTCACTTACTTTATATTTTTTTATTGTTCGTACTTTTTTTGTCGTCCGCGTTTTTTTCCGGCGCCGAAGTCGCTTATTTTTCGCTCTCTCCGCAAGATATTGACAAGCTGAAACGTGAAGGCAAAAAATCGGATAATCGTGTGTTGGCTTTGCTTTCGAAACCGGATAAATTGTTGGGGACAATTTTGTTGGGAAACAATTTCGCGAACATAACCATTGTTTTGTTATCCGCTTTTCTGATTAATTCGTTAATTGATTTTTCGAACGAGCCTTTGTTGGGATTTATCGCACAAACGGTTTGTCTTACTTTTTTGCTCGTATTTTTCGGCGAAGTTTTACCCAAAACTTTTTCGACTCAATACGCGATATCTGTTGCTAAAAAAACGGCAAGACTGTTGAGTTTTATTTCAAAAATTTTTGCGCCTTTCACTTGGTTGCTTACTCGTTTTACCAAACGTATTCAAAAAGGATTGGGCAATTCGCGTAGCAATGTTTCTATCGACGAACTTTCGCAAGCCGTAGATATTACAACAACCGCGTCGTCCGAAGAAACCCAAATATTAAAAGGAATTGTTCGTTTTGTAAATATCGACGTGCGTGAAATTATGCATCCGCGCATCAATATTTCCGCTTTGGAAATTGGAATGAATTTTACGACTGTGCACAGCAAAATGATAGATTACGGCTATTCGCGAATTCCGGTTTACGAAAAAACGCCCGACCATATTAAAGGCATTTTATATGTAAAAGATTTGATGCCTTATCTCTATACTGCCGACGAAAATTTTGAATGGCAAAAACTCATTCGTGAAGCATATTTTGTTCCCGAAAACAAAAAAATAAACGATTTGTTGGAAGAATTTCGTCAGAAAAAAATTCATATGGCTATTGTAGTCGATGAATACGGCGGCACAGAAGGAATTGTAACACTCGAAGATATTTTAGAAGAAATTGTAGGAGAAATTTCAGATGAAACGGATTAATTTAATTGTCGGCATTTTTTTACTCGTTCTATTTTGCGCGTGCAACGGAGCATCGAATGTTCCCAGACCGCGCGGTTATTTGCGCACCGATTTTCCCGAAAAACAATATCGCGTTTTCGACGTTTCCGGATTTCCTTATCGTTTCGAATGTCCCGAATACGCAACGATTGCAGTGGATACACAAAGTTATAACTACGAGCCGTTTTGGATAAATTTACAACTTCCGCGATACAACGCGACTATACACATCAGTCATAAAAAAGTGCAGAAAAACTTGCCGGAATTATTAAACGACACGCATAATTTTGTTTATCGTCACGTAATAAAAGCCGAAGCAATCAGCGAAATGCCATATTTAAACGACGAACAAAAAGTGTATGGAATGTTATACGAATTAGACGGCAATGTAGCTTCGGCAGTGCAATTTTACACGACTGACAGCACTCGAAATTTTTTACGCGGCGCTTTATATTTTTCCGCTACGCCCAACGCCGATTCATTAGCGCCTTCAATCGCTTTTTTAACCAAAGATATTCAACATCTAATGGAAACATTGGAGTGGAAATAAAAATACTTAATATGAAAATTGCTTTAATTTTTTCTTTTTTCTTTTTATCCATAGGAATTTTATTTTCTCAAGAAAAACAGTTAGAGTTATTTCCGCAAAATGTGGATATTTCCGACTATACTAATTGTATATGCAATGATACTATCAACATAAAGCAAATAATTAAGAATAAGGATATTTATGAAAATGAAAAATTATCGTATGATGACTCTAAATTTACATTTGCGGATATAAATGATGATGGAGTTTGTGAAATTCTTCATTATTTTTCTAGTGGAGTTAGAGGATGGCCATACGATTATCTTACAATTTATATGTTTCTTGACACCTTAAATAAAATTGGAGAATTTTCAAGTTTTTTATTGAATTTTGCTGAAAGCGATGGGGAATTTTTACAAATAAATTATGGGAAAATTTCAGGACATAAAACAAACCCTATTTATTATAATTCGGTTTGGAGATTTAATGGAAAAGAATATGCTCCTTCTTATAGCCCTAATCTTAATAAGGGAGAATTTAAGTCAAAAGGGCTCAATGCTTATAAAAACAAAATGTATGAAGACGCTTATATCTACTTTAAAAATGTGTTAGCAATTCCGCATCATTCTCCTGCCCAACTTCTTGAAAGCGCGAATGATGTTGCAATTACATTGATAAAATTAAATCGTTATGATGAAGTACAGCCTTTATTAGAGAAATATATAAAAGACGCTACCAACGAAAATGTGATAGCTTCTGCCTATTATAATATTGGACTCGCAATGGAAAAATTAGGAAATAAAAAATCAGCGTATTTAAATTTTAAAAAATCTTGTGATTTAAATGAAACCAACGCCTGTAAAACGAAATTATTAGAATTAAAAAATAAACAGCAATCCACAGAATAATTAAATTCGACTATGAATACAGCGAAATTAATATTAAAAAAAATAAATTATAGTCTTCTATTTTTACTATTCTGTTTTTTATTACAAAGTTGTTGTAATACTAGTACAGAAACACTTACGGAACAAAATAATTATATCGGAGATTGGCGTTGTGTCAAAAGGATAATTCCATATAGTGCCGTATTAAAAATAGATTCAAGCTATTCTTATACTTACACAGGTGGAGCTTGTCTTTCTTCGTTTGAATCAAAAGGGAATTGGACATTAAAAGACGACACTTTAATACTCAATAGTTTTGAGCCGGAAGAGTGTTGCTATCTTCGTGAATTTGGCGTAAATTGTGTTATAGCTGACTTAGAAAATTCAACTATTCCAAAACAAAAGACATCAATAGAGGATTGTCAACCGAGCAATGGAGGAGACTATGAATATATTATTTTCACTAATGAAAAATTTATAATTAAAGACAGCCTTCTTACTCATATCCAAAATCCCAATAATATTTGCCCCGACATAAAAGATAATTTCACAAAAATAAACAGCAATCCACAGAATAATTAAATTCGACTATGCCCGTATATAGTATTGATAAACAAAAAGACGGTTCGATTATCGCGATTTGGGAAATTACCGAATCGGAAAAAGAATTATTGGAAAATTGTTCGTTGCCC
>JGI994J12354_10005568_pt1 | contig 10803 bp, 9 predicted proteins | sample IntmicLarv3ML3BL_FD_12354 | JGI IMG/M metagenome (IMG submission 12354)
ACAAGTATCTTCCGTTAATCAGAAAACATACAGAATCTATTGTATGACCAGGAGTGTAAATACATTGAATGGACATATCAGACATTTTGATAATTTCTCCATCAGGCATAAATATATTGCGATTGACACAGGAACAGATAATACTCAATCTGAAAATGAACTAAGAAAGTTGGGTATATCGACTAACGATGTTGTGGCGGTATTTATAACACACTCCGACCAAGACCATATCGGTTCGTTGAGTCTGTTTGAAAACGCAACCATTTATACAGGCAATACGGAAAACAGCCTATTCCCTGATACACCTCATACATTTATCATCAATTTCTAAAATAAAGAAATTTACCATAGGTGAGCCATTACCGCCAGCTCTGATAGCATATAAACCAGACACAATCTCACCCGTTGGGTGCAAGTACCTTGAATATGCGAAAACTATTGTAGCTATCAATGCTAAAATAACAAGTAATATTTTTTTGCCTATTGATAATTTTTTTCTTAATTTCGGCCGTAGCTCTGTATTTTTTATTCCTGTCATTTGTTAAATCCTACACCTGTTATTTCTGTTCTTTGTTATAAATATGAGGATTATTTTTTGAAGCTGTCTTTAAGCGCAACAGTTCTGTTGAAAACGAGCTTTTCCGGTTTGCTGTCGCGGCTGTCGATGCAAAAATAGCCAAGGCGCAAAAACTGGAAATGCGATGGCGCAGCAGCGCCAATGAGCGAGGCTTCAACCTTGCAGCTTTTGAGAATTTCCAGTGAATTCGGGTTTAGGCAGTCTATATATTCTTTGTCGGCACCGTCCGGGTCTTCGTCCGAAAACAGATTGTCGTAAAGCCTTACCTCGGCATCAATGCAGGTGGCTTCATCAACCCAGTGTATGGTTCCGCGAACCTTGCGACCATCGGGCGTGTTTCCGCCGCGTGTTTCGGGGTCGTATTCGGCAAAAACCTCTGTTATGTTGCCGCTCTCGTCCTTTGCAAAGCCGGTGCATTTTACGATGTAAGCACTTTTGAGCCGCACCTCGTTGCCGGGGAACAGGCGGTTATATTTTTTGACGGGCTCCTCCATAAAGTCGTCCGCTTCAATCCAAAGGCTTTTGCCAAAGCTAACCTTGCGCACTCCGGCAGTCTCGTCCTCCGGGTTATTTTCTATGTCAAACTCTTCGACCTTTCCCTCGGGATAGTTTGTGATTGTGAGCTTTATGGGGCGCAAAACTGCCATGGCGCGGTTTGCGTTTGTGTTTAGGTCATCGCGGATGCAGGACTCCAGAAAAGCAAATTCAATCGTGCTCGAAACCTTGGAAACGCCGATGCGCTCGCAAAAGCTGCGGATGGACTCCGGCGTGTAGCCGCGGCGGCGTAGACCGCTTAGCGTTGGCATGCGTGGGTCGTCCCAACCGGAAACAAGTCCGTCCTCCACAAGGCGGCGAAGCTTGCGTTTTGACATGACGGTGTAATTTATGCCAAGGCGCGCAAATTCGATTTGGCGCGGCTTGCCAGACGCGGAAATGTTGTCAATTACCCAGTCGTAAAGCGGTCTGTGGTCTTCATATTCAAGCGAGCAGAGCGAGTGGGTGATACCTTCAAGTGCATCTTGAATTGGGTGGGCAAAATCATACATCGGGAAGATACACCATTTTGTGCCCTGGCGGTGGTGCTCGATGTGGCGGATTCTGTAAATAACAGGGTCGCGCATGTTGAAATTGCCGGAGGCAAGGTCAATTTTCGCGCGCAGGGTATATTTGCCCTCGGGAAATTCTCCGTTTTTCATGCGATCGAAAAGGTCTAGGCTCTCGGCAATGGGTCTGTCGCGGTGGGGCGAGGTCGCTGGCGTTGCGGTGTCGCCGCGAAATGCCTTAAACTCATCAGGGGTGAGGGCGCAGACATAGGCAAGACCGCGGTTTATAAGCTCAACAGCATATTCATAGTCCTTTTGGAAATAGTCGGAGCCATAAAAAAACCTGTCGCCCCAGTCGAAGCCCAGCCAATGTATGTCTTCTTTTATTGCGTCCACATACTCGGCGTCCTCCTTGGCAGGGTTTGTGTCATCCATGCGAAGATTGCACAGTCCAGCATATTTTTCGGCAATTCCGAAATTTATGCACAGCGCCTTGCAGTGACCAATGTGCAAATAACCGTTTGGCTCCGGCGGAAAGCGCGTGTGAACCGGCATGCCGCCATATGCGCCGCCTTCGGCAATGTCTTCGTCAATCATTGTCATGATAAAATTACGATTTTCTTCCATAGCTTTTTGCTCCGTCCTCTTTTGAAAGTGAACCATAATTATACTTTAATTTCCCCTGCTTTTCAAGCAAAATTCAACAAAGAATTTTCCGGCAAACGCTCTTGACAAATATAACAGGTTTGGATATACTAAATTGAATAAAATGCTGAGATGAGCAGGAGTAAACGCAGATGCATGCGCAGAGAGAGGGCGGCTGGTGAAAGCCTTTGTTGCAAAGCGTTGAAGGTCGGCTCGGAGCAGTTGCGCCAAATGAAAATGCTTTAATTTTCACTAAGCCAGCCGGGCTTCTCCCGTTACAGAGAATTGAGAGCTTTGTGCCTTGCACAAAAAAATCAGGTGGTACCGCGGTAAAAAAATTATCGCCCTGAAACATGTTTGTTTCGGGGCGTTTTCTTTTTGTCAGAGAATTTAGGAGAGGGAGCTATGAAAAACTCCGCAACATCCGGGTTCGGCAAGCGCAGGGATGATTTTCGTCCTGTAAAGCGCAGCGCCGCAAGACTTTGGGCAGGCAAAATGTTTTACTCAGCAAAATGTAAGCTGCTCTGGCGTTTTATTAAGCGCCATTTTCCAAAGGACAGGGGTGAGATAAGTCCGGCGCATTTGCATTTTGCGCATAAAACACCGCTCTCTCGCAATTTGAGAGGGGACGACATGGTTTATCAGCAGGGTAAGATAAAAAATCTTTCTGTTGCGCTTCCTCGGCTTTCCGGGATTGTTTTGCACCCCGGACAGGTGATGAGCTTTTGCTACTTGATAGGCAAGCCGAGCAAAAGGCGCGGCTTTGTGCCCGGGATGGTTCTAACGGGCGGACGGGTCAGCCCCGGTATCGGCGGCGGACTTTGCCAAATGTCAAACCTTATATACTGGATAACGCTCCACACGCCGCTCACCGTTGTACAGCGCTACCGCCACGGTTATGATGTTTTTCCCGATAGTAATCGCAAACAGCCCTTTGGCTCCGGCGCAACCTGCGCACATCCTTATCTTGATTTGATGATAAGAAATAACACAGACTACGATTTTAAGCTTTGTCTCGAGATGGATGATGAGTATCTGCGCGGCGCCTGGTATGGCGCAAAGGCACCTTCAGAGGGCTATGAAATTGTCGAGAAAAATCACGAGATGCGTGTTGAGGCTTTTGGCGGATACAGCCGCCACAACGAGCTTTGGCGAAATGTTTATAACACGAAGGGCAGCTTCCTTCGCGAAGAGATGATTTCAGAAAACCACGCAATGATGATGTATTCGCCGCTAATGCCACAAGAGACAACCACAAACACAAAAAAACAGCAAGGAGAGGACAAAAATGAAGGAACTTCCAAAGATTTATGACCCCAAGACAGTTGAGAGCAAAATTTATGAGCTTTGGGAAAAGGGCGGATATTTTAGAGGGGAAGCCGACAAGGGCAAAAAGCCGTTTTCCATCGTAATGCCGCCCCCCAACGTCACAGGACAGCTTCACATGGGGCACGCGCTTGACTGCACACTTCAAGACATTCTCACGCGCTATAAAAGGATGCAGGGCTTTGCGGCACTTTGGCTACCGGGCGCCGACCATGCAGGAATTGCAACCCAAATCAAGGTTGAGGAGGCGCTTCGCGAAAACGAGGACTGCTCTCGCCACGACCTTGGAAGAGAAGCTTTTTTAGAGCGCGTGTGGGAATGGAAGCACAAATATGGTAACCGCATTGTTGAGCAGCAAAAATCCCTTGGCGTATCCTGCGACTGGAGCCGCAACAGGTTCACTATGGACGAGGGCTGCTCGAAGGCAGTTCGCGAAACCTTTGTGGATTTGTATAAAAAAGACCTAATTTACAAGGGCAACCGTATAATCAACTGGTGTCCCCATTGCCGCACAGCACTTTCCGATGCCGAGGTTGAATATCAGGAGCAGCCCGGGTCTTTCTGGTATATCAAGTATCCGATTAAAGATAGCGACGAGTTTATGTCCATTGCAACAACGCGCCCGGAGACCATGCTGGGCGACAGCGGCGTTGCCGTGAGTCCGGAGGACGAGCGCTATGCGCACCTTGTCGGGAAAACGGCGATTTTGCCGCTTGTGGGCAGGGAACTTCCCATTATCGCGGATGACTATGTTGAGCTTGGCTTTGGCACGGGCTGCGTTAAAATGACACCCTGCCACGACCCGAACGACTTTGAGGTTGGTCAGCGTCACAATTTGGAGCAAATTCTCATTATGGACGGCGATGCCAAAATTATAAACGGCGGAAAATACGACGGCATGGAGCGCTATGAGGCGCGGCGCGAAATAATCAAAGACCTTAAAGAGCAGGGCTATCTCATCAAAACCGAGCCGCATGCGCACAATGTCGGAGTCTGCTATCGCTGCGCTACAACGGTTGAGCCGATAACCTCACCGCAGTGGTTTGTGAAAATGCAGCCGCTTGCAGAGCCTGCGATGGAGGTTGTCAGAAATGGCAAGGTGAAATTTGTGCCGGAGCGCTTCACAAAAACCTACATGAACTGGATGGAGAATGTGCATGACTGGTGCATTTCTCGTCAGCTCTGGTGGGGACATCAAATTCCGGCTTGGTACTGCGCAGACTGCGACCATATCACAGTGGATTTAACCGACCCGACACAGTGCGAGCGCTGCAAAAGTAAGAGCATTACTCGCGACGAGGATGTTTTGGACACATGGTTCAGCTCTGCCCTTTGGCCGTTTAGCACGCTGGGCTGGCCAGAGCCTGACAGCAATGACTTGGATTTTTGGTATCCCACATCTGTTATGGTTACGGGATATGACATCATCTTTTTTTGGGTTGCAAGGATGATTTTCTCCGGCGTGGAGCAAATGAAGACAGAGCCATTTAATACCGTTTTCATCCACGGACTTGTCCGCGACGACAAGGGCAGGAAGATGAGCAAATCTCTCGGCAACGGAATTGACCCACTGGACATGGCAGAACAATTTGGCGCGGATGCCCTGCGATTTAATCTGATAACCGGCAACAGCCCCGGAAACGACATGCGCTTTTACGTCGAAAAGACCGAGGCAATGCGCAATTTTGCAAACAAAATTTGGAACGCCAGCCGCTTTGTTATGATGAATCTCACAGTAGAGGACGCCACGCTTCCCGAACAGCTTGAGCTTGAGGATAAGTGGATGCTCTCTAAGCTGAACACACTGGCAAAGGATGTTTGCGAGAATTTTGACAAGTTTGAGCTTGGCATTGCTGCCAGCAAAATTTATGATTTCATCTGGGACACCTACTGCGACTGGTATATTGAGCTTACAAAGCCGCGCCTGAATGGTGACGATGCGGCTGCAAGCATTTCTGCACAAAAGGTTTTGCTTTATGCTTTGACCGAGGTTTTGAAGCTTCTGCATCCGTTTATGCCGTTTATTACAGAGGAAATTTATCAGGCGCTGCCGCATAAGGCTGCTTCTATTATGATAAGCGAGTTTCCGAAATATCAGGCTGAGCTCGCTTTCCCGGAGGACGAGCAGAATTTTGAAATTATCATGGCTGCGATAAAGGCAATTCGCGCACGCCGAGCAGACATGAATGTTCCCTCCGCCAAAAAGCCGACGCTTATTATCGTTTCCGACAAACGCGGGGTTTTTGAAAGCGGAACGGTTTATCTCAGCAAGCTTGCCTATGCAAGCGAGGTTGTGATTTCCGAAGCCGTGCCCGAAAACCTTGACGGCATGGTATCTGTTGTAACGAACGAGGCAAAGATGTTTATGCCCATGGCAGAGCTTGTGGATTTTGAAAAGGAACGCGAGAGAATTCAAAAGGAGCTTGATGCCGCGCAGAAGGGACTTGACGCACAAATTTCAAAGCTTTCAAACGAAAGCTTCGTCGCGCGCGCGCCAGAGGCCGTTGTAAACGCGGAGAGGGAAAAACAGGCAAAGTTTGAGGCGCTCATCGCAAATCTGGCAGAGAGCCTTGAAAAGTTAGGCTGATATTAAAATAAACCAGCCCCCGGTCCAGAAAACCGGGGGCTGGTTTTAGCTGTTATGATTGATACTCAAATTCCAAATCGTAAATGCCTACTGTGTCGCCGTCCTCAATGCCCATTTGCTCGAGTCTATCGAAAAGTCCAATTTCACGAAGCTTTTTGTCAAAATATATCCGGCTTTCATAGTCGGAAAAATTTACAGAACGCATAAGCTCGCTGAGCCACTGCCCCTCGATAGACCAATAATCATCGAATTGCTCGATTTTTATGTCATCAGGAGAGGGTGCTTCCGGCTCCGGCGGAATATAATCCGGCTCGAATTTTATAACAGGGGGGAGCGTGTGGAGAAGTCCGCCGATGGAATTTACAAGCTCGCGCGTTCCCATGTGTGCGGCAGCGCTCATCTCAAAAAATTCGTATCCTCTCGCGGTGACATGGGCTTTTAGGCGCTCCAGTCCTTCGCGATCTTCGCCGAGCAGGTCGCATTTGTTTGCCACGACAACTTGCCGGCGCGTGGCAAGCTCGGGGCTATACTGAGAAAGCTCGGCGTTTATTGTTTCAAAATCCTCAACAGGGTCACGAGCTTCGCTTCCGGCAGCATCAACAAGATGCACCAAAAGCCGACAACGGTCGATGTGGCGCAGAAAATCATGACCAAGACCGGCGCCATCTGCCGCACCCTCAATTATTCCGGGGATATCAGCCATTACGAAGGACAGCTCTTCATTTACATAAACAACGCCCAGATTGGGGAAGAGGGTTGTGAAGTGATAGTTTGCAATTTTGGGGTGAGCCTTGCTGACAACGGAGAGCAGGGTTGATTTTCCAACATTCGGAAATCCGATTAGCCCGACATCCGCCAAAAGCTTTAGCTCCAGCACAACATCTCGCTTTTCGCCGGGCAGTCCGGGCTTTGCAAAGCGCGGAACCTGACGTGTTGGTGTTGCGAAATGCTTGTTTCCCCAGCCGCCGCGACCACCGCGAGCTATTATAAAAGGCTCGCCGTCTGACATGTCGTGGATGATGGCTCCGGTTTCCTTGTCCCGAATCAGCGTTCCTCGCGGAACGCGAATTGTGAGACTTTGACCATCCTTTCCAAAACAGCGCCTGCTTTGTCCGTTCATGCCATTTTCGGCGATATATTTGCGTTTGTAGCGAAAGTCCATAAGCGTTGACATGTGGTCGTTTACAACCACAATAACATCGCCGCCGCTGCCGCCATCGCCACCGTCTGGACCGCCCGCGGAAACATATTTTTCCCTGTGGAATGAAACAGAACCATTTCCGCCATCTCCGGCGCGCACGGTTATGCTTGCCTTATCTATAAATGTATTAGCCACAAATTTTAATCTCCAAAAAATTCTGAATGTGTGTCGGTTAAAAAAATTAAAAAACGGGCGGGCAATCTGCCCACCCGCAAAAATTACTGAGCAATTTCGTAAACCGAAACCTTCTTGCGATCTTTGCCCATACGCTCGAACTTGACCTTGCCGTCAACCAGTGCGAAGAGTGTGTCGTCTCCACCTTTTCCGACGTTCGTGCCGGGGTGAATTTTCGTTCCGCGCTGTCTGACAAGGATGTTGCCGGCTAAAACAGCCTGACCGTCGGCTCTCTTGGGTCCAAGGCGCTTTGACTCACTGTCGCGTCCGTTACGTGTGGAACCCACACCTTTTTTATGTGCCATTTAGGATACACCTCCAATTGTCAAAAATTATTAATCGCGGAAATTTAAGCGTTGATAGCTTCGATTTGAACCTTTGTATAGGGCTGTCTGTGACCCTGTGTTCTGCGATAGCCCTTTTTTGGCTTCATCTTGTAAACGCGAATTTTCTTTGCCTTGCCGTTTTTAACAACGCTTGCGGAAACTGTCGCGCCAGCGATGACGGGAGCGCCGAAAACGCTGTTTTCTTCGTCGATAACCGCGACGACCTGGTCAAACTTTACGGCATCACCGGATTGGGCGTCTAGCTTTTCGATAAAGATAACGTCCCCCTCGGCAACACGGTACTGCTTGCCACCTGTAATGATGATAGCGTGCTTCACTTTGTGTGCACCTGCCTTTCTTTTGCAGACTCGCTTTTGAGGTGGAAAATGCAATTTTCCTTCAAAAACCTCTTCAATGCGGCTTTATAAGTTTATCACAGCGCAGATGCCATGTCAACAGTATTTTTCGGGCTGTACAAGGCAAAATCCTTTGGATTTTTAGAAAAAGTTGACATCATTCGATTACAAGTATAAAATTGAATAAAAACGAGGAAATAGGAGGGGCGCTAATGACAAAACCTGTTAAAGATGTGGAGCTAAATCGCCTCATTACAAAAGACAGGGCGCTGGAGCGTCTTTTTGATAACTGGATAGCCGACAGGTCGTCGGAAACTATTACCGTGGCGCAGGCTTACGGGCGCGTTTTGGCAAAACCTGCCATCTCAATGTATAATATTCCAATCGTTCGCGCTTCGGCTATGGACGGCGTTGCTATAAAATATGGCAGCGTGAAAAACGGTCTGCAGGACACCGGCGCGTGGGTTTTGGGAAGAGATTATGTAAGAGCCGACACCGGAGATGATTTCAGCGACGAATTTGACACTGTAATCAAAATTGAAGACGTAGAAATTCTGCCGAATGGTGGGCTTAGATTTGCACCGGATATAAAATTTGAGAAGGGAAGCTGCATCAAGGGCTGCGGCAGCAAGATTCGCCAAGGTGAGCTACTGGCAGCAGCCGGGGTGAAGCTTGGCGCGCTTGACATCTGTGCGCTCATCTCCGGCGGAGTTACAGAAGTTACCGTTATGAAGAAGCCAAAAATTGCATTTGTACCCACAGGAAGCGAGCTTCAGGAGCCGGGAGCGCTTCTGACACGCGGACAGTGCCACGATTCTAACAGTACCATGCTTCGGCTTTTAATTGAAGAAATGGGCGGCGAGGCAATTTTGCACCCAATTGTCCGAGATGATAAGGAAAAGCTTGAAGCCGCGCTTGAGAAGCTTCTGAAAGAGGCTGATGTTGTAATCTTAGGTGCCGGAACATCGAAAGGCGAGGAGGATTATTGTCATGAAATTCTCCAACGCCGTGGGGAGCATTTGTTCCACGGCGTTGCGGCTGTGCCAGGGCGCCCGATGAGCATGGCGATTGTCGATAACAAGCCTGTTATCAACATATCTGGACCATCGCTCGCGGCGTTTTACAGTTTTGATTGGGCGCTAAAGCCGATTATTTGCGCGTTTTTAGGAATAGAGCAGCCACAACGCGAGGAGCTTGAGGTTGTGCTTACACATCCTATTAAGGGCGGAGCTTTGTTCTCGGCGCTTGTCCGGTTGCATGTTTTTATTGCAGATGATGGAAAATATTATGCAACGCCAATGTCCGCACATGGCGACACACCGGCGGCAAGCATGGAAATGTTGACCTCAAATGCGCTGTATGTAACGCAAAGGGGAGATGAGGCAATTCCAGCAAGGCAGACGATAAAGGTAGAGCTTTTGCGAACTCGTGAAACTATAAAAATAGAATAAGAGAGCTAAGTTTTATCGAAAGCGCAAGAGCTTTGTGAAGCTAAAAAGTATATTATAAGATGTGGAGAAAAAGAAATGCTCGCAGTTTTTGTAAATATGGCAACTGTAATCATTGGCACTTGTCTTGGAATTTTGTTCAGAAAGAGGCTTAAACAGCAATATATAACCACAATTTTATCAGCACTTGGACTTGTCACAATTATGATTGGCGTTTCAAGCGCTATTGTGACAAGTGAAATTATTGCAGTAATTATCTGCCTGGTATTGGGCACGATTATTGGCGAACTTTTGAAAATTGAAAATAGAGTTGAAAATGCTGGAGATTTTATAAAAACCAAGGTGTTCAAAAACAGCACAGCCGACAACAAATTTACGGAGGGCTTTGTGTTTGCCAGCATTTTGTTTTGTGTTGGCTCTATGACCATCATGGGTTCGCTTGAAGCCGGAATCAATAAAAATTATGATATAATTTTCGCCAAGAGTGCGCTTGACTTTGCCTCAGCAGCAGCTTATGGAGCTGCGATGGGCATTGGCGTGGCTTTTTCTGCGCTTTTTATCTTTGTGTTTCAAGGCGGAATAACCTTGGCTTCCGGAGCGCTCGCGCCGATATTAAGCACCGCGATTGTAACAGAAATGTCGGCGATTGGCGGCGTAATTCTTATCGGCATGGGCTTTAACATGCTTGGGTTTTCTGAACATAGAATTAAAGTCGCGAACATGCTACCGGCAATTTTCCTGCCAATTGCATACTTTCCGCTGGCAAATTGGATTTCCGGAGTGCTTGGATAAGACAGCATGATGGTTATCTGTGTAGCGTTATTAGCTTTATAAAACAACAACGATTAAACAAAATTTTTATTTTGTTTAATCGTTGCGCGATGCGCGGCTCCGCCGATTAAACAAAATCAACTTTGTTGTTCATTTCCCCTGGTTTTGAGAGCCGTGAAACGATTTTTTCATGCGATTTAGCTCTTTTCCGATTTCAATTATCCCATCATTACTTAGTAAACATTACCTGCAATATTGCCTCGGATGTGGAAGCGCGTCCTATCTTAAACGCACCGATGGTCAGTAAAGTCATAGATATGACAATGACAAGACACACCGAAATAATCAC
>JGI994J12354_10005569_pt1 | contig 10802 bp, 13 predicted proteins | sample IntmicLarv3ML3BL_FD_12354 | JGI IMG/M metagenome (IMG submission 12354)
TGCCGGGAGCTAGATTCGAACTAGCGAACTCCTAAGAGGGCAGATTTACAGTCTACTGCGATTAACCACTACGCGATCCCGGCGCAAACATCTGCGCGCACTGCGCAGACAAAACTTGGAGCCGCCTCTCGGATTCGAACCGAGGACCTACGGTTTACAAAACCGTCGCTCTAACCAACTGAGCTAAGGCGGCAGATACAAAGAACCACCCGCAAAAAGCGGACTTAAAAAGTATAGCACATTTTCTGCTTGTGTGGTATACTTTTCATATTATGGCAAAAAAGAATAACACCAAGCGCAAGCTCGTCGGTCTCGTCAGCGAAGAATCTGGCATTCGTCTTTACTACACAAAGAAAAATACCATGAACACTCCTGACAAGCTCTCCCTTAAGAAATACGACCCCCGAGTTCGCAAACACGTCCTCTTCGTAGAAACCAAGAAGAACCTCGGTCGCAACGAAGTCAAAGAAAAGAAACGCTAAATCTTTTCAGTAAGAAACAAAAGACGCTTTCAGGGCGTCTTTTCGCTATGCAAAGAACCACCTCTAACGACAAAAAGTCCTAAACTCCACATCCCGCACCGCATTTAAATAATACAAAAAAGCATCATAAGGCGAATCATAAGGCGAAAAGTAAGCATGCACATCCCCATCATTAAAGTACTTCGTGCACATAAAATACGCATGATCGCTAGCCAATAATTTTCGCCAGTCGCCGATCAGCCCCAAATCCCCCGTCTTCAACACATCATTCTTCAAATTATATATATTTTTCAACCCCTCCGTCTGCATAGCATTCCCCGTCCACGCCGAGAGATCTCGCTCCGTATCCGCCCAGGTTACCGTCCACGGCATCGAAGCTTCATCCACCGCCTCGCCCGCGCAAGCATCCGAAACCGTCAAAAACCCAGCCCCAGACTCATGCAGCCACCGACTCACCACATCCTCAAAGAAACCAAATATCCCCGTATCTTCCCACTGATGCTCCCCAAAAGTCTCAAAATCCATAAATAAATTTATCAACGGCCCTCGCAAAGACTCCACATTCAACCAAGACAAATATTTCTCAGCGGTCAGAGGAAACTCCTTCCAGCCCCTATCCGAGAACCGAAATGCCACATCATCCGACAGTCGATAATTCTTCAACAATAATTTCGTCGCGCCAGACCCACCAGCCGGCTTATACACAAAATCTGGACTTCGCCACCCCAACACCTTATCCCAACCTTCTGCCAACACTCCCGCAAAACCAAAATCCTCCGCCCATCGCCCCAGCTCGTCATTATAAGCCAGCTCTGTATTCCTAAACACTCGTGGCCGCACTCCAAAAACTTCCTCAATCTTCTCCGAATGCATCCTAACCTCCGCCTCAAATTCATCCCTGTCATAGAAAAACGCCAGCGAATGATAATAAGTCTCCGCCACAATTTCCACCCGCCCCGTCGCCACTACTCGCTTCAAGGTCTCAATAATATCCGGCCCCCACATCTCCGCCTGCTCCAAAAAAGTCCCCGTTATAGACAGAGAAAANTTAAAACCAGGGAATCGCACCAAACATCGCTCCAGCACCGCCAACATTGGCCGATAACTTTTCTCCGCAACTTTCTTAAAAATCCGCTCGTTATTCGTCTTCGAATGAAAATCCGCTTCGCTAAAATAATCCACACCATGCCCAACATTAAAAATGCTGTATTTTTTCAACCTAAACGGCTGATGCATATGTAGATATAGTACAATCGATTTCGCCACTTTACTAAACTCTTATTTCCCCTTATGTTTACTTGCTCTATTGTATACCTCTACACATTTTTTTGCAACGTCTTTCCACGAGATCTTCGTGTATTCTCGCCCCGCCGCCTCGCGCAAACTCGCCAAAAGCGCCGGACTCTTAGAAAGCCCCACCAAATCATCCGCCAATCTATCCTCATCCCAAAAGTCATACTTCAAAGCATTCCGAATTACCTCGCCCACCCCAGATTGCTTCGTCAAAATCAACGCATCGCCATGATGTGCCGCCTCCAGCGCCGTCAGCCCAAAAGGTTCCGACACCGAACTCATCACAAACACATCCACCAGAGAATACACATCTCTATGTTCCTTCCCACGCACAAACCCCGTAAAAACCACATTCTTCGAAATCCCCAGCTTCGCCGCCAAACTCAACAACTCGTCTCTCTGCTCCCCGTCCCCCGCCAACACAAACAGCATTTTCGGGTTAATCGCAATCGCCCGCGCCGCCGCTCGCATCATATGCCCCAGTCCCTTCTGCACCGTAAATCGCCCCACCGTCCCCACTACCATATAGCCTCTCCGCTTCAGCTCCTCGATATATTTATATTCATCGCTTTCATAAGCGTATCCATCCAGATATTCCGCCACATCAAATCCATTATAAGAAACATGAACCTTATCCGCCGGAATCCCATATTCGCGCACGAGGACATCCTTCGTTAATTGGCTCACCGCCACAATCTCATCCGCACACAACAAAGCCTCCCGCTCAATCTCATGTACCAACTCATTTCCGCGCCCACCCGACCTGTCAAACTCCGTCGCATGCACATGCGCAATAAAAGGTAGTCCGAACTCCCGTTTTGCAATCACTCCCGCCTCAAAAGTCAACCAATCATGCGCGTGCACTGCATTTGGCGTCTCCTTTTTCAAATGCCTTCGTATAAACTTACAATAATTCTTCTGCACATCCCGCATCGACATCGCGCGCTTCGTCCTCGGCTCGTGATTTTTCTCCGCCACCGTTGCCGACATATACGCCCCGCCCCATTTCATCAGCGGATCAATCTTCATCGCCGATATAATCCGCATATGCGAGATATCATGCTTAGCCGAGTAGGGAACCACAAAATCAATATCCACGCCAGCCTTTACCAAAGCCTTCGACAAGTGATAACAAGCCACCCCCAGCCCTCCACTATTATGCGGCGGCAACTCCCAACCTAGCATTAGTACTTTCATCTCTTCAATAATATCACACTCTGTGCTAAAATAAACCCACCGCTTTTCAGCGGCCCTAGGGGCATAGTACAACGGCTAGTATAAAGGTCTCCAAAACCTTAGATCGTGGTTCGATTCCACGTGCCCCTGCCATGTAGGATTTTGGGGTGCAAAAGCACCAGAAAAACAGGGGTCAGACACTAGTTCTACCGCCTGTTTTTGTTTTTCCGCAAAATCCACAAGCGATATAACCAACAGGGCTAGCTCGCTTACTTCGGCTTTGAGTTCTTTGCCATCCCACGTGATTCTGCTGAAGTAGAATGATATGATTTCACGCTTGATTTCGTCATTGTCAGTATTGAATCTAGAGTGAGCCTGTTCGCATAGAGACAGTAGCTTGAAGGCGGTGTCAGCAACCATGTTTCGCCCCACACTAAGTTTCGCGAGTTCGGTCTCGAGGTTCTTCTCCTCGACTTCGAGTTCGGCTAGCTTGGTCTTGCACTTCTCGAGGTCAATCAGGCCATTCAGACGGTCTTCGTACGCCATTTTTTGCTTGCGGCGGACAACTGATAGGGAGTCCTCGATTTTCTGAGTGTCGGCGTAGGCTGATTCGTTGTTGTCGGATATGTATTGCTTGACATGTTTGCCTATCCAGTCGTAGGTCTCATCACTTTTGGCGACTCCCTTACGTACAACTCCCATTAGGTGTTCGATTACGCCTTCTTCTTTGGAGTACGAACCATTGAGTAGTTGGTGGCAACTTTTGTTGCAATGGCCATACCAATGCTTCTTCTGAGTCTGCCAAACGACTGCCTTGCCACAGTTCTCACAGGTGATGAGGCAACGTAGGAAGTGGCTATGTTTCTTGTATTTAGGTAGGGCTACAAGTGAGCCATGCTTCTTCAGCTGGACGGCCTCCCAGAGTTCCTGCGAGATGATGGCCTCCTGTTTACCATTGATTTCTACGCCCTTCCACCTGATTTTGCCTATATAGAACGAGGTATCGAGCAGTTTGTCTATGCTGTTCTTGGTTACAGGGTTGCCGATAGTGTTTTTCATCCCGAGCATACGCATTTTCTCGGCTACGGATTCGAGAGTGCCATCGTCGGCGTATAGCTCGAACGCCCTGCGGACAAGAGGAGCGGTTTCTTCATCTATGACATGCTTCTTGCGCTTCGAGCCTTCGGCGTTCACGCTCTTATAGCCAACATATGCCCTCTGGGGTAGCCACCCCTGATTGAACTTCTCACCCATGCCCTTACGGACTTCTTCGCTAAGGTTGCGAGCCATGAACTCGGCGTTCGCCACGAACATTTGCCACATGTACATATCTACGGACTTGGCGTTCTTGGAGATTACAAAGCCATTCTTCACCGCATGAAGTTCCCGAGCCTCATCACCCTCAATCCATTCCTGTGTCATGATGTAGTCCTTGAAGTTGCGGGTCATACGGTCGGCCTTTTCAATTATTAGACAATCAATTTTGTTCTTGTAAAGGTAGGCTATGCAGGCCTGAAATTGTTTGCGGTCTTCTGAAGTTGAGGCAGTCTCCGCTACCTCGAATAGGGCTTCGGGCTTCACCTTTATGCCCCTGTCTTCTGCATATTGAATCATGATTTTCTTTTGTGCGTCGAGGGAGAACCCCTCGTCTTTCTGTTCCCGAGATGACACTCGTGCGAATATTACCCCTGATTTTTGCAAGTCTGTCATCTTGCGACTCCTTTCTTAAAAACTTAAAAGCCGTTCGGTGCGTACAACCCATCAAAGACAGATTGAATCCGAACGGCTATTGAGCCCTGTCTTTGATAAATTGAGTTGTACGCATTACTATTATACTACAACTGAGTACAATTTCAGTAGGAAGCTACCGACTTGTCGTACCTGCTCGTCAGTAACTTCCTTATCTGGGTTTGTAAGTTGCAATATTCTTTTCAACTCCTTGAAGTTGAAATCCATGACATTCCACTAGGGCGAAACCTCTGCTTACTCGGAGACATAACTATCTATATAGATAACCTAAGTTATATTAGTAAGTAATTAGTAGGTACTTATACTAGATTGATACTAAGTATCTAAGTAAGACAGTAGATTTACGCTCTAACCTTTCAGAAAGGTATCTCAGAGAGTGGTACGTCATTACCTGTTTGTGAAGGTACATTGAGAAACAGGCTCTCGAACTCTATCTCTACCGTTTCGCCCGATAACTTACAGTCCTGTTTCTCTCTGTATTGTTCTAATGCAGAATCGTAGGCTTCGCAGAAGGCATTGTATAGAGGATTTTGCTCTTTGTATGGCAACTCTACGTGTTTGTAGATTTTGTCTTTGGCTTCGTCTTTGTTGAATGGCAACGTCAACCTTACACTACCGTCTTCGTTGGACTTCGCTACCTTGACGCTGTTTATGTGCATGATTCCGCCGTTGATTTCGATATTGGCGAATCCGCCGTAGTCGTTCTTGGTTGACCAGTCATAGTAGATTTTTGCTCGGACACTTACTTTACGTTCCATGACAGCCCCTCCAAAATTTCGTCTCGGATCGACTCTATCTTTGCTATAAGGCTCTCTTTGCCTTCGTGTAGTGTCGTAATGTTCCTGAAATCTACCATGAAGTCGTTGGTTTCAGTCAGTATGCTCTTCTCGAACACGCTATTCACGGCGTGTTGAAGGGTATTGTAGTAGCCTTCAACCTTCCATTGGCTGCCGACATGCTTCCTCATCATGTAGCCGTACTCGTATGTAGAAATCTCATACTTGTCATTGATTCTAAGTTTCATTTTATTCTCCTAACTTAAATATTGGTTAGGTCGTGGCTTCGAGGACTGACCAAAGCCCTCAAAGCCTTGTCGCTCCCGACGAATCACGTGCTTCTTCGGTTGCTGAATCCAGCATAACCCCTGTTTTCGTGAAAAAGCCGGTCTATGAAACAGTATGAAGAAGAGGCCGGTGGCCTCTGTGGTGTTTATGAATCTTTATGAATGACTAAACGTTGACAGGTTTCTCAAATTGGGACAGGTCTAGGGGTGGCAGGCCTGCCTTTTTGAGTTCGGCCTGTGAGACTGGGTTGTGAAAGTTGCCACCCTCGTCATGTAGGACTGGGAAGAACAGTCCCTGTATGTCCTTTGGGAGTCCAATATTGAGCATGGTCTGCTGTAGGTTGCGTATGCGAGGGCTGAAGTCCATGACGCTATCACGCCCGCCATTCTTGAAGGCCTGCATGAGTATGCGGTGGGCTTCTGAGCCACGATTGACATCATGAATCTTCACCCCATTGATTCTGAGGGTGCGTTCGCGGTCGAAGGTGAGCCTGTAGGAGGCGTCAGGCTCGGCTTCTTCAGTTGAATATGTAGTTTCTAGCCACTTGTGAAACTCCAAGAAGTTTTCTCGGTCTTGGAATGGTATGATAGGTCGCACCTGATAGCCCTCGTCTTCGAGCTCGTCGTAGTCTAGGTCTGCGTGTTCGGTGTGGGTCACCTCATTCTCCACTGCTTCGATAGGCTCGTTGCTCTTGTAGTAAATGTTGAATGAGTTTAGAAAAGCCGACGCTTTCTCGTCTTCGAGTTCGGTGTGTTTGATGTCTTTGATTTTGTTCTTGTAGACTAGGGTATAGAACTGACGAATACTTCTAAAACGTAGGTGTATTGGTAGGGTTTTGCTAATTTCTTCGTTTTTGCTCTTCCCTAGATTATAAAAGTATGACTCCACGCTCCTGAACACTCGTGGGCTATGGGCAATATCGTCGTCACTACCACTATAGCCTAGCTCTTCTTCAACTGCCAATACTAGTGTCTTCGAGTAGTCCAGAAAGCCCTGCATGAGTTTGCTCGCAATGTTTGTACTGCGTATTTCTTCAGCATACGCTCGTAAATCTTTCATCACATTGTCATCAAGCACCTTCATGGTGTCTATATTGTAACAGATACCGTGTATTCTGTCGTATTGGGGCGGTATTGTGGGCGTGTTTCGGCGGAAGATGATAGCGGTTAGGGTTCTGCTGGCTTGACTGCCTAGAATACGCTTAGAATGTGGTAGAATGGAATTACACAGCCTAACCCGACTCGTCGGCACGGTTGTCTAAATCCATGTAAAGAAACAGCTCGTCATAGGGTATTTCTTTACATGGTCATATCGGGAAACTGATATGGGGGCTTCGGCTCCGCTCTGTGGCGAGCTTTTATGTTGCCGCCATATATCAACTAAAAGAAAGGACAAATGATATGGCGAAAACTTACACTTTTGCAAGTGACGATAAGCTTTATGCTTTTTGCGAGAAGACGTATAGAGATCTGGACAATAATGGTGCGCGTAGCAAAGAGGAGGGAGAGAGACTGGTTGAGTATTTTTTCAATAGGCTAAAAGGACTGGGACGACCAACGGAGGACGAGGTAGTAGATGTGGTCTCAGAGTTCAGGAGGATCCACGGCGTTTCAAGCCAAATTGAGATCAATCTACATATGGACAACGCCCCTGACGAAGTTAGAGAGACAATAGATGATTGCATTGTGGAGATATTTTTCGAAGGCAAAGAGTTGGATGAGGAGGAATACTTTGAGTTTTTTGATAGAGTAGCACGGATCTACATGGACGACGAAAAGCTAGAGCTGTTTGAGAAGTCCCTCAGGAAAGTTAAAAAGCTGACGAACCTCCAAGACCTAAAGCTATGGCAACAATTAGGCTACGAGCCAATAACTCCGACTATGAAAAATTAGCAACAGAGGAGAGGGCGAGGACGACTATGACGACGATCTATAAACTAGGAAAGGAGAAATCCCGATGAACTTACTTTTAATGCTTTTAGTGGGAGCTGTGCTAGGTGGGGCTATCAATACCATCATTCATCTAGCCACAAGAAAAGGGAAAGCTAAGATAGACCCTTACTTTGCTATGGTGCCGATGGCAGTCCCTGCTATATGGGGAGCTATAGGTGGAGCGGTTATCTTCTTTGTGATATGGCTGGTTAGCCCGAAGTAGTAGGAAAGATAGAGATGTGGCATAATAGACGGGACAAACCCAAAACAAACACTATGACAACAGCACCTAACAGACAACGTAAGGCTAAGAACTGGGCTAAGGGTATACTTGATATGGTATTTCTCCTGTTCTTCTTCATTGGTGTAGGCTTTTTCATTGTCTATCTGACTGGTGGCATAGAGTCCGCTAGTAAGGATGAAGAGGTCGAGACAGTGAGTACCCCTGTGATTCAAGATAAGAAGTTGTTTTCAGGTACAGGTATCTTTACCGACTTGAATCGCTGTTCGGATGAAGCTGGTCGCACAAGGACGAGCTATAGTAGCTATGGCAAAATTATCGAAAATTATCGTAGCTACTTAGACCATGATATTGGTTATTGGTATGGCCTAGATAGGGTGTTTGAGTCGTACCTGATTCACGACCTAAATGGAGATGGTGTTGATGAGTTGGTTTTCGTCAATGAGCTGATGAAAGAGGGGAAAGGTGCACCAGGTCTCTTATTTACACAACAGAAATATGAAGGTAAAACTCAAGTTTGTTTGGTAAGGGAGTTTTGGTCTAGAAGCCGGTTACTGATAGGTGCAGACGGGAAGATTCATGACCACGGATCAAGTTCGGCGGCGACTTCGTCCCGTTTTGCCTATGTTTTGCAAGATGGCAAGCTGGTTCTCGAGAGCGGCATAGGCAACACTGACCACAAAGACACCATTCTGTCTGGTGGTGAGAACAGCGTTAGAGAAGATGACTTGGTACTGTATGGCAAGAACGGCGTTCAATGGTTTGAGAGCGATACAGGGTTTGGAGTCTATCTCTATAAAGTCGACAAGGATGGGAAGTACACGCCAATAACGCCAGATGAGTATGAGCTTCTTCGGAATGTTGAGGACGCGAGTACACAAGAGGCTAATGCTACGCTCGACTATAGGCCGTTCTATGAAGAATGAGTGACGCTTCTATATGTAAGAAGTAGCCCCTGTTGTCCGCAGGGGCTATATTAGCCACAATATGAATATGCAAAAAAGCAAGACCTGCACCAAATGTCATCAGCTAAAGCCCATCTGTGCCTTCTATATCAACACCTATACCAGTAGCGGGCTATACTCATGGTGCAAGACTTGCCACAACACCTATTGCATGGCTAAGAGCGTCAACTACTACTGTAAACGGAAAGAATACTTCAAAGAGAGGTACTCTCGGAGCTACAAACACCAGCAATCACTCCTAAATAAGGCTCAGAGAGGCTCTCAGAGGGTCAGAGAGCATATAGTGAAGAGTGGCGTTTGGTACTATGCCTATAGGCATAACATAGAGAGCTATCTCAACCGCTTCCTCCGTAGTAGAGTACCTCGCTTTAGGGGTTTGGGGGAGTATATGCAGAATATCTGGAATGCCTATGGTGGTGACCCTATGCAGATACATGGCTACTATGTGAGGAGAGCTAAGACTGCTAATAGGAAGCCATACAATCCCAACTCCCTTTGCCAGTATGCTGGAGGACTGTGGTGTAGGTGGGAGCAACTGCAGATAGTGAGGGAGGAGCATTATTATCGACAGAGGGTACTCTCGGCACAGAGCTAGGTAGAGGTAGTGGGTTCTAGTATGTGTCAGGTGATACTACACTCTATTAGGTGGGGTGGGGCATTTAGGGTATTGGCTAGATAGAGGTAGTACCCCTATGACACTTCGCTTTCGCTCGCTCAGTGGTTAGGGATGATGGGAAGGGGGTCTCTGCCTGCCCCCATGAGCTATTTTCTGGTCGAGACTTCATGATACAATCTTTGCATAGGCTTGGTTGATTCGCCGTGTGTTCTGATTGCATAGCGATAGGAGCGAAGATATATTTTCGTATAGCGAAGCCTGCCAAATATTAGAATAATTTAATATGATCGATGCAAATGAATCTATCAAAATCCATAGAGAACGGGGGGGGGCGATTTATTTTGTTCGCCACGGTCAAACCGATGACGATTTAACGGAACAAGCCGGCAAAGTCGTCAGCGAAAACGACATGCCATTAAATGACACCGGAATAATGCAAGCCCAAAAAATCGCAAAAACACTCAGAAACTCAAAAATTGACATTATACTCACTTCTCCGTACAAGAAAGCCGTCCAAACCGCAGAAATCATCAATAAGTATCACAACGTACTCGTATTGACAGAATTAGAGCTACGCAAACGAGAAGGCACCGTCAAGTATAAAAAATCGTGGCGCGAAACTTTTGATGTCAATAGAAAACCATCACCCAACGGCGAATCCGTAGGAGATTTTTTTACACGAATCGGCACCGTGATAGACAAAATTAAAAAAGAGCATAACGGCAAAAACGTGCTAATCGTTTCGCACGGTAGCGTCGGTCACGGGTTCTATGTATATTTCAATAATCTCTCGTGGAAAAGCAACTCGCAGTTCGACCCACTAGATAATTGTGACTTCAGGAAATATCAATTCAACAATTAGGACCAGGTTAGAAAAATCGCGATAAGAATCTTTATCCCAACAACCTCAGCTCAAACACTGACAAATTATGCTAAAATATCTCTAAAGAGGATCTATGAAAAAAGAATCAACCAACAAAAAACCAATCATAATAAGCGCATGGATTTGTGCCGGCAAAACACACTTAACGAAAAAATACGAGAACATAACCGAATTACCCAGCGGCGACTATAAATATATTTTAACGGCCGAACAAAAAGCCGTCGCAAACAAAGAAAGCATTAAGTCGACAAAAAGGGAAATTAACCCAGCGTGGCCAAAAAACTACTACGACGCAATCCTTAAAGAATCAAAAAATGGAAAACACGACGTTATCCTTATCGCGCCATGTATGCCTTTTGAAGAAATGAGGAGTTATGGCATAGACTTCATGTTGGCATACCC
>JGI994J12354_10005570_pt1 | contig 10802 bp, 10 predicted proteins | sample IntmicLarv3ML3BL_FD_12354 | JGI IMG/M metagenome (IMG submission 12354)
GACCGATGTAACCAACGTACAGCTTGCCTATCAGGCAATAATACGTCAGGCAGTGCGGGGAATTGTGATGATTACCTCGGCGCTTATAATGTCCTTTAATATAAATGTAAAAATATCCCTTATTTTTGTCGGAGTAATTCCGATTTTGGGCTTCGGACTCTTTTTTATTATAATGAAAGTGCATCCTGTTTTTGTTCGGGCATTCAAAGCCTATGACAAGCTTAACAATATTGTACAGGAAAATTTGCACGGTATACGGGTAGTAAAATCATATGTGCGTGAGGATATGGAAAAAGAAAAATTCATGGGAATTTCAAACGAGATATACACGGATTTTTCCATGGCACAAAAAAAAGTGGCATTCAATATGCCTTTGCTCCAGTTTTGCATATATACCTGTATGCTTCTTATTGCATGGATAGGGGCAAAGCTTGTTGTCGGCGGCGATATGTCCACAGGCGAGCTGATGAGCATATTCACCTACATCATGCAAATACTCATGAGCCTTATGCTTATGTCAATTGTTTTTGTCATGATTATTATTTCAAGAACATCTGCCAAAAGAATTACCGAGGTGCTGGACGAAGAGTCAGACCTGAAAAATCCGGAGAATCCTAAGACCTTTGTCAAGGATGGTTCGATTTCACTTAAATCGGTCAATTTCAGCTATGTTAATGATAAAGACAAGCTTTGCTTAAGTGAGGTTGACCTTGAAATACAATCGGGGGAAACTATCGGAATTATCGGCGGAACAGGAAGCGCAAAAACAACCTTAGTTATGCTTATACCGAGGCTTTATGACGTGACAACGGGGGCGGCGCTGGTCGGAGGAGTTGATGTCCGCGATTATGATATCGAAACGCTTCGGCAGGAGGTTTCGGTTGTGCTGCAAAATAACGTCCTGTTTTCGGGAACAATAAAAGAAAATCTGTGCTGGGGCAAGGCTGACGCAAGTGACGAGGAAATAAAACATGCCTGCAGTCTTGCACAGGCTGACGGCTTTATAGAGGCTTTTCCTGACCGATACGATACGCATATCGAACAGGGCGGCACGAATGTTTCGGGCGGTCAGCGGCAGCGCCTTTGCATAGCGCGAGCGCTTATAAAAAAACCGAAGATACTTATTCTTGACGATTCGACCAGCGCCGTTGACACAAAAACCGATTCAATGATACGAAAAGCCTTCCGGGAGGAAATTCCGAATACAACAAAGATTATTATTGCACAAAGAATTTCATCTGTGTCTGATGCCGACAGGATTATCGTCATGGACGGCGGAAAAATAAATGCTGCAGGTACACATGAAGAGCTTCTTGAAAGCAATCAGATATATAGGGAAGTATATAATTCCCAAATGCAGGGCGGAGGCGATTTTGATGAAGAAAAATAATGTCGTAAAACGTCTGCTTAAAGAAATGACGGGCAAATATAATGTCGCGCTTGTCTTTGTTTTTGTCTTTATTCTTATAAGTGCGCTTGCAAACGTTGCGGGCTCGTTTTTTATACGAAAGCTTATTGACGATTATATTTCACCGCTTCTGTTAAGCGATAATCCTGTTTTTTCCGGACTGCTGAAGGCGCTTTTGATTATGGGATTAATCTATTTTACGGGTGTTGCTGCGACGTTTTTTTATAACCGTATGATGGTCACGGTTTCACAGGGTGTACTCAAAAAAATACGTGATGACATGTTTTCGCATATGCAGTCTCTTTCGATAGGATATTACGACACACATACCCACGGTGACCTTATGAGCCGGTACACCAATGACGCGGACGCACTTCGGGAAATGCTTTCGCAAAGTCTGCCGCAGGCATTTTCGTCCATTGTGACCGTGGCTGCCGTGACGGCTGCAATGCTGATGCTCAGTATTCCGCTCAGCATTTTTGTTTTTTCATGTGTCGCGGTTATGCTCTTTATTGTCAAAAAAATCGGAAAAAAAGCGGCAGGTCACTTTAAGAACCAACAAAAATCAATCGGAAGACTTAACGGCTATATAGAGGAAATGATAAGTGGTCAGAGAGTTATCAAGGTGTTTTGCCGCGAGTCGTCGGCAACAGATGAATTTGACGGAAAAAATGATACGCTCCGAAAGCACGCAGAAGCGGCAAGCCGTCTTACAAATATGCTCATGCCGATTTTAATGAATATAGGAACCCTTCAATATGTGCTTATTGCGCTTATCGGAGGCGCTATGGCTATCGGAGGAATCGGCGGCATGACGTTAGGTACAATCGCCTCATTTCTCACGCTGTCTAAAAGCTTCAGCGCACCGATAGGGCAGATATCAACACAGATAAACGCCGTTATGATGGCGATTGCGGGAGCCGGACGCATATTTGAGCTTATGGATCAGCCGCAGGAGGTTGACGATGGTTATGTTACTCTGGTTAACGCAAAATATGAGGGTGAAAAGCTTACAGAATGTCCGGAACGTACAGGAATATGGGCGTGGAAGCATCCTCATGGTGACGGAAGTATTACCTATACCGGGCTTAAGGGAGATGTTCGCTTTTTTGATGTTGATTTCGGATATACCGAGAGCAAAACTGTGCTTCACAATGTAACGCTTTATGCAAAGCCGGGACAGAAAATTGCGTTTGTCGGAGCAACCGGAGCCGGAAAAACGACAATTACAAATCTTATTAACCGCTTTTATGATATCGCTGACGGAAAAATCCGATTTGACGGTATAAATATCAATAAAATAAAAAAGAACGACCTTCGCCGTTCTTTAGGTGTTGTATTGCAGGACACGCATTTGTTTACGGGTACGGTTGCCGACAATATACGTTACGGACAGCTTGACGCAACCGACAAAGAAATCGAATATGCCGCAAGGCTTGCCAATGCACACAGCTTTATCATGCGGCTTCCAAACGGATATAATACCGTAATATCGGGTGACGGCGGAAATCTTTCGGGAGGACAGCGCCAGCTTCTTGCTATTGCCAGAGCGGCTGTTGCAAATCCGCCTGTCATGATTCTTGACGAGGCAACCTCAAGCATTGACACACGTACCGAACTGGTTGTCCAAAAAGGAATGGACGGACTTATGGAGGGTCGCACCGTTTTTGTAATTGCTCATCGTCTTTCGACAGTAAAGAATTCCGATGCCATCATGGTTATGGAGCAGGGCGAAATTGTCGAAAGAGGAAATCACGATGACCTCATAGCCGAAAAGGGAATATATTACAAGCTTTATACCGGTGCGCAACCAGTCTAAAGACTTGCGGCGGCGACCGACTGACCGACTCTGCGAACCTTCTCGTCAGGCAGATAAAGCGTAATATCCTTTGAAATTGCGCGGTAGTCCTCGCTTAAAGTAAGCTCCGCTTCGCATTTAATGATTTCTCCGCCCTTTCCGCTCATAACCCTGCCAAGAAGCAGAACATGCTCCATGCCGTAAAATTTATAGTAAGCGGCAAGCGCGTGACCGAGATATGTGCCGATTGTGCTGTATATATCAATAGCTTTCGGGTCGTTTTTTTCTAAAAGCTCCTGGACAGTTTTAAGCTTTTGCGCAGGCGTTAAGTCTTTATCCATAGGAATTGACTGTTTTTCCGCAAGCCTTATAACAGCGTCCTGTGAAAAATATTTACAGCCTACTCCGAAATCGCCCGACCACTCATCCTGCGGAAGCTCGTCTGACACATCAACGGGAGTAAACGCAAGCTCATTAAGCCATCCGGTTATATTCCCGTCCGAGTCAACAAAGCCCCCCGCCTCGCTTGTGCCCATTGCAATGCCCAAGACACAGTTTTGCGAAAGACTCATTGCACCGGCAAGAGCGGTGACATCGCCGTCATTTGCAACCGTAAGCGGAACGTCTCCGATTTCCTTTGCCGCACGGATGTATATATCTGTAATGCTTTTTTCAAAGTCCTCTTTGGGAACCTTTAAAAACAAAGACGCTATTCGGGTCTTATTATTTACATAAACACCTGCTGAGGATACGCCTATCGCGTCAACCCTCGGCATTTTTGATGCCGCCTGCTTAAAGGCTGAAAGGATTCCCTGATAATGATAATCGGGGTCGCTGTTTGTCTTTGGATTCCAGACGACTTCTTCTGAAAAAACAGCCTCTCCGTCTATTACTGCACTGACCTTGCGGTCACTTCCACCTGCATCAAATCCGATACGGCAGCCCTGAGAGCTGCGCCCGACCGATTTCGGACTGCGTTTTATTTTAGGCTTGTTTTGATATTCGCTGTATTCAACCGAAAAGGACTCGCAGTATATTTTTTCCATCGTTTCAACGTCAAATTTACGTTGACCCGAAAGACTGTACTGCTCTGCGATATGCTCAAATATTTTTTTGTCGCCGCAAACGGTAACCTTATATCCGCCGAACGCCCAAAGCATAAATTTAACAAGTCTTTCGGCATATTTTAAATTTTTGTCCGTTGCTTTTTCATCCGAGAATATTTTTGTTTCACATATCTCACAAAGTCCGTCATTGCGTTCAATGGCTATCGCGAAATTTTTGTCGCCCCCGCTTTCAAACTGCTCGATAAGCGTTCCGAAGCTTACAAAGGAAAAATCAAGAACAGGTCTTCTCATATCGGCATCCCCTTTTTTATTATTTTTACAATGTTATAATCGCTGTCCAAAACAAGCAAATCGGCAATTTTCCCGGCTTCTATTGAGCCTATGCGTTTATCCTCGCCGATAAGCCGTGCGGGAGTATATGTTGCCGCCTTGAATGCTTCTTCAGGCGAAATTCCAAAGGATATCGCATTTTTAACACAGGTATATACGTTGGTTGTGCTTCCGGCAAGCGCGCCGCCCGGAGTCCTTGCGACACCGTTTGAAACAATCATATCCTGTCCGCCCAGATTGTGTATTCCGTCCTCAAGTCCCGCCGCCCTCATGCTGTCTGAAATCAGAATAATTCTGTCCTTTAATATCTTGAATGCCGTCCTGATTACGGCAGGATTAACATGAATTCCGTCACAGATGATTTCGGCAAAGGCGCTGCTGTCAAAAACCGCGCCGACAACTCCCGGCTCACGGTGTGCAAAGGGCGTCATGCAGTTGAAAAGATGTGTAGCGTCCGCCGCTCCGGCTTTGTAAGCCGTCATCGCTTCCTCGTAGCTTGCTTTTGTATGTCCCAGACTTACCTTTACTCCGCAGTCCTTGATAAAATCCGCCGCATTTTCATATTCGGGAGCAACTGTCACAAGCTTTATTTTGTCGCCCGATATTTTCTTAAATTCTGAAAATTCATTCAAATCGGGAGCCTTGCAGCGCTCAGGACGCTGTGCACCGCAAGCCTTTTCGGAAATATATGGACCCTCCAGATTGATGCCAAGAAGGGTTGCGCCTTCGGTTTGATTTTCAGCGTAGTTTCTTGCGTTTTCGATTGCCGATATTATTCCCTCATGCTCATAAGTCATTGTTCCGGCAAGGAAGGAGGTTATACCGTTTTCAATTAAATATCGGCTTATTGTGCTAAGAGCTTCCGGTGTTGCGTCCATCGTGTCGCTGCCCTTTGCGCCGTGGAGATGTATGTCCACAAGACCGGGCACGACGGTTAAATTTGCAAGGTCAAGGCTCTCTTTGTCACTGCGTGCAATGCATTTGCATTGCGATAAAGCCTCGATAATTCCACCGTTTATTTCAATGTCCAGCGGCTCAAAGCAAAAACTTGAATTTAAAACACGAGCATTTCTCAAAATCACAAAAACCAATCCTTTCCTGCAAATATTTTTGGAGTATAGTAATATTTTATCAGCAAATCATCAATAAAGCTTTAAAGTTAAGGACAGCATATTTGCACGAAAGGACACAAGAAGCGCTGGCGACAAATCTCAAAGTCATATCTTCACGTCGCCTCCATATACATGTATATGGAGGCGGTTTTTTGGATTTTATTGTACTTATAAACGGGATGGTATGGAGTCCCGTTTTAATATTTGCGTTTATGCTGTGTGCCCTGTACTTTAGCGTAAAGACAGGCTTTTTTCAGTTTGCAAAGGCTCCGATATGGCTTAAATCAACGCTTTTTTCGCTTTTTAAAAAGGATAAAAACAAGGATGAAAAGGAGCTGTCTGCATTTCAGGCGGTCTGTACGGCGCTTGGAGCATCTATCGGAACAGGAAACATTGTGGGAGTCGCTACCGCAATAACAATGGGCGGGGCAGGAGCCGTTTTCTGGATGATTTTTTCTTCCTTTTTTTCGATGATGCTTATTTATGCCGAAAATTATCTGGGCGGTCTGTTTAAATATCGTGACAAAAACGGACGGCTTATAAACGGCGCATATGCATATATGGAAAAAGCCCTCCATTCAAGAAATCTTGGTGTACTTTATGCTGTACTGATGGTTTTGACCTCATTTGGCATGGGAAATATGGCGCAAAGCAACTCGATGGCTGAAGCGCTGAATACAGGTTTCGGAATAGCTCCCGCTGTCACCGGAACCGCTGCCGCTCTGTTTGTCGGAATTGCAATTTTCGGAGGGGTAAAACGAATCGCAAGAATATCAACAGCGCTTGTTCCCTTTATGGGAATACTGTATATAGCCGGAGGAACGGCGGTTATAATTGCAAATCTAAGCAATCTTCCTCAAACGGTAAAATATATTTTTTCAGACGCATTAAGTTTTAAATCCGCCGCCTCAGGAGCCGCAGGATACGGTATAATGCGCTCAATGAGATATGGAATATCAAGAGGCGTTTTTACAAACGAGGCAGGAATCGGAACCTCTGTTCCATTGCTGGGTGCAGGCTCCGACAGCCCTAAAAAACAGGGAATGTGGGGAATATTTCAGGTTTTTGCCGATACAACAGTAATATGCACAATAACTGCTCTTGCAATTTTGACAAGCGGTGCTTGCAATATATATCCCGGTCTTACAGGTGCGGCACTTTCCGCAAGGGCATTTGAAAGCGTTTTCGGACGGTCGGGAAACCTTTTTATCGCCGTTTCCATAACGCTTTTCGCGCTTGCAACCCTTTTAAGCTGGTCGGTTTTAGGCATAAAAGGAACAGAATATATCTTTAAAAAGGATGTCAGCTTCACATATATTGTGATTTTTCTGATTTTTATTATCGTCGGAAGTCTAAACAAAAGCGAAACCGTTTTTGAGCTGTCGGATATCATAAACGGTCTTATGGCGGTAATAAATATTATTGTGCTTTTTTTGCTTAGACGGAAGGTGGAAACAAAACAGTGATATGCGCACTAAAGCTTATAAATCCGCCCAAAAGAGGATTTTTCAGAAGAGTATATGTAAAGCTTTTCGGCGCAAAGCCGTATGCTGTCAGATCAAGTGTTGACGGAATTGAAGTCCTCACTATCATATGTGAAGGACACTCATACGAACAAAAGCGAATCAAAAAAAGGATTAGGAATCTTGCCGGAGAGCATTATAAAAATGTTTTACTCCCAAGAAGCATTGACCTTTCGCCTTATGTTTATCCTCCTGATTCAAGCGAGTATTATATAACGGTCATAGACGAAACCCTTAAAGCGCTCGTTAAAGCAAGCCGTGTTCCGCCGGCACAGCTCAGCATAGTTGTTGCCGATCCGGACGGAAAATTCAAAAAACTTTCCGATACCGCTGTTATGTGCGCTTCTGTCGTAAAGATTTTCACATACAACCGGGGATACGAAAAATTTGCAGACAAAATATACAAAGAATACGGCGCAGTGCTCCTGACAGGAAGCAATACCGCGCTTATGCAAGGCTGCCGCATTGCCGTTGTTCCGTATGCAATTGCACATGAACTGCCTTTTTTATCTGACACCTTTGTACTTACGCTGCCGCCGCTTTGCCGCCAGACAGGGCTGATTTGCACGGCGTATCATCTTTCTGTACCGTATTCTTTTCAAAAATATTTTGACAAAGACTGTGACCCGACAGCGGCGCTTTATCTTCTTGACAAGGAAAAGACTGTGCGCATTGACAGAAACCGCCATGCGCACAGTCTTACTGTTAATAATGTTGTGTACCCGCTTGAAAAAGCGGCAAAGCTAATCTGACGAATAGAGTCGTCTTAGATAGTGTCTACAACGGCAAGTCTTTTTTTAAGAATTTTATTATGCCAATAAAATAAAACGGAATTGCAATAATACAAAGAGCTATCATTTCCGAAACAACACTTTCTCCTTTAATAACCGCCGACATATCAAAAAGCGTCTGCAATGTGAAATATTTGCAAAATTCAAAGCTTTCCATTGACGCAAACATATTCAAAAAGAAGAATGAGCCAAGAACAGCGGCCGTAAACCCTAACGTATATCTGCTTTTGTTGAACCAGCAGCCTATAGCAAACGCTATACCGCCTACAGCGAAGGAGTATAGCGACCACAAGAAAATCACTGACCACCATTTTGAATAATCAAACTTGATGTCATGCATAATCGGCGACAATGATCCCAGCATACCGACAAACAAACTGATTGAAACAAGTAAAACAATATAAACCAACGCTTTTGAAAGCAGTATGCGAAGTCTTGTTGTGGGCGTGTTGAGCGGAATTGCCAATGTTCCTCTGTCTACTTCACTTGTAAGAAAAACATTTGAAAAAAGAATGGCGCAGATTGTGATAAAAATTATCCCGTTACCGCCAAGTCCCTCTACGGCAAACTTAGCTGCCATATCCACATTTTCCGTCCCTGTCATGGTTGGAAAAGCAAAAAGGTTAAGAGCTGTAACAACAATGGAAATCAGCCACCAAATCCAGACGCTTTTAAAGCTCTGTTTGATTATTTGAAATGAAAAAATTTTTTTCATTTTGACTCTCCTTTTCTGTAAAACTCCATAAAGTATTTTTCAAGAGAGAATTTTGTAACAACAAATTCGGGTTTTTGCTTTTCTACATCCGTCATATCGACTTCGGTAACGATTTTGCCCTGCTTAATAATCATAACTCTGTCACACGTTTTTTCTACTTCGTTGAAAATATGACTGCTTAACAAAATCGTCTTTCCACGTTCTTTTTCATTAAGTATTAAATCGCAAAATTTTTCTTGCATAAGCGGGTCAAGTCCGCTTGTAGGCTCGTCTAACAATATGATTTCAGGGTCGTGCATAAACGCAAGAACAAGAGCGATTTTTTGTTTCATACCTTTGCTCATTCGTTTAATTTTATTTTTGGGATTTATGTCGAAGTATTCACAAAGCTCGTTCGCTCTATTTAATGCACACCCGCGCATTTTGCCAATCTGCTCAATCAGCTTTTGCCCATTCGCACCGTCAGGCAATGCAATCTCTCCGGCGACATACCCGATATGTTTTTGTATTTCGCTCGGTTTTTTCCAGCAATTCAAATCCAAAATACTGCAATTCCCGGTATCGCCTTTAATAAACCCAAGCAAATTCCTCATTGTCGTGGTTTTCCCCGCGCCGTTAGGACCAAGAAAACCAAAAACCTCGCCCTGTCTGACATCAAACGATATGTCAAAAACGCCTTGGTTATTGCCATAGTCTTTTGTCAAGTTATTGACTGATATAACATTTTTTGTATTGTGCATCTTTATCATTAATCCTCCAATTTTTTAAAATAGAGTAAGGGGAACCCTCCTTGTGGAAAGCCCCCCCTTGAGTGTGTTTTTATTCAATAAGATTAAGCCGAGTATACGCTTACCTTTTTGCGATCCTTGCCCATACGTTCAAAGCTAACCTTGCCGTCAACAAGTGCAAAAAGGGTGTCGTCCTTGCCTATTCCGACATTGTTGCCGGGATGGATATGTGTGCCTCTTTGTCTTACAAGAATATTGCCTGCAAGAACAAACTGTCCGTCAGCTTTTTTCGGTCCTAAGCGCTTGGATTCACTGTCACGACCGTTTCTTGTGGAACCCATTCCCTTTTTATGAGCAAAAAGCTGTAAGTTTACTTTAATCATAAAAAATCAATCCTCTCTAATTGCTATGGTAATATTTTTTGGATATGAAAGAGCAATTTCGGTCAAATGCAGATAAAGACCTTCAATGACCGCCTGCGCCGCAGTATTGCTTTCGCAAAGACTGAGTGAAATTTTTCCGTCCTCGCAGACTACATATGCCCCGGACTTTATAACATCGGTGACGGTATTAGCCGCCATAATCGCACAGGATGAAACGCCTGCACAGACGATATCCCTGCCCGACTGGTCAAAATTTGCGTGACCGTCTATTTCAAATCCTGAAAAGCTGTCTTTGTTTCTGAAAAAAAACGAATTAATCATTGCTTTCTTCTGTTTTTGCTTCCTTAGCTGCCTTTGCAGAAATAGTTTCAATCTGAAGCTTGGTATAGGGCTGTCTGTGTCCTAATTTTCTTTGCTTGCCCTTCTTGGGTTTGTAAGTAAAGACGGTAATTTTCTTTGCCTTATCGGTTTTAATAACCTTTGCGATAACCTTTGCGTCCTTTACCTTAGGTGTGCCGATTTTAAGAGTTTTACCGCTTTTAACGGCAATAACATCAAATTCGACTGTGGAATCGGGCTCTGCGTCAAGCTTTTCAACATAAATTATGTCACCCTGCTCGACCTTGTACTGTTTTCCTCCGGTTTCAATAACAGCGTACACTGTTTTGCACCTTCCTTATTATAAGACTCGCTATTCACACAGCATGTAAAAATTGTAAAAATCTTACTGCAACGGGCGGTGACACTTAATCACACTTTAAAAAGCCCGGAATACGCGGCTTGAACAGTTTATCACAGCAAAGAAGGATTGTCAATATAATTTTATTTTCTCCACAGATTTTTGAAAATGTAGTAAATTCCCAAAGTAAGATCCACAGTGGACGAAGGGGTGGAAATTAGTGAGGGAAGAGAAATGCGGTAGAATTAAGTCCGGGAAAAATTCTTGG
>JGI994J12354_10005571_pt1 | contig 10801 bp, 11 predicted proteins | sample IntmicLarv3ML3BL_FD_12354 | JGI IMG/M metagenome (IMG submission 12354)
GCCAATGCTAATATTAATGGAGTAGAAATCCATTTGTTTGAAGTATTAGTTGCCACTGAGTACATATATAGAGGGATTGTATCGCTGGTGGATAAGCCATATCAGGAGATACAAAAAGGGGATAACGGAGCCCTAAGGAAAGTATGGATGTTTCCGCTAAAATCACAAGTTAGTGGACAATCTATTTCGGCAGTGACATTAGATAGATATGTTAAAGAAAAAGAAAAAATTGCTGAAAAATTATTATTAGACGATTTAAAGAGGCGTGCAAAGCAAAATGAAAGTGACAAGGTAAGTAATCGTAAAATTTCAAGTAGCGTCTATATTAGAGATGAATTTATAGCTGAATATGCTAAGCGTAGGGCAAAAGGAATATGCCAATTATGTAAAGAGAAAGCGCCTTTTTCAAATGAAAAAGGAACGCCTTATTTAGAAAGCCATCATATAAATTGGCTCTCAAAAGGAGGTAGTGACACCATTTCAAACACAGTAGCTTTATGTCCAAATTGTCATAGGAAAATGCATGTTTTAAATTTACATGCAGATAAAGAAATACTGAAGAAAGAAGCAGTTGATGATTAATTGAAATTGAAACAAAATATAAAGGGACTATCAGTTCACTGTACCGATCCCCCCAAGTTAGATTTTTTGGTCTAACTTAGGGGAGCGAGGTGATGATAGACAAGGGGAGAGTGGGAAACTGCTCCATCCCTATTTACATGAAAAAAGATAGAAGAGTATGAATTTGTGTGGTAAGATATATTTAGTATAAATTATCATTTACATGGTGTTATGATTTGAAAATTTTATGAGGCTAATACCACTAGAAAGTAATGCTAAAAGAAAGGGGTACATAAAATGACGAAAAATGAAAGAATTGTTGAGAATGTAAATGCAAGTATGAGCATGGAAGGAATGCCCCTAACTAGCGAGGAAAAAGAAGTAGGGTTAAAGTGTTTGAATGGGGAACTTGATTTTCGTGAAGTCATCGGGGATTTGGTAAAGAAGTACACAAATGCAAAAGTAAAGGCTTAAGTCATGGGAAATAGCTATTATTATGAATTTGAACATGACAGTAAATATTGTTATCCAAATTCAAAGGTTTTGAAAAACAAATTGGATATTAGAGATGCAGTGAAACTTGAAGAAGCAGAGCGAAAAGTAACCTCTTTGCTTATGATGGAAGCAGTTCAAAAAGGTATCTGTGGAAAGTTTGATTTTAACCATTTGAAGAGAATACACAAGTTTCTATTTGATAATATTTATAGTTGGGCAGGAAAAGTGCGATTAGTAAATATTTCAAAGGGAAACCAATTTTGTAAGGTTGAATTTATCGAAGAGCAGATGAATGAGATTTTCAGGAAATTAGAAAAAGAAAATACCTTGCGAGATATACAGAGCAAAAAGGAATTGGCAGAAAGATTAGCTTATTATTTTGGCGAAATAAATGCTATACATACCTTCAGAGAAGGTAACGGAAGAGCTCAAAGATTATTTATGCAGTTGCTTTGTAATTCGTTAGGGTATGATTTGGATTTCACGAAAATCACAAGCGAAGAAATGCTTGAGGCAAGCGACAAATCATTTAAGCTGGATTATGAATTGTTAATAGAATTGATGGAAAGAGCATTGAGTGAGAGTTAAGATAAAGTGGCTACATTTTGGCAACAAAATAATTGAGAAATGAAAATACATGGTACAAAAAGTAGCACAATACGCACCAAAACAGCTTAAAAACACTAAGAACAACCAGTTTTAAGATAGTTGAAACATGCGAAGGTGGACGTACAGTTGGTTCAGAACATGTTGCTACGATTTTAGACTAAGAGTAAAAGATAGAAATGATTATTACCGCAATCTCTTTGTATAAAGGGATTGCGGTTTTTACGTTGTGGAAAGATTAAGGAAAAAGGGAAAGGGAATTTTGTGATTTCAAGTTGGAGAAAAGGCTTGTGCTTGCTCGCCATGGGCGGACTCTAACGGGCGAAAGTCCCGAGTACACCTAGGCAAAGGAAATCTTCGAATTTCAAGCTAAAAAAAGCTCATATTTCTAGCATGTTTCTAAAATTCACCAAAACAAAGCAATTAGCCCCCCACCAGGAACAATTCATTGAAATTTTCATTTGGTATACAATTGCTGTTTTAGCATGTTGTAACTTTCAATTAACAATACAAGTGTTATACTAGTAACAGAGGTGAATAAAATGCGCATATTAATTATCGAAGATAATATCGAGCTTTGCAAATATACAAAAAAATCTTTAGAACAAGAAGGCTTTTCTGTTGATATATCCTTTTCTGGTAAAGATGGTGAAGAAAAAGCCTATGTCAATGAATATGACATTATCCTTTTAGACTTGAACTTACCCGACAAGGACGGCTTAGAAATCATCAAGTTTCTAAGAACCGCTAATATCCAAACGCCCGTTATAATGATAACCGCACGAGCCGAAATAAGTGACCGAGCATTAGGACTAGATAGCGGAGCCGACGATTACCTTGTTAAGCCCTTTGATTTAGTAGAACTCAAATCACGCATCCACGCTGTTGTGCGACGTTTTCAGGGACGAACAAATCCATTGATACAGATTGATAAGCTTATTGTAAATCCATTGACAAGACAAGCAAAATACAGCCAAAAGTCAATCCCCTTATCAGTCAAAGAGTTTGATATTTTAGAAGTGATTGCCACGCGCTATCCTGCGGTTGTGTCAGGCGAGGAAATCACGGAGCATATATTTGATGAAACATACGACCCGTTTTCCTCTTCTTTGCGTGTTCATATTATGCGGCTCAGAAACAAATTGTTCGAGGCATCGGGTAAGGAAGTGCTAAAGACTATGCGAGGAAAGGGGTACTACTTATGCCTAAAGTAAAAGACCGAACAAAAAGGATAATCGCAACCTACTTCTTGGCTATTATTTGCTTGATAGCCTTGTTTGCGCTGGCTTTTATTTTTGGCGGTATGCTTACCCAACCCGACAATGATAAACAGTCAGCCGTATTTATATTAGATGAAAAAGCATTAGAGCAAACATACAAATATGGTGTTGTGAATTTAGATATGTCAAAAATCAAAACTCATTCAGAACTTGTAGACGAGATATTAAAAGATGTCGCAAAACGTGAGGTGTTTTTTCTTTTAACACTTTGTGCGATTATTGGAGCAATTACAGTTTGCTTATACCTTTCCTTGAAAAAGCAAAACAAAAAAAGACTTGAAGAATTGGCAAGTGAAATCCGAGCAATCAAAGAGCCCTTTTTTGATGACTCGGATTTATCTAAATTCTATAACGAATTAGAAAAGCACGTTGAAGAAAATCTAAAAAGCTTCAAAACACTTAGCTCCTATCTTTCCCACGAACAGAAAAATGCGATTTCGTTATTGCGAGCAAAACTCCAATATCACGGCCACGAAGAATACCTAAAGCAATTAGATGATATTTCAACCAGTATAGATGATGTTTTAACTCTAAGTGACGCTGGAAATATAGAGCGGTTTGAAGAAACTGATTGCACACTTATTTGTGCGGAATTATGCGATGCTTATAAAAAGCTGAACAATTCAATCAATTTTACATTTAATGAAGATGACTGTTCCATCCTGGCCAAACCGAGATGGATTGTTCGCGCAGTAGGTAATCTATTAGACAATGCTGTTAAATACGGCAAAGGACTTCCAATAGATATGTCTGTTTCACGGCAATATGATAGTGTGGTGATAACCGTAACCGATTACGGTTGCGGCATACCAAAAAACGCACAAAACAAGATATTTCAAAATAGATACCGTGTGAAGGATTTGAACAAAGCTGGTTACGGCATAGGCTTGAGCCTCGTATCTCATGTCTGTGACCTTTGCGGTGGTTTTGTCTGGGTGGATAGCGAACAAGATAACGGCTCTGTATTTTATTTGTCTTTTCCGGCTTTTGAACGCTTGTAACATACAGGTAACACTTGGTATGTTAGACTACGCTTGTTATTAATTTAAGCAGGAGGAAAACAATGTATATTCTAAAAAATGCAATAAAAAATCTTTTTCGGAACAAAAGTCGTAATATTTTGATGGGGATACTGCTGTTTTTTATGCTCACAGTCATTTGCGTATCGGTGGTTATTGAGTCCGCATCACAAAAGATGTCTGATGTTTACAAAGAACAGTTCAATGTTACAGCAACATTTAAGGTTGATTATCATAGCTTGATTGCAACTGCGCAGAATAGTATTCTTGATGTGCCGGAATTGACAACAGAGGATTTTAACCGATTTGCCGACTCAAAGCATGTCAAAGACTATGTTACCTATGGCGAAAATGCAATGTATTCACCAGACATAACTGCTGTTGGACAAGATAGTATGGCATCAAGTGTAGGCGGTATGCAAATCCTTGATGATGACAGGGAGGGGTTTTACGAGGCCAACCTTTCTATGTATGGATATTCTGATATAACACAGTTGACCGACTTTTTAGACGGAAGAAGGGAAATCATTGACGGTAAAGTTTTTTCGGATTTGAACGAGTGCATTATCAGTGAAGAGCTGGCCGACCTAAATAATCTGAAAGTAAATGACACCATCAAGGTGCTGACAGTCGATAAATCAAAATCACAAACCCTTACACTGCTCGTTTCGGGAATTTACTCAGATATAAAAGCAAGTGAAGAACAGTTTGTTTTTTCCGCAACCCAACTTCCAGCCAATGATGTGATGATGAGCTTTGAGACTATCGCACAATTAAGCAGCGATGAATACGCGGTTGAGGGGAGCTTTGTTTTAGCCGATGCCGATGCTCTTGATGGATTTGCAAAAGAATTGAAAAGCAAGGGGCTGCCAGAGGTTTATTACATATCATCTAATGGTGACGAATACAAAAAAATTATAGCGCCAGCAGACGGATTATCCCAAATAGTAAAAGTATTTATGGTTGTTGTTTTTATACTCGGTGGTGGTATTCTTCTACTGCTGTCATTTATTACAATCAGAGAACGAAAGTATGAAATAGGCATCCTTAGAGCCAGAGGCATGGCAAAAGGAAAAATAGCCCTGCAATTCTTGGCCGAAAGCTTTGTGCTTATTACGATTTGCTTGATATTAGCATTATCAACTGGGGCGTTGATTGCCCAACCTGTTTCAAATGAATTGCTGAAAAATGAAATTGCAAAAATCGAACGGCAGGAAAAAAATAACTCTGAAAAACTCGACAATATATTTTCGATAGACTTAGATGAAAGTGTGGAATTTGGAAAATCTACCGAGAAGATGAAGGCAATTTCAAATATTAAAGTCGGTTTTACAGCAGATAATATGTTGTTGATTATACTGTTATCGCTTGCACTGTGTATTTTGACAAGTCTTATAGGGGTTATCTATGTGTCAAAACGCGAACCAATGAAAATTTTAATGGAAAGGAATTGAGCCGCTATGCTGAAAATGAATAAAGTGGTTTTTAAATATGAAAAATCAAGTAAAAAAGTTCTTAATAATGTATCGGTAGATTTTGAGCAAGGTAAATTGTATGTGATTATGGGGAAATCGGGCGCAGGGAAAAGTACGTTGCTTGCCTTGTTATCTGGTCTTGACGTTTGCAGTGGTGGTGAAATTCTTTATCAAGGCAAGAGCTTATCCGAAATGAATAGGGACACTTATCGTGCAAAAAACATCGGTGTTGTTTTTCAAAGCTATAATCTTTTAACTAACGCAACTGCGATTGATAATGTTGTTTTATCTATGGATATAAGCGGAAAAAGCATGAAAGGCACGAAAAATACCGCTTATGATATTTTGCAAAGAATGGGAATCGATAAGCAGATGGCAAATAGAAAGGTTTTAAAGCTTTCAGGCGGCGAGCAACAGCGTGTAGCCATTGCAAGTGCAATCGCGCACAATCCCGATATTATTATTGCCGATGAGCCGACAGGAAACTTGGATGGAGATACAGAGCGAGATATAATGGGTATTTTTTCTAATTTAGCACATGAGCAAAACAAGTGTATTATCATAGTCACCCACTCAAAAGATGTTGCTGGGTACGCTGACCAATTTTGGGGATTGAGTAAGGGTAATTTGAATTTTATAAAAGATAAGTAAAAAATGATGATTAGGATATATATATGGTTAGCGTGATTACTTTTTTGGCATGGGTTTTTGAACTACTACATTAAGAACAAAAGCAAGCACTTTTTCTGTTATTAGAAGCAGAAAAGGTGCTTGTTTTCAGAAGGTTAATAAAAAATGACCTCAAAATATTTCTCGAAGCATCTAATTAGTATAATAAAAAAGAAATGCTAGGCCTAGCTATCTTTTGGAAAGGACATCAGATGAAATTAAATTTAATTGAAGAGACACTGATTAAGAAAGCCAAAATGCATGATGAAGTTTCATTTGCAGAACTCATGCAGTGCCACGGCAAGAGCTTATATAAGATTGCCAAAGCGATTTTGAAAAATGATGATGATGTTGCTGATGCGATGCAAGATACGGCGTTAACTTGTTGGAATAAAATAAAAACCCTTGAAAAAGAGGAGTACTTTAAGACATGGTTAATTCGTATTTTAATCAATCATTGTCGACAGATTTATCGTAAGAGGCGACAGTGGCTTCCAATGGAGCACATTGAAAATATGCAAACACAAAAAGATGATTACAGCAACGTTGAGTGGCAGGAATTATTAAATACATTAAGTATAAAATATCGCGAGGTAATTTCTTTGTATTATGCGGAAGGTTTCAAGGTAAATGAAATTGCTCAAATTTTAGATACGAGTGAAAGTACTGTTAAAAGAAGAATGGCAAAAGCACGAGAAAAACTTAAAAAGATATATGAAGCTCAGGACAATTTGACAAGGGGATATGTAAAATGAAAAAATATAAAGACGTACTAAATGAAATGAAAGATGATATCAAAGTTCCTAAAGATGTGTGGGAAAAATATAATGATGCACTCAAAGCTGTATCTAAGCAAGAGATGCAAACGAAGAGTTGGCCAGTATACAAAAGATGGATGCCAGTTGCTGCAACATTCGCATTGATGATTGCAACAACAGTTGGCGTTTTAGCAGCAACCGGCTTCTTTAACAAGGAAACGGTTATAGGAGGAAATACAACAACTTATAAATTTGATATTGATTATGAGTTGATGCCGGGCGTATTCGAAGTAGAGCCGGGATATTTACCGGAAGGATATGAAGATAATGGTGAGGGGTTTGGAAAATACAGAGCGGGCGATAAAAAATGGATATCAGCAGTTGTGAATGACACAACTGGGTTAGCATGGCAAGGCAATGAGTTGGAAATACCGGCTCAGTTTGTTGAGAAAACAACCATTGCCAATATGGAAGCAGACATTTTAATAATTGAACGAGCAGATATAAAACAAAATTTTATCTGTTTGTTTAATCCAATCGAAGGATATGTTGCAGAAGTTTATGGTGGCGAAGGCACATCACTTGAAGATTTGAAGAAGTTTGCTGAGAAGATGAAAGTGGTTCGGGTCGCTGATGGAGAGAAAATGACCGCTGACGAACAAGCTGATATCGATAAGCTGATAAGCGAGGATAAAAAACGTATGTCAGAAATGCTTGCTAAAATAGAGACCGATCAAAAAAGAGGACTGACTGACGAGGAATTGTTGGATATTGGGGAAGAAAGTTTCACAGGAACCCTATATGGAGATGGCTCAAGAACTAAGGATGTTGGCTATACGATAACAAGTGTTGAATATATTGACAACATAGAGGGGTATGATGAAAATAACTTTAGAGATTACGAAACAATCAGACCGTGGTTAAATGAAGATGGCAGTCTGAAACCTTATTTGAGAACCGAGTACGAGGTAGCTACTGATGGCGATATCGTTGAAGAAAAAATGGTTGAACAAAAATTGATGAAGGTAACGATGAAAGTTAAACGCTACCAAGAAAGCTTTGATAGTGGTGGCAATGGCGAAGCGACAGAATTTGATGGCGGATTGATTCCACTACAAAAAAGAACTGATGGAACTTATACCTGGAATGATAAAACCGCCTATTCACCAGCAGAAGGGCAAGAATATCAAATGTCACAAGTCATTTATTTTGATAAGACAGAAAATCCTAAAGCGGATGACTATTCGTTCTTCTTGCGAAATCTAGAAGTGGGCGAAGAAGTTGAATGTACACTAATCTACATAGTAGATGAGGATTTGAAAGAGACAATAGCAATAAGTGCGCCAGGAATCATCACGGAAGATGAAATGAGAATACTACATAAGACGTGGTAGTAGATACAGTGATTGCTGAAAAGCAGCCCCCTTTTGAATACAATAATTACAGATGAAAAAACAAAGAATTCATCTTGACAAAAGCCCAACCCCAAGCTACAATTAAAAAACATACACGTGTATGTACAGGAGGAGCTTATATGCCACGACACGACCCAGACCAAAAAACAAAGCAGCAGATACTAGAAACAGCTATGAGTATGTTTGCGGAAAAGGGATTAGAGAATGTGAACATTGAAGACGTTGTCAAGGAAGTTGGCGTAACACGGGGAGCATTTTACCATTATTTCAAATCTCGAGAAGAATTAATTGCCAGTGTCATGTATAAATCTTTCGAATATGATAACCCATATCTACTCGCTGAGAAGCAAAAGGGACTTAATGCACTCGAGAAACTTCGCTTTGTAGCCAAGCTTGGTCTACGTTCCCATCGGGATATGACCGACAGTATGAGAGTGCAGATGAAGAAGTTAGCAAGCAACCCCGTTGTTTTTAAGAACGAAATGCTTTTCCAAGTAAATGTAATGTCTACCTACATTGAAAAGTTATTGCTTGCGGGAAACAACGACGGCTCCATGAGTGTGATTTTTCCAAAACAGGCATCACAAACGCTCGCCTTGCTGGTTGCCTCGTGGCTTAGCCCTATTGCATTTGAAGTGTCTTATGAAGAATATGTCGATAAAGTTTTGTTCTTTGAACAACTTGCAGTATCGCTAGGCGTTCCGATAATGGATGAGGAACTGAAAGATATTTATTTAACACTAGGTAGCAATGAATTTGAAAAATAGTTTATTTATAATTTTACTGTCTGTAAAAGGGCAGTAAAATTTACGACTATTACATACATGCGTATGTATAATAAAAAGGAGGATAATCATGTCAGAAAAAATAATTGAAGTATCTAGGTTGCGAAAATCCTATAAGGAAAATCAGGTTTTGAAAGATGTCAGTTTTACTATTCACAGAGGAAGTATTTTTGCCCTGCTTGGGTCAAATGGTGCAGGGAAAACGACAGTTATTAAAATTCTTTCGACCCTACTAAAAGCAGACAGTGGCAGTGCTACTATTAATGGATTTGATGTAACAAAAAGTGGCGACAATGTGCGTGAATGTATTAGCCTTACCGGGCAATTTGTGGCGGTGGATGAAGTTTTGACTGGTAGAGAAAATCTAAATCTTATCGGACAACTTAAACATTTGCCAAATGTTAAAAAGACAGTAAATGAGTGGTTATCATTTTCGAATTTAGAAGATGTTGCCAATCGAAGAGTATCCACCTATTCGGGCGGGATGAGACGACGGCTTGATATCGCAATGAGCCTTATGGGCAATCCCGACGTGCTTTTTCTTGATGAACCAACAACCGGACTTGACCCTCAAAACCGTATTGCGATGTGGAACTTGGTGAAAGATTTGGCCAAGAAAGGGACAACGGTGTTTCTCACAACCCAATACCTAGAGGAGGCTGAGAATCTTGCTGATGGCATTGCTATTTTACATAATGGCAAAATTATCGCAGAGGGTACGCCGCAGCATCTGAAAGAAATAATGCCGAAAAAAGGGGTACGGCTTAATTTTGATAGTGATATAAAAGCCAATATAGCGATAAAGACTTTAGCTCAAAATGGAATTTCTGCCGACAGCATAGAGCAAAATTCGCTATCTTTAGAAGAGGTGTTTTTAACGCTAATAGATGAAAAAAAGGAGGTTTGTAAACATGAGGAAATTTAAACGAAATACCTTGTTTGATGTATGGGTTATGCTAAAACGCTGTTTAATCATATCTTTGCGAAATCCAGAAACGCTTCTAACAGCAACAATAATCCCATTTTTCTTAATGCTTTTATTTAGTATGGTATTTGGAAGTATCTCCGATGTAGGGGATTTCAATTACATTGGTTTTATTGTACCCGGCATTATCCTGCAAAGTATCACTCAAGCCTCTCAATTCTCGGCAATGAATGTTACAAATGACATGACAAAGGGCATCATAGACCGTTTTCGCTGTATGTCAATTTCAAAATCTGCTGTTTTGATAGGTCATACCGGGGCAGGTGCAATCAGAGGTATAATATCTAATACGGTCATTATCCTGACCGCCCTTGTTCTCGGTTTTAGACCACAGGCAGGGTTTATGGACTGGCTTTTGATTATAGCCCTTCTGTTGTTGATTAATATTACATTCACACTAATCGCAGTACTATGTGGCATGATTTCAAAAACGGCAGAAGGCGTAAGCGGACTCCTAATGCCTCTGTCAATTTTGCCGTTTATAAGTTCAGGATTTGCTCCCGTTGACACGATGCCAGGTGCTATTCGGTGGCTTGCAGCGGTGCAACCGATGACCCCGATGATTGACAGCTTAAGAGCCTTGAGCTTTGATTTACCCTTGGGGAATAGTTTATGGCTGGCACTTGCTTGGTGCGTAGTATTAAGTGTTATTAGTTTCACTGCTTCAGTGCGAATATATAATCGTAGGTTATCGTAAACAAAGGGTGGAAGCGAATTAAGGACGATTTATTGCAAAAAAAGTGCGGGGGGGGG
>JGI994J12354_10005572_pt1 | contig 10801 bp, 7 predicted proteins | sample IntmicLarv3ML3BL_FD_12354 | JGI IMG/M metagenome (IMG submission 12354)
CGGGCTTGTTACTGTGGCGGCAGGCGCTGATCTGTATTATGCGGAAGGCGTGGAGCTTTTGAAGCTGGCAGAAATTCTCGATTATATCTGCCTGATGACCTATGATTTAAAGTGTGGCTTCCATGCGCTGGCAGGGCATCATACCGCCTTGTTTTCCTCCACAGGGGATGTGTTTAAAAACAGCTGCGATCAGGCCCTGCGCCTTTTTGAAAGCCATGGTTTCCCTAAGGAAAAACTGCTCATGGGCGCCGCCTTCTACTCGCGCAAATGGCTGGAAGTGAAAAACAGCAACAACGGGTTTTTGCAAATCAGCCCTAAGGGTGGTGGCTACGGCCCCGGCTATGGGGATTTAGCGGAAAACTACGTGAACAAACAGGGCTTTACCCGATATTGGGATGACGAGGCCAAGGCACCGTGGCTCTTTGACGGCACCACCTTTTTAAGCTACGACGATGAAGATTCCCTTGCCCATAAAGCCGCCTATGTAAAACAACGCGGCTATGGCGGCATCTTTTACTGGGAACACAAATGCGACCCTTCCCGCAAACTGCTTAACACGCTTTATGAAGGCTTGAAATAGCAGACCGCCGCGTGCCATACGGTACGCGGCGATTCTTTTTATGCTTGTATATCTGTATTGGTTGTATCCGCTTTCTTGGGGCAGCGGGTACGTCCATGGTTCATAGCCGTTGCCGGCTAATTTGACATTTTGCCTTGACAAATGTGATCTTCGGGTAAGGTAGGAAGTCCTTCAAAATCCCAACGAAAACCTTCGGTTTTCCAACCTCGGCGCTGCAGTGCGCCGATTGAGGTTGCGGATTCTTGACCCTCCGATACCTCCCGACGTTTGTTTATTCCGAAAAAAACTGTTCCAGCGCCGCTTTGTTCTTTTGCAAATTCGGAACAAGCACCGCCATGCCGCTGATGGTTTCAGAAGAAAAGCATTTATCCGCGGGAATGCGCAGCGTGCTCATTTCCCATGAATCCTTTTTTAAGATAAGGGGCGCCAAATTAAGCGCGTCATCAAGCGCCAAATCCGTCTTGATTTTACCTAAATTCCCCATCACAAGGGAAGCGATACGTAATTTATCCAGCCCCATCACTTTAGTAAAAATCGCCTGAATCACATCCCGCTGGCGGCGTGTGCGTTCATAATCGCTGTCGATAGAGCGGATGCGCGAAAAGGCCAGCGCTTGATCCCCATCCAGGTGCACGAAACCATATTCCGTCATTTTTGTGTAGGTCGCCTTCCTTTTCGTACCCTTATAATAAGCGGACATCAGCACATTGATCTGGTTCATTTCGCTTCTGGTGATCGTCAGATCGATGCCGCCCAAATCATCCACGAGCTCCTTCATGATGCCGAAGTTGACAGCAATATATGCATCGGCCTGAACACCGAAGTTATTATACAGCGTCTGCTTGAGCAAATCCGCGCCGCCATAGAAAAAAGCAGCGTTCAAGCGAGTCTTGCCCCGGCCTGGAATCGCCACATACAGATCCCGCATAAAGGATGCGATCTTAATTTTGCCGCTGTTTCTGTCCAGGCGCACGAGCATCACGCTATCGCTTCTGCCGTTGATTTGGCTTGAATAGCCATCCGTTCCGATCAAGAGCAGATGGAAGACCTCCGGCCCTTCATCTATCGGTTCCAGCGCACCGATCGGGTTCGGCTCGGTTTCTTCGGAAATAACCACATCGCTGAAAACCCATTCATCCTCTTCGACGATGGTGACAAGGCTTCCCAAATCCTCCGCGCTTGCCGCGCACATGAAAACCATCACCATCAGCAAAATGGAAAATCCTTTTTTAAAGCGGCTCATCTTACGCACCTCTCTTTTACATAAAAACGCGCGATTCTCGCATATTCGTGCACGGAAACTATTGGAAATAATCCCTGTCGAAATGGATAACGCACCGGTATCTGTCGTTCAGCTCCCGCGCGTAGGCTTCCAGCTTTTCTTTCAGCGCGCTTTCATCCTTATAATCCGGCGGCAAAACCACATCGAATATCAGGTTCTCTTGCTTCTCCCCCGGCACGCGGCGGAAATCATGCAGCTTAAGCCGCCCATCCGCCGTTTTTAAAAATGCCGCTATCTGCGCCTTCACCGCATTGCTTTGCACATCGTCCGTGATGATCGGATCCATATGAATGCAAATCGGCAAATGATACCTCTCGCTGATTTCCCGCTCCGCGCGGTCAATCAATTCGTGAATAACCACAATATCCGCTTCGGCCGATACCTCCGCGTGCACGGACGCCACGCAGCGGCCCGGGCCATAATCATGCAGCACCATATCATGCAGGCCCAGGATGCCTTCATATCTTAAAAGCGCTTCTTCCACTTTTTGCGCCAACGCTCTGTCCGGCTTGCCGCCCAGCAAGCGATCAACCGTTTCGCGGCATACATCAAAGCCCGCTTTCAGCACCAAAAGCGCCGCCAGAACGCCTATGTAGCCATCGATTTTTACATGAAACACACGCGCGACTGCCATGGAAAGAATGATGCTGCCCGTCGCAAGCACATCGGACAGCGAGTCCTTCGCGACGGCTTTCATCGCTAAGGAGCCTATCCTTTTATCAATGGCGGCATAATAAAAATACATCGCGAGCTTCACCAGCGCGCAAACGCCCATCAGCACGAAAGAAACAAATGAAAAGGCGAGCTCTTTGGGTGAAAAGATACCCTCGACACCGCTTTTAAATAATTCCAAGCCCACAAACAAAATCAAAAGCCCGACCACCAAGCCGCCTACATACTCCATTCGCCCATGGCCAAAAGGGTGCTCCCTGTCGTCCGGCTTTTGCGCCATGCGCATGGAAAGCAGTGTAACCACTGCGGCCAGGGCATCGCCCAAATTGTTTGCCGCATCCGCCATGACCGCCACAGACCGCGTTAAAAGCCCTGCCGCAAATTTTATCGCGCAAAGAAGCGCATTTACCAAAATGCCTAGGCCCGCGCCTCTGCTAACTTCAGTCTTTCTGCCTTTTTCCACAAAAAACACCCCGTTTCATCAAAATTCATTATAGTGGATATTCCCTTTTGAAGCAACTTCCATCTTTTGCTTTACTTTATTGCTGCAATTGGGTATAATACCGCCATACCGCAATGACGAGGACGGATGCAGCCCCTCTTTTGAAAGCGAGCCGACAGAAGGTGGAAGGTCGGCGAAAAGCCGCTGCGTCAAATCACCTTCGAGCGGCCTGCTTTGAACCTCATGGCTAGAAGCGGGCGGGCGCTCCCGATACAGGGCTTCAAAGTGGGCGGCCATGCCGTCAATTTGGGTGGTACCGCGGATTTTTCCGCCCCAAGCATTATCGCTTGGGGCGTTTTTATTACCCCGAGCGCAGGAGGCATTCGTATGTACAAAAAGGTTTCCACAAATCTGGATTTCGTTCAAGCGGAGCAGGAAATACTGGCGTTTTGGAAGGAAAATGACATCATCAACAAAAGCTTTCACCTGCGTGATGATTCAGAAAAATCCTTCACCTTCTACGATGGCCCGCCCACAGCCAACGGCAAACCCCATATCGGCCATGTGCTGACCCGCGCCATCAAGGATCTGATTCCGCGCTTTCACTCCATGAAGGGCGAGAATGTGCTGCGCAAGGCCGGCTGGGATACCCACGGCCTGCCTGTGGAATTGGAAGTGGAGAAGCTGCTGGGGCTTGATGGCAAACCGCAAATTGAAAAATACGGCATCGAGCCGTTTATTGCCGAATGCAAAAAATCCGTTTGGAAGTACCAATCCGAATGGGAAAGCATGTCTAACCGCGTGGGCTTTTGGGCAGATATGGATGATCCTTACATCACCTATCAGGACAACTATATCGAATCCGAATGGTGGAGCTTGAAAACCATCCACGAAAAGGGCTTGCTGTATAAAGGCCATAAAATCGTGCCCTATTGCCCGCGCTGCGGCACGGCGCTTTCCTCCCACGAAGTGGCGCAGGGCTATAAGGATGTAACCGATACCTCCGCCTTCGTGCGCTTTAAGGTAAAAGGCAAGGAGAATACCTACCTGCTTGCCTGGACGACCACCCCATGGACGCTGCCTTCCAACGTGGCGCTGTGTGTAAACGCCAAGGAGGATTACTGCCTTTTGGAATCCGAGGGACTGCGCTATTATATGGCCAAAGCCCTTGTGGAAACCGTGTTTGAAGGCAAGGAAACAGCCCTTCTTGAAACCATGAAAGGCGCGGAACTCTGCGGCATGGAATACGAGCCGCTGTACGCCTTTGAACAGCCTAAAGAAAAAGCCTGGTATGTGGTGGCGGATGGCTATGTCACCTTAACGGACGGCACAGGCATCGTACACACCGCACCCGCCTTTGGCGAAGATGATGCCCGCGTCGGCCGCGAAAACGGGCTGCCCTTTGTGCAGATGGTGGATACCCAGGGGCAATTTATCGATTGCACCCCCTGGGCGGGCGCGTTTGTAAAAAATGCCGATCCGAAAATCCTGAAAGATTTAGAGACGCGCGGGCTTTTGTTCAAGGCCGTGCCCTATACACATAACTATCCCTTCTGCTGGCGCTGCGATACCCCGCTTCTTTATTATGCAAGACCGACCTGGTTTATCCGCATGAGCCAATTGAAGGATAACCTTGTGCGCAACAACCGCACCATCAACTGGCTGCCCGAAAATATTAAGGAAGGCCGCATGGGAAACTTTCTGGAAAACGTGCTGGATTGGGGGCTTAGCCGCGAGCGCTACTGGGGAACGCCTCTGCCCGTATGGACATGCGAGGATGGGCATATCCATGTGATCGGCTCTAAAAAGGAGCTGCGCGACATGGCCGTCACCCCGTTTGACGATGTGGAATTGCACCGCCCTTTCATCGATGCGATTGCCATCAAATGCCCCGAATGCGGCAAAGACATGCACCGCGTGAAGGACGTTATCGACTGCTGGTACGATTCAGGCTCCATGCCCTTCGCCCAGTGGCATTATCCCTTTGAAAACAAAGAAAAATTCGAACAGCGCTTCCCTGCGGATTTTATTTCCGAAGCCATCGACCAGACCCGCGGCTGGTTCTATACGCTGGAAGCCATCTCCACCGCCCTGTTTGACAAAGCGCCCTTTGAAAATTGCATCGTCATGGGCCATGTGCAGGATAAAAACGGCCAGAAGATGTCTAAGCACACAGGCAACGTGGTTGATCCCTTCGACGCGCTAAATGAGCATGGCGCGGATGCCGTGCGTTGGTACTTCTACTCCACCGCGCCCTGGGTTCCCAGCCGTTTCTATGCTGATGCCGTGGCGGAGTGCCGCAGAAAGTTTATGGGCACGCTGCAAAATGTGTATGCCTTCTTTGTGATGTACGCGAATATCGATGGCTTTGACCCCAAGAGCCATCCAATCGATCAATCTGAATTAAGCCTCATGGATAAGTGGATTCTTTCGAAGCTCCATTCCCTTATCAAAAAGGTGGATGAAGAGCTTTCCGCCTATCATATTCCCGAACCCGCAAGAGCCATTTCCGAATTTGTGGATGATTTATCCAATTGGTATATCCGCCGCGGCAGGGAACGCTTCTGGGGCAAGGGTATGGCGGGCGATAAGGAAGCCGCGTTCATCACGCTGTATACCGTGCTGGAAACGCTCACAAAGGTGATCGCGCCCTTCGTGCCGTTCATGGCGGAAACCATGTACCAAAACCTCGTGCGTTCCGTAAATGATTCCGCGCCGGAATCCGTGCACCTTTGTGATTTTCCCGCATGGGAAGAAAAATACATCGATTTGGAAATGGAGAGCCAGATGGACGCGCTGCTGAATGTGGTGCAGCTGGCGCGTTCCGCCCGCAACCTGGCAGCCATGAAGGTGCGGCAGCCCGCCAAGGCGCTGTATGTGAAGGGGGCTTCCTTCTCCGAGGCTTACGTGGCCCTTTGCAAGGACGAATTGAATGTGAAGGAGCTCGTCTTTACAAACGATGCCCGCGCTTTCACCACCTACAATCTGAAACCGCAGATGCGCACCCTCGGGCCGAAGTACGGCAAGCTTTTAGGGCAAATCGGCCAGTATCTGAAAACGGCGGACGGCAATGATGTGGTGGATGCCTTCGAACGCGGCGAAACCGTCACCTTTACTGCGGGCGAGATGGAAGTAACGCTTGAAAAGGACGACGTGCTCACGGAGAACACGCAAAAGGAAGGCTTTATGGCGCAATCGGACAGGGGCGTCACCGTGGTGCTGGATACAAACCTCACGCCCGAATTGATTCAGGAAGGCTTCGTACGTGAGGCCATTTCCAAAATCCAAACCATGCGCAAGGAAGCGGATTTTGATGTAACAGACCGCATCAGCGTTTTGTATGCCGCCAAATCCCCGCTCACAGAGGCCCTTGCATCCGGCCGCGAAACCATTATGGCAAGCGTGCTCGCGACGAGCTTCTCCCCCGGTGAAGCGGATAAAGGCGATATCGTAAAGGAATGGGATCTAAACGGCGAGCCTATCGTGTTGGCCGTAAAAAAGGCATGACCATCGCGCTGATCGGCTCCGACATCCCGGCCCTGCTCCCCGGCCTTTTGGCGGATATGTTTTACGCTAACAAGGCCGAGGGCTGCTTTCGCCTGCATGAACCAAACCCCGCGCTGAGTGAACTCCTCAAAAAATATGCCGATGCCGTCATTGAAAAGAGCGGCATTCAGGGGCAGTTCACGGTTGCGAATACCATGGAAGCGGCCCTCGAAGGTGCCGATGTGGTCATTTTTTCCGACAGCCTGCAAAACGCCTCTCGCTTTCAAATGGATTTGAGTGCCTTGGGCGGTGAAACCCGGGAAGCGGCGGGGCTTAAAAACCAGGCGCGCCTGCACGACGGCATAGAGGGGCTGCTGTTCACCTTGCGCACGGGCGCGAAAGCAAACCTGCTTGTGAATATCATGCAAAAAAAGTGCCCTCATGCCATTGTTTTAAACCTTTCCGAGCCGCTGTCGCAGATAACGGCCTTGTTTCAGTTGAGCGGCTTTAGCTGCTATGGCTTTGGCGAAGCGCCGAAAATTGACGGGCTTTGCCGTCTTTTAAACAAATCCCCTTCGTTGGTATCCTTCAAAAGCGCAGGCCTATACCGTTTTCAATGGCTGACAAAGCTTCAGGCAGGCAAGGATTTATTGCCCGAAGCCGCGCGCCTTTACAAAAAAGGGGCCATGGGCGAGGAAAAGACGCTGTACTATTCTTGGTACGACGCGCTGCCCATCGGCGAAGGGCATGGCGAAAGCCTACCGGAAAACGATGCCTTCACGCCCGATGAAAACCCGGAACTGAGTGAATCGATTAAGCGGCGCAAGGAACGGCTGCTGCGCATGAACGAGGTGGTCACCCATGGGCTGCACACCGCCCACGGACAGCTGGCGCAGCTGGCATTGCTGCAAAATGTCTCGTCGGAGCGCCCTGTTCAATTCCTGCTGAAGGGCAGCGATTACCAAGGCATGGTGCTGAAAAAAAACGAGAGGGCATTCTCTGCCCTCCCCTATGATGCTCTGATTCAAGCGAAGCCTGCCGATACAAACTTCATTTTGCCTCAAGGCGCTATCGATATTACTGCCGAGGTCGCGGAAGGCCATCTGCTTTCAGCCAAGGCAGCCATGGGCGATAGAGAATCCCTGCGGGAATACATCGAAACCGCTCCCGCCCTTTCAGGCCTGGATAGGCTCTACCTGCATTCTCTCATCGAACAGATGATTCTTCTAAACGGAGATGTGCTGCCCCTTTACCGCTAAATCAGGCTTCCGCTGCCCGCTTCTTATCAGCCCTTCAAAGTGATTTCCACCACCGTATCCCTTTCATCGGGCAATGGATAGTTATCGGAAGTATCTGTTAAAAAGAAAAACGCGTGCTGCCCGTATTCGGACAAATTCCAGTGGTTGGCAAGCCGTATTTCGCTCCCGTCCGCCAAAAGGCGCATCTTTTCTATTTTGCCGCCGAGGTTATTCAGGCAGATGCCGCCCGCCTGCGGCTCATACACATGGGCGTAAAGCTTGTTGCCGTTTTGCGTATAGCGGCCCCATTCGGGCTTAGGCTGATTCGCGATGCCGCAGCCGTAAACGCTGTCCCCGTTCGCGGCCATCCAGCGGCCAACGTCCTCCAAAATGTCAACGGACGCTTCGGGAATCCGCCCCTTTGCATCAGGCCCGACATTCAAAAGCAGGTTCCCGTTTTTTGAAACGCATTCGACCAGCATGCGAATGACCATTTCCGGCGTTTTCCAGTGCCTGTCCGTGGCACTGTAGCCCCAATTGTTGTTCAGTGTAATGCATGCTTCCCAGGGCACCGCATCGCCCAGCGCATTGCGGATGCCTTCGGGGGGAATCATTTGCTCCGGGCAGGCAAAATCGCCCGCGTAATCGCTGGGTTCCGCCGATAAGATCGTGCCCGAATTTTCACCGCTGCCCTCGAGACGGTTGTCGATAATCAGATGGGGCTGAAGGGATCGTACCATATCAATCAACGCCTGCGCGCCCCATTTTTCCCCTGCCATATCGCCGTAAGAGAAATCATACCACATGATATCAATTTTGCCGTAGTTCGTTAAGAGCTCGCGAACCTGTCCATGCATAAACGTCACATAGCGTGAAAAATCCCGCTTGTCATTCTTTTCATTTTCATCCTCACGCCTGGGATGCTGCCTGTCCCCATAATGCGGAAAATCCGCGTGATGCCAATCGATAATGGAAAAATAAAGGCCGACCTTGATGCCCTCCGCGCGGAACGCTTCCACGTATTCACGCACCAAATCCCGTCCCACAGGCGCATTCGTGGCCTTAAAATCCGTGAGCTTTGTATCCCAAAGGCAAAACCCGTCGTGGTGTTTGGCTGTCATAACGGCATACTTCATGCCCGCGCGTTTGGCAAGCCTTGCCCATTCGCGGGGGTTGTAATCCTCCGCGGTAAACTCATTGAAATATTTCATGTACTCTTTTTCCGTCATGCGCTCCCAGCTGCGCACCCATTCGCCGCGTGCGGGAATGGCATACACCCCCCAATGGATAAACATGCCGAAACGGTCTTGGCTGAACCATGCTGTGCGTGCCGTGCGCTCTTTGATGTTTTTGTTTCCCATATTATTTTCCTCCTCATCCCGCAAATGCTACCATGATCATAACATATTTAGACAAATCTGCAAGGGATTGAAGGATTGAAATGTATTTCTTCCGCCGAATCCCTGTGCAGCGATGAATAAGACTTGCCATATTTTACAAAAACGATTACAATAGAAGCACCGTAAAATGATGTAACGGAGGAGATAAAGATGTATCGAGCAGTCATCGAAACCGCCAAAGAAAAAATGAAAAAAACCGCCGCCGTCTACCAGCGTGAAATGGTTTCCTTAAGGGCCGGGCGTGCCAATCCGCAGATTTTGGATAAGATCGTGGTGGATTATTACGGCACCGCCACACCGCTGAATCAAATGGGCAATATTTCTTCCCCTGAACCGCGGATGCTTGTCATCTCCGTATGGGATCAAAAGGCCATTCCGTTGGTTGAAAAAGCGATTTTAAAGAGCGATTTGGGGCTCAATCCCTCTAACGACGGCAAAGTCATCCGCTTGCTGGTTCCCGAACTGAACGAAGAGCGCCGCAAGGAGTTGACAAAGGTTGTTAAAAAGGGGGCAGAGGATGCGAAAGTAGCTGCCCGCGCCATTCGCCGCGATGCCATGGAGCAGGTGAAAAAGCTGAAAAAGGATTCCGCCATTACCGAGGACGATCAGAAAAAAGCGGAAGACGAGCTTCAAAAGGTAACGGACAACGCCATTAAAGAAATCGATAAGATTTGCACGGACAAAGAAAAGGAAATCATGGAAGTGTGATGACCGATTTTGACTGTGTTCTCGGCCTGCCGCTTGAAAAAGCCCTCGCCGCTTTAAAGGCCGAGGGGCTCTCCCCTATCGTCGAAATCACATCACCCCCGCATCGTCCCGATAAAGAGGGCACCCTTCGCGTGGTCGATATTCGGGAGCAAGGTCGTGTTATCGTCGCAGCCGCTTTTTGCGATGCTCCTCCGGCGCGGGTCTAAACGGCCTGCGCCTCTTGCGTTTCGAACGAAAACGCGCGTTCGGTCGAAATTCCCCAGCTAAAGCATCCTTTACATTGTTTGGAGATTGTATGAATACACTTGATTCGGAAAAGCTGCCAAGGCACGTTGCCATCATCATGGATGGCAATGGTCGCTGGGCAAAAAAGCACAAACTGAAGGTTGCCATGGGGCATCGCACAGGCGTAGAAGCGCTGCGCGGCGTGATTCAAGAATCCAGCGATCTTAAGATTTCAAGCCTTTCCATTTACGCCTTTTCAACAGAAAACTGGCAGCGTTCAAAAGAAGAAGTGGCCGCGCTTATGCAGCTTATCTTGGAATTTTTCGCCGGGGAAATAGACGAACTGGATGAAAAGAACGTTTGTATTCGTATTTTAGGCGATAAGGAAGGCATGCCGCCTGCCCAAAGGGAGACCCTCATTGCCGCCGAAGCGCGCACAAAGAACAACACGGGGCTGCATCTGAATATCGCGCTGAACTACGGCAGCCGTGCAGAAATCGTGAAGGCGGCAAAAGAAATTTCATCTTTGGTTCAAGCGGGCGCGCTAAAATCAGACGAGATCACGGAGGACACATTTTCAAGCCATTTGTATACAAAAGGCTTGCCCGATGTGGATTTGGTGATTCGCACCAGTGGTGAAATGCGATTAAGCAATTTTCTTCTGTATCAATGCGCATACGCGGAATTTTTATTCCCCGAGGTGCTTTGGCCTGATTTTACCGTGGCGCACTACCGTGATGCGCTGGCGGCCTTTGCAGGCCGCGACCG
>JGI994J12354_10005573_pt1 | contig 10798 bp, 9 predicted proteins | sample IntmicLarv3ML3BL_FD_12354 | JGI IMG/M metagenome (IMG submission 12354)
GTGTTCTTTTCGAACAATGTTTCAGCCCGAGTATCCCCACAACGCCCGGTTATTCTTCCATGCTGACAGGTATGGATTGCTTTTCAACCAATGTCGTAGCGTTACGTCATCAAGGAGGTATCGTTGACGGCGTGCAAACTCTTCCGGAAGTTTTACGAGAAAACGGCTACAACACAACATGCGTAGGCTTTTCAGGTAACGCAGCAAGCCGCGGTTTTGATAAATATCTTGATTTCAGCGGTTGGGGTTCGTGGGAAGAAGGCCGTTCGCCTAAAGCCGAAAATCTTAACGCCGTTGCAATCCCTGAATTAGAACGCTTAGCTGGCGAAGACAAACCATTTTTCTTATTTTTAAGACATATGGACCCTCACGCTCCGTATCTTGCGCCCGAACCGTTTCACAGAATGTTCTTCAACGGTAATGAATTCGACAAAAATAATAAATCTCTTGATCCCGTTTACAATTTTAAACCATTCTGTGACTTTTTCAGAACATGGTTCCCACCCGGTTGTACATCATCTGATTATATCATAGCCCAATATGACGCTGAAGTAGCATATATGGATTCTTGTATTCAAGTAATCCTTGCAAAACTAGAAGCGTTGGGAATAGAAAACGAAACACTTGTTGTTTTCACGTCCGATCACGGCGAAACACATTATGACCACGAATGTTGGTTTGATCATCATGGTATATATGAATGTACATTAAGCGTTCCGTTTATTTTACGTTTCCCCGGTAAATTACCCGAAGGTAAACGTTTTGCCGATATATGCCAGTTAAAAGATATCATGCCGACAATTCTCGATATCTTGGGTGTAAAGACAAAAATAAAATTCGACGGCAGAAACATGCTTGATTTAATTAACAATAAAGATTTTAAACAAGAACCGGAAATGTATATCTCCGAATGCACATGGCAGCGTAAACACGGTTGGAGAACACCCGAATGGAAACTTATGATTGCTCTCGAACCCGATTTCCACTTCAAACCGGAAATAGAATTATATAACCTGATTAAAGATCCGGGTGAAAACAATAATGTAGCAAAATCCGAACCGGGTGTTGTCAAATTTTTAACGGACAGATTGAATAAACACGTAGCTAAACGTGAAAAAGCAACTGGCAGAGAAAATCCGATGCTTAACAATATTAATTGGCACGGAGCCGGTAACAAAACTTTTAAAACTTCCGAAGAGGCATATAACACATTACATATCGGTGACCCAGAAACAGCAAGACGTTTACAAGCAGAAGGCGAAAAACGTAAATAATAACTATATTACGGAAGATTTTTCGTGGAAAATCTTTATGAAAAATCTTCCGTAAAATGATTTTTTGGAGAAGATAATCATGTTAAGAGTTTGTGTAATCGGAATGGGACCGATAGGGAACATCCATTCAACAGTATATAAATCTCTTCCCAATGTCGAATTAGTCGCAGTTTGCGATAAATTACGTGACAGAGCCGATGACGGAGCAAAAAAATTCGGTGTAAAAGCATATTATGACGCACAAAAAATGCTCGATGAAGTAAAACCCGATTTAGTCAGCGTTTCAACGGGAGGTTACGAATATTCTTCCGACCATTGCGAACCGACATTGCAAGCGTTAAACGCAGGTGCTCACGTCCTTTGCGAAAAACCTATTTCAAACGATCTTGAAAAAGCCAAATTAATGGTGGATACAGCCAAAAAACTCGATCGCTGTTTCGGAATAGATTTCAATCATCGTTTCACACCGGCTGTTTTACAAGCCAAAAAATGGCAGGACGATGGCAGAATAGGTGATCTTTTATTCTGCAATATGTCCTTGTGGATTGGTAAATTTTTTAACCTAGATTCGGAATATTATCACCTAAAAGCATTAAATCCGCACAGTGTCGATATGATCCGATATTTTTGCGGCGATATTGATGAAGTATTTTGTTATGCCATGAAAGCACCCGGAAGAACCATTTGGTCAACAGCGTCAATCAATATGAAAATGACCAACGGAATGGTCGGACACCTAACGTCATCCTACGATTTAGCCCGGGCTCATCCCATGGAACGCTGCGAAGTAGCGGGAACAAAAGGCAGATTGATTGCAGAAGACATGTGGCGTGAAAGCACGTTATATCCGGCTGAAACAATGGTAAAAGAAGTCTACACCAATCCCGTTTTTGACGGTTACAGAGAATTTTTCGATACATTCGCGGCAAGAATAACAGCGTTTGTCAATCAGGTGGACAGCGGCACAAAACCGGCTGATATTAACGGTTCGGGTGCAGCAGGACTTGAAGCAAGCAGGATAATTCATGCGGCAATCGAAAGTTTGAAAACCAATAAACCAATAAAAGTACAAAGTATAACAAAATAAAAATTTTATATATTAAATTAATAGTCGTTTTATAATAAAACGTTTTATGAGGTTTTAATGTCTGAAATATTAGATAATATGTTTGATGAAACAACCGTACCAATCATTGTCATGGATGTTGAACATCACTCAAAAGTTTGGCTGCATTCTCACGCATTTTACGAACTTGTCTACATTGACAAGGGTTTTGCAATGCACGTTTGCGATCAAACCAATACAGTTTTAACATCGGGTGATTTTTTCTTAATCCGTCCGGGTCAGGTTCATTCGTATTTGTCAGCATATCACACAAGATTGTATAATTGCTTATTTTCGTCTGAAATTTTGCACGAAGAACTGTCAGATTTGAGTAAATATCCCGGTATAAGTCATTTATTTAATAAAAATGAAGAAACTAAATGGGAAAAATTGTGCTTAGATATGATGGAACGCCGTGAAGTTATTCTTTTTTTGGAAAAAATCAAGTGGGAACGTTTAAATCAAGCCATCGGATGGGAAATTAAAATTAAAAGTTTACTCACTGAGCTGCTTGTTTTATATTCCAGATTATACAGCCAGCGAACATTAGTCAGAAATAACAGTGCGCATTTACAATATGTATATAAAGCGTTGGAATTTATTGAAGAACATTACAGCGAAGAATTCTTAATTAAAGATATTGCAGACGCAGTCGGTATTTCATCTGATTATTTATCGAAACATTTTAAATTAATGATTAGTATTTCACCGATTGAATATGTTAAAAATTTTCGTATTGCTAAATCCATGGAAATGCTGAAATTGACGCAAAAACCCGTTTCCGAAATAGCTATAAACGTAGGTTTTTCCGATATCAGTCATTTCTCAAGACAATTCAAACAAGTAGCAGGCGTTTCACCGACAATTTTCAGGAAAAACGAAACTGAAGCAGAAATGGAAATATAATTTTACGGTTAATTATCAAGAATGGGAGTAATAAAAATGAAAATTTTAGAAAACATTCCTAATTATGCAGTAAAAGAACCTAATTTTGAAGCACTGCGTCTTGCGTTGAATTATTTAGGTGAGAATTATTCGGAAGCTTATTTTCATGGTATAAGCGGAACAGCTTTTCGTATCGGAGGAATTTGTCCGTGTGCTCCGACATGTACAATGGCTATGTCTCTAACGGAATTAATAAAATTGTTGGGATATGATTATGAGGAATGCTCATATGATGATAACGACAAAGAAAAATCATTATCAATATTAATTGAAAAAGTGAAAAATTCAATTGATATCGGAATTCCTGTTCTTGTATGGAACGCTTTTTCAATGTGCGAATGGGATATTGTTACAGGTTACGATGAAAATGAAAAAATATTTTTCGGAAGATGTTCATATGGAAGCGGCAGTCAAAATGAATATACGAAAAATTCGTGGGACAATTCGTTAAATGAAGCAGGATTAGTCGGTATTACAGCGATAATAATCAAAAATAAAATTAGGAATTTTGACAAAGAAAATTCAGAAATAAACGCATTAAAAGAAGCATTCAGACATGCTTATGATGATGAAAATTACGATAAAATCAATGGAAATGATTGGGTTTTCTTGCAAGGATGGCATGCTTATCATAGATGGGCGAATGATTTTGAAAAGCCTGATAAAAAAAGAGAATTGGGAGATGCATATTGTATCGATATTTATTCAGATTGTCATGCTTTGGCGGGTTCGTTTATCCGTGAAATTTTATCAGAATATCCGAAAATATCGGATGAATTAATTAAAGCTGCGGAAATGTTTGACAGAGAAAAATATTATTTGCAACAACTCGTTCCGTTATTATCATGGAATTCACCTGAAATAGATATCCAGCGAAATAAAACAGCATCTGATTTATTGAGAAAAGCGTCAATTGCTTATGAAATGGCATTCGGTATATTGAGAATTAAATTGAAAAAATTTAAATGAAAATTATAAATATAGAAATGAGGTAAATAAAAATGGCATTAAAAGTCGGAATAGTCGGTATGGGCGGCATCGGCAACTTGCATGCAGATTGTTATTCAAAAGATCCGTTAGCGGAATTGGTTGCTGTTTGTGATCTTGTCAAGGAAAAAGCAGACAAAGCAGCAGAAAAACACGGCGTAAAGGCATATTATTCCTTAAAAGATATGTTTTCGGCACATCCCGAACTCGATGTTATCAGCGTAACAACATCAGGTTACGAAAACGGAAGCTGGCATTACACACCCGCAATGCAGGCTCTGTACGCAGGAAAAAACGTTCTTGTTGAAAAACCTATTTCCAATGATGTGTCTGAAGCTCGTGAAATGGTTGCATTGGCAGACAAACAAGACTTGTATTTAGGTTGCAATCTTAATCATTTCTTCTCGGAACCGGCAAATAAAGCGTTCGATTACATGAAAAACGGCAAAATCGGCGAACCTGTTTATCTCATGCAAAAAATGGGATTCAACGGCAGCGAAATGGGTTACGGCGGATTAGGTTCACCCAGATGGAACAGACCGTATTCGCACTTAAAAGCATTTTTAGCTCATCCGTTTTCAGTAATGCGCCGTTTCGGCGGCGATATCACGCATATTCAGGCATTCATGAACAAACCTGGCGTAAGAAAAAGTGCAGATGATTTAATGTTGTCCATTAACAGTGTTCACATGCGTTTTGAAAACGGCAGCGTCGGATATATCATTTCACAAAGAGGTGACGCATCCTTTGGTTTAGGCGGTTGGTGGTGTTTCGAAATGGCTGGTACAAAAGGTACATTCGCTATCGAAAATTGTGTAGAAAAAATCACATACTGGACAGCGGGACAGGAACCCGAAGTCACAGACTCAGGTATAAAAGATTTCAACAGCACATTCCCAACTCGTATTCACGCATATCTCGAAGACGTAACTAATAAAGTCTCAAAACAATTTATTCGTGCATCGGGCAGAGACGCATTGGCAACGCTTGAATATACCTTCGCAGTTATTGATTCCTATGAAGAAGGTTGCGCTTTGGTTCGTCCGCACGCACTTCCGAATTTGCACGGCGACCCGTCAGTTGTTTGGTAAAATCGTATATGAAACCGAATATTTTGCTGATTTTAGCAGACCAATTTAGATATGACTGTATCGGTGCAGTAGGTAAAAATCCGATAAAAACCCCTAATATCGATAAATTAATAGACGAAGGCGTGTTTTATAAACACGCCTATACGCCTGTTCCTGTATGCGCTCCCGCCAGACAATCGCTTTTATCAGGCAGACAAGCTGATAGTTTCGGTTCTTTTTGGAATTATGATCTTTTGTCCGCAAAATCCTGCGAAAAAGGTGATTATTGGACGACCGAACTTCGTAAAATCGGCTATAATAACGCATATATAGGCAAATGGAACACTTCACAAACCAACGAACCGGAAGTATTCGGTTTTAATAAATACATAAGTATTTCCGAATATAATAAATATTTATCCGATAAAAACATTAATCCCAAATTATCAGGTAATTGGTTCGGCGAAAATAATTCTGTAGATATAAACGATTCCAAAACACATTGGCTGGCTGAAAATACCATAAAAACAATCGAGGAATTTGAAAAAGAACCGAATTCATGGCATATACGTTTAGATTTTACCGACCCGCACTTGCCATGTTGTCCGTCAAAACCTTTTTCGGATATGTATAATCCCGAAGATTTGCCCGAATGGGATAGTTTTGGAGACATGCTGGAAAACAAACCGTATATTCAACGCCAGCAACTAAAAAACTGGAATCTCGAGGGTATGAATTGGCAAGACTGGCAACCTTGTGTAAGCCGCTATTACGGCATGATATCACAATTGGATGACGCTTTGGGTAGAATTTTCGAAAAGCTCGAACAGATGAACATAATTGATGAAACATTAATCATCTTTACCTCCGATCACGGCGATACATGTGGAGGACACGGAATGATTGATAAACATTATATTCTTTATGACGATGTCACAAGAGTTCCGTTAGTCGTCAGATATCCAAAATTGTTCGAAAAAGGCAAATCCTGCGAACATTTCGTTTCAAATTGCTTAGACATAGCGCCGACAATCGAAGAAATTATTGATTTACCTGTTTCAGGTAAACGTCACGGACAATCGCTTTTAAAAACATTAAATGGCGATATAACCGAAGACTTCTCAATATCGTCCTCAAACGGGCAGCAATTCGGTCTTTTCACCCAACGCTGCATCAGAACGCATGAGTATAAATATATCTGGAATCCGACCGATATCGATGAATTTTATGAATTAACAAGAGATTTCGGCGAGAAAGTAAACGAAATTCATAATCAAAAATATTCATCAATTGTTTCGGATTTAAGAAAAAAATTATTTGACGCATTACAGCGCCGAGATGATCCGTTTGCGTCATTTTGGCTTAAAGATCAATTGTTGAACGATAAAAAAATATGAAAACAAAAATAATTAAGTCAATAGAAGAAATTTCATATACATTATCAAGAAAAGACATAAAAAACATCAATTTACGCGTCCAATCTGACGGAACAGTTTGTTTGTCCGTACCGAAAAAAGTTTCTGATACATATATAGAAAAATTTATGAGAGAAAAACTCGATTGGATTCGTGAAATGCAAATCCAAAACAAAAAAATCATACATGAATCCGTAAAAATCGATAAAATGTTCAAATCAGAAGCAAAAAAAATTATTTACCAAGCGATTAAAAACGTAAAAAATTCGTGTAGTATTGAAATAACCAATGATATCACATTTTTTTTCAGAACCATGAAAACACGATGGGGAAGCTGCATTTCGCAAAAACGTAAAATAACATTCAATTATTTATTGGCAAAATTACCCATGGAATGCGTAGAATACGTCGTTTTGCATGAATTGGTACATTTAGAAATACAAGGACATCAAAAAAATTTTTATGATAAATTGGATATTTTGATGCCGAATTGGAAAATTCGAAAAAATAAAATGAACGAAAAAAAATACATAATTGAGGAATAATTTATGATTACAAATTATAATGATGATTTTTTTGAAATTCAATCAAATCGTTTAAAATTAAGCATTGCAAACGAAAATATGTATGCAAAAAGAACTCGTTTTTCACATTGTGGATACATAATTCAAGCAAAATTGGATAAAAAACATACACTATGTACACGTGAATCGATAGTTTTCGGCAATGACACAGGCGGCGAAGGTATTTGCGGTGAATTTTTGACTGATGCAGAAATTTATAATAAAACGCAAATAGGGGATTGGTTCCCGAAAATCGGCGTCGGATATTTGAAAAAAGTAAAAAATGAACCATTTTCACCATTTTTTGATTATGATTGTAAAAAATCTGAAATCACACAAAAAATTTACGAAAACAAAGTTGAATATATCAACGAATTGCCGATGTACAACGATTTCGCGTGTAAATTATATAAAACAATCACAGTCATAGAAAATGAAATTTTAATCGATTATAAATTGGAAAATACAGGAAAAATAGACATAAAATCATCAGAATATGCACATAATTTTTTTGGTTTTAACAATGCACCGATCGACGAAAATTATGAAATAATTTTGCCGAAAGGTTTTGTTGATAAACATACGGGCTGTATTAAGCTAAGCGATGCATTTATTGCAAATTTTGACGGAATTGTCGAAGATTCATTCTTTTTATACATAGAAAATCTCGAAAAAACATCGCCGTCTTTCAAAATGACTCATAAAAAATTGGGTCTTTCAATCAGTGAATACAACGACTTTTCACCCGAACATATCGCATTTTGGGGAAGATTCTATACTGCAAGCGTCGAAGTTTTCAATGATATTTTCGTGAAACCCAATGAAAATCAAACATGGCAAAGAAAATACGTTTTCGAAGCTAAATAATTTTATAAAAAAAGAAGTTTTTCAAAAATAGAAAAACTTCTTTTTTTGATAATTATCTTTAATTAATGTATTTTTGTGTTAAAAGTTCGATAACTTTATCTAATCGGAAAGCATAATCACGTAAAATTTCAGCAATTTTCATGCGTTTTTCTTTATCGCATAAACTTTGTCTGTCAACATTTAATCCTGCGTTTAAATTTTCTAAATCAATCCATATTTGGCTGCGGCCGGTTCCGTCAGGCGATTCAAAAGGTAATAGTTCCTGAATTTTTTTGCCTATCCACGCAAATGACAGATATTTTTCATCCATTTCAGCCAATTTTCTAAAAATATAAGTGGGTAGATTACCGCTTGTTGCGAGATTGCAAACATAAACGCCATAATTTTCCCATAAAGCAATACTTTCGTCCTCAAAGCGTCCGTTTTCAATGTCATCTGCCCAAACACGATATGCCGACGCGCCAAAAAACATCCCGTCCTGTTCAGGTAAAGTCAAATAATAAGCCATTTTTTTTACTACAGAAAGATATAATTCTTCAAGCGAAACCTCTTTAATCCGTTCCGAAACAAAAATTAAGTCTAATTTTCCGCCGTCAATTTTATAATTAATTATACCTGAATTGCAAACAAGAATTTTCAATATTTCTGCGTCATTTTCGTAACCGACCACAAGTGCATATGTTCCGACATCAGATTTCCATTCAGGAATATCGTTCAAATTTGTTTTAATTAAAACAGGTAAATTTTTATCGATAAAATTCATGATTTTTTCTCGGTAAAAACCCATGTTATTCTCAATTTCAGCCATGTTCGCATATTCATGTCTATAACCCAGAGTATCAAAAACATAAGAAATATAACTTTCGCTTGCTAAATATCCCGAAATGCAGTATTCGCAAGATGTTGTAACGTTATGATTGTATACCTGTGCGATTGTATCGCCTGTAATAGCACCGATATCCCAAAAATCGGGTTTTTCGTCTATTCGTCCCATTTTTTCAAAAATAAATTTTATTGCGTCAGGCAATCCGTAGTTGTGCCCTTTCATTCCGTCCCATACTTCCCGAATGTCAGGTATTTGATTAGACTTCATTTTTTACCTCAAATAATATTAATCCTTTTTACTTATATATTATACCATATTTCGAACAAAAAGTCAAGCGTTAAAACAAAATTTTCGAAAATTTATTTTAATTCTTGACTTTATTATTCTTTGATTTTTAATAATTTTTTCATTTCTTCCGTGATAACGGGTTTTTCCATGTTTTTTTGTATCTCTTTTTTTTGCTTTATCGAAAGAACTGAATATTCTTTGATTGCCGTTTCGCCTTCAGCCGAAAGTCCATATAAATCGCTGCCTTTTATCTTGAAAAACCAATTGGAATAATTATGTTCCAAAATATCTTTGGTTTTATATTGATCTGAACCCATTTTTATAATATCTTTGATATTGGCAGCACCTGCAGTATGCAGGCAGCATGCGATATAGAGGGATTTTTCTTTATATGCTGTAATCAATTTCGAACGTACGGAACCGGCTTTGTTTAAATCCACACTTCGCGAATTAAATTCTTTAAAAAATTTTTTTGTTCGACTTTTTGCCTGAGCTAAATATATAGCACGGTCATACGCAATCGGTTCAAAAACACACGTTACTTTTTTCGTTTTGATATCTACATGAAAAAGCCCGAGTTCTAAACGTTTTGCCAAGTTTTCCATATCATATGAGCTTTTTTTTCGGCCTTTTTTTTCAGGCGTCGGTATAGCGATATAAACATAATCCGTCAATTTTTGCCGATCAACAGCTTGACACAGCAGTTCGGCGTTCAATTTCAGTTTCATTTCAACGACGACAAGTGTGCTGTCTTTAACGGCAGCCATATCGCATTTATGAACTTCGCTGCGAACTTCAAAACCATTTTGTTCAAGATAATTTCTTACGGGTTCATGTAAATCTGTTTCCAGCATTTTAATCTTTTTCCAATTAAATTTAATAAAAATATTATAACATGAATAAAAATTCTTGTCAATTGAAAAATTCATTGAAAAAGTTGAAAAATTGTGATATACTTAATAAAAATACGATTTTAGGAGTTAATATGACTAAATATTTGCCGTTAAAATTTACAGTCGGACACTCAGATAATAAAAAATCTCCAAATAATTACGTCCATGCAACAGTACCCGGAAATGTTCAATTAGATTGGGCAAAAGCTGAAAATTGGCCTGATTACAATTATTCGGATAATTTTAAAATGTTTTCATGGATGGAAGATAAATATTGGCATTATAAATCAATCATCGCTATTGACGCATTAAAAGCAAGCGAAAGACTATTTTTTACTGCAAAAAGCATCGATTATGAATTTGAAATTATTTTAGACGGCATTAGATTATTATATCAGGAAGGTATGTTCACGCCCGTAGAAATCGAACTTACAAAGATAATTAAAAAAGACAGCGTTTTAGAAGTAATTATATATCCGACTCCGAAAATTCCCGGTATGCCCGTTGACAGATCGCAAGCGTCACAATCCTGTAAACCCGCTGTTGCATACGAATGGGACTGGCA
>JGI994J12354_10005574_pt1 | contig 10797 bp, 11 predicted proteins | sample IntmicLarv3ML3BL_FD_12354 | JGI IMG/M metagenome (IMG submission 12354)
TCGAACCCGAGGCGTCTGGCTTAGAAGGCCAGCGCTATATCCTGGCTAAGCCACGGGCCCACAAGCCTCCCGAACACATCATTTGATATAAATCTTTACTACTCCTCGGTCACAGAATTCAGGTATTCTTTGAGCAGTTCCTGATCTATCATATCGTACACTGAACCATATCCCATGTATACGCAAATGCCTTCTGCGATACATAGTAATCCCAGGATCAGGAGTATAGGCCAGGCGTTCAATATCTTGGCGAAAAGCTTCACCACAGACTCGATGAAATTGGCCATCATGAACACTAACGCCGCAGCCATAAATGTGATTATTATGCGGGGCCACCCCTCTGCAAGTGCATTCAGGTCTCCGCCAGCTAGACCTCCGAGCAGAACGTACACTATTATGCCCACCAATAACGCAAGAATTACCGCGAAATGAACGTCACGGAACGGCCTTATTATCAACGCAAATCCTGCGACTATCGCTATTATCGTTGTCGACAGGTCCCAATAACCATATGTGTCAATACTGACTATTATCAGAAGTACTCCTGCGACCAATCCTGCCAATACGAGGAACTTGTACAGGAACCCCTCCTTTTTCTTTACGTAAGTGATCACTATCAACAACGCCAATACTCCGGCGACAGCTATCAGCAGCTCCGGAATGTTGTTGCCCAACAATGAAGAGTGGAATTCATCCCATGTGTAATCCATACTTCGTGATTATGCTAGATGTATATTATAGTAATTTTACAACCAACCCTGCTCTTCACAATGAATTCACTGTTTCTGAAGATTGTTATTCATATTCCGAGTATCCTTGCCATGTTGTTCCCCATCAGATCTTCCTTTATCCTCTGGTTTCCCCATTCCCTTTCCATCAGGAGACGAACGAAAAGCATTGTCGGATATTTCATCTCGTATAACGGAAAATCCGACCCGTATACGATACGTTTCGGGAACTCTTCGGCAAACTTCGAGATCGTTCTTATCACAGTATCAGGTTCAGAAGGTAACCATCCCTGCATCGCCGAGCAGTCTGCGTATATGTTCTCATGTTCTCTCATTACGCCGGGAAGTTCACTGCTGAACTTTCCTCCGAGATGTGCAATGATGTATTTGCTGTCGGGGTGGTTCTCTGCAACTCTCTTCATGTTCACGGGGTGACAGTACTTCTCATCCAACGGCGCGAGCGCCATTCCTGCGTGAGTTACCACGATCAGTCCGAGATCGTCAACAATATCCCAGTATCTGTCGAGTTTCTCGTCGTCAGGATAGAAACCTGTTGCGGGATACATCTTTATTCCGAGGGGGTTGAACTTCTTCACCATACGTTCGATCATTCTCAGTCCTTCTTCCCCTCTGTTCGGGTCGACGGATATGAATGGCATCAGGCGGTCATCTGTTTCACAGTCCTTGAACAGCATATCAAAGTAATCTTCATTGGACAAACGCCCTTCATTGACCAATCCAAAGTCGATCCCCAGGACCACGGCCTTGTCTATCTTATTGTGATTCATTGTATTGACGATCTCTGAGACGTTAAGATCGAAATCTCCGAAAGGACTGTCATCGTCCAGAAAGAAATCCAGGAACGCATCGACCTCGGGGCCGAATTGTTTACGGGCCTCTCTTATCGGCTCTAAGTAATTTCTGACGGCTTCGTCCGGAAGTATCGCACGGGGCCACATGTGCACATGAGCGTCAATGATCACGTCCGGTAAATGGTGCGGATTGTAGTTAATCCTTTCAAAATGCTGGACTATTGAGTCAAATATTTTACAGATTTTTTACGATATGAAAATAAGGTGCTGGCACTATGATTTTTATGGAGGTTTGACTTCTGCATTCTTTTTCAATAGGATCTGCTTCATTTGCAAAATGTATTTTTCAGTTTTTATTATCATTTGACGTATTTCGACCGGAACCTCTTTGCACAGGAGGCTAAACCCTTAAATCACAGACCAATATGATTATGCATGGGTAAAACGGGATTACGCTGTGCTTACTGTCATTCCGATTCACATACATTGGACAGCAACATGGAATGCCGCAGAAAGTATGATGAATTCAATGCTTTCGGTAACAAGTATCAATATGTTTTCCTTGCACTTCTGATCATCGAGACGATCTTGTTCTGCGTGATGGCCTTCTTCGCAGATATTTTGATCTCCACAGGAGTGTTGTTCGTGGCCATGGGCATTACTTTATCTGTATTTCCATTCTGTACTCCGCAAACTTTCGATATGCTTGGCGTGAAAGGTACGATAAAACTTGCAAGGGCCATCGGCGTCATAATGATCACTGTCGGTCTTATTCTTATTGCGGTTCCGTCTCTGTTATGAATTACGCCGTTTCCGTGTTCGTAACGTCTTCCGACTTGTCCTGACCGTGGCCGCAACAGTAGAAAATGAAACCAGAAAGGAAAAGTGGACTGGGCGAGATTTGAACTCGCGGCCTCTACCATGCCAAGGTAGCGATCTTCCAACTGATCTACCAGCCCGTGTTTGCTGTGAATGAGGAGCCATTATTAAAGATTTGGCTTGTATCGGAGGCTCCGTATAACATCACTCTTATTAATGTATACATAACACTGTTAAAATCGCGTTGATATCTAACAACTAAATACTATTGGTCCTTTGAATTGTCCGATGAGTACTTTACCTGTTTGGGAAAAGATCATCCTTCACTTGAATCGGTATAAGACGAGCGACCCCGGCGATCGGTACAACGTACTGTGGGATCTCACTCAGGACGGTATTGCGTCTTCTTTACGCATATCGAGAGCGCATTCTTCTATTGAGCTTAAGAAACTGAGATTGAGCGGGAAGGTCATCGAGAGTTACAGTCACATCAAGGGGAAGGATAACAAACGCAAGACTTACTTCNTGACCGCGAACGGAATGGTTGACGCACAGCGCATCCTGGACCGTGCTGAAAAAGAAGGTATCGACTTCACTTCTATGCTTGATATGAAGAGATGCGATCCCAACGCTCTGTTGGATGCTTTCGATGACAGAGGCAGAGAGGTTCTGGGCATCGCATGCATACTGAGATGTTCTGTAAAACGGGACGAGTTGCCTGAGACGGAAAAGTCAGTTGTTCCGGTGGATGTCAACGGATACGTTATCGTCGGTGAGGAGATCAAAGCGAACATACTTTCTGCGTTGGACGGTGATTCGGTCAAGAGATTACACAGTTTGGCCGCAGACTTTTGGCTTTCCTCTAAACGCCCTGACAGACAGGAACGTCTGTATCATCTTGTCATGGCCGGCAGGAACCATGATGCGTGCAGGTCGCTGATCGGGGAAAGGGACAGATTCATGGATTCTTTGAATGATGACCTCTATGACATCCTGCGGATGCTCATTGACATTCCTAAAAAGTATCTTGCCGAGATACTTCCTTTGAAGATAACATCGGCAATAGAGTTCGGAGATGTAGAGGGCGCTATGTCATATCTTACGTTACTCCTGAACGAAGATAAAGATGCTGGCACATTATTTTCCGCAAGGATGGAACTGATAAAGGGAGATGCTGAAAAAGCGTTGGGAATGCTGAATGATATGCAGGATTCCATTCCGAGATCGTTATTGATCGCAGAGGCTTACGCGCTCTCCGGGGGCCTTAAGGAAGCTAAGGCCGTTCTGGATACCACACGCGAGAAGATCGTGCTTTCCGGTGATCTGCGNCATCTTAGTGAACTGTATCTTCTCTCAAGCACCGTAAGCGTCAGGATGGGCAGGCCCGAAGATGCATTGCTTATTTTGAACAAGGCCAAAAGCAGTGCCGGACCTTTTGATCTTCACAAGATCTACCGGAAGCTGTCCGAGGTCTACGCAGCAATGGAACTGGCCGAAGAGATCAAATATTTTTGATCAGAACACGGTGTTCTTCTTCAGAAGGTCCATGTCGCTCACGTAGAGGTCACGGATATCGCGTATGTCCCATTTCAGCATCGCCAGGCGTTCAAACCCGAATCCCCACGCCAACACGGGATATTCGACACCGAACGGTGCTGTTACTTCCGGCCGGAATATTCCTGCTCCTCCGAGTTCCATCCACTTTCCGTTGAAGAACACTTCCACTTCCAGTGACGGTTCGGTATACGGGAAGTATGCCGGCCGTATGCGTATCTGGTCGAATCCCATCTTCTTGTAGAAGCTTTTTATCAACGAGACCAGCATGTCGAAGTTTCCTTTCTCGTCTATTATTATTCCCTCGATCTGCGTGAACTCCGGAAGGTGCGTGGCATCGATAGATTCTTTCCTGAATATCCTGGACAATGAGAATACCTTCGCGGGAGGTTCGGGGTTCTTCGAAATGTACTTGATGGTATTGACCGTCGTATGTGTTCTCAGCAGTGCTGATTCCGCTTTTTCCAAGGACCATTTCCCTCCCCATCCTGTTGACCCCGTGTCACCGCCTGTTTCGTGTATTCTCTTGACGGCCTCTATCAACTCTTTGTCTTCGATCTTTATTGATGCGGGTGATTCGAGATAGAACGTATCCTGAAGCTCACGTGCGGGGTGGTCCTGCGGTGTGAAAAGGACATCCAGATTCCAGAATGCCGGCTGGATGTACTCCTCATCTATCTCAGTGAAACCCATCTGTGTGAATATTTCACGAACTTCTGCAGCCAATCTCGATAAGGGGTGCTTCTTCGCAGGGGATACTGACGGAGCGAATGTCTGTACGTCGTATCTTCTCAGCTTCGATGTCTTCCATTTTCCTGACTGTATCAGTTCAACGGTCATCTGCGCAACTTCTTCCGTGAGATCGATGCCTTCCCTGACCAACGATCTTCCGTCCTCTGTCAGTGAGATGGAACGTTCCGTGACGATGTGTTCTGTTATTATCCCCTGACGGCCTTTGAGATCCTTGATCATTGCCGGATCTGCGTCCTTCTCTGATATCTTAGATCCTGCCATTCTTTCCAGCAGGAGTTCATCGGCCATCTTCTTTTTCAGGAATTCCTTTCCTGTCTGGGTCATCTCTAATATCTTAGCGTCGCCTTCCTTCACGATGTCCGCGAGGCTTTTCCTTTTCAGCCACCCTACTGCGATCTTGTCCTCGCCGTTCGGCAGATATTCCGCTAACTCGGAGAGGTCCATCTTTCCTTTCTTTTCCAACGCGGAAAGAGCTTTCCTTTCCGGCAGTTCTCCGTTGAGATTCGATGAATAGAATTTCTCTGACGACTCGCTGATCTTTGCGAGACCTTTCGTTGACAACCAGGAAGCAGCACCCATGATCTCCACTTCCAATTCAAAGGTTCCGTTCTTTATGAGTTCTGCTGTGCTCCGCTCTTTGTCCAATGCGACAAGGAGTTTCTTCTCATTGAGACTGAGTTCTATCATTTTACCACTTGAATCCTTCGAACGTCATTCCATGGACCGTCGACTTCGCTTCTTCCCTTCTCTTCTGGTGTTCTTCCAGGAATACATTTATCTTATCTGTCAACGCAACCTTGCATTCTCCGCACAAGATTTCTCCGTTCCTGCATTTTTCCGCAAGTTCGTTCATTTTCTTATCGTCTGACTCGAACAGGAAATAGTTGTACTTGAACACAGCACACACCGAGGGATCCCCTCCGTCCTTCCTCTGTTCTTCCACAGAGACCTTCCCGCCTGTGAATGCTCTCCCTACCTTCTTCTTTACCTGTTTCGGAGTATCTGTTGTGTATATCGTTGCATTTTCATCCGATGATGACATCTTGTCCCCGCCATTCAGGCCGGGGAACATCTTACAGCATATCAGNCACGGCTTCGGGTATCCCAGTGAAGGAGCGACATCCCTCGTCACNCGGAAGTGGGGGTCCTGATCAATGCCGCAGGGTATCAGACAATGCACTTGTTTCCCTTCCAGTTCTGANGGCAGGAATGCCGGTGCGGATTGGATCGTTGTAAAGAATATCGATCCTATATTCGTTGTATTGTCAAACCCGAAAACTGCTTTTGCGGTCGAGAAGTTGACCTTCTTGGCGACCTTCAACGCTATCGGGTACAGGGTCGCAATGTTCTCAGAGTCCAATATTATCTTCGTCTTCTTGGGATCGAATCCTACTGCCACAAGATCCAACGCGTTCTCGTAGGCCATTCTTCGCGTGTCCTCTTGTGTGAGATCTGTTTTGAACAGGAACTTCTCATCGTCTGTCATCTGGAAGTATAATTCCACTCCGAGGACATCCTGCAGCCATTTGGCGAACATCCACGGCATCAGGTGTCCCAAATGGGTGTTGCCTGACGGTCCGCGCCCGGTGTACAGGACGATCTTGTGTCCTTTCTCGTGTTCACTCAGATATACGTTGAGGTCGCGGTGCGTATAGAATATTCCGCGGCGGAGCATCGGATGGTCTCCCAGACGCTCCGTCAGCTCTTTGTTTAACGGCGTAGTGCCGAACTTCTTCGCCAAGAGATCATAATCTATGTCGCCTGTGACCTCCCAGGGCGTCACTTTGAAACTGTCTTCCACGGTTCTGCGAATGGTTACAATGCTTTTAAACTTTTGATTTGTCTTCTCTTCGGGAAGATAAGGAAAGCGAATTCTTATTAACTGAATTGTTCATCCTGCAGGCATGTGGCAGATACTCGGCATAAATGCGATGTATGTGGAATTCGCAAACATCTGGAAAGAACGCATGACGGAGATTTCAGAGGAACGCGGAACGAAGAAGAGATTTTCAGCGATAATGAAGGATGCTGAAGTGACACACTTGCTCAACGGAACCTCTGAGATCCATACATTCATGATAGATCTGCCCGATTCTGTTTCCCCGGAAGACATACAATTCCTTGCTGACGAGATATTGGATATCGCCATGACCGCAAAGTTCGATTTCGTTTCTATTGACGGGCAATATCAGAAGTGCCAGGTAATTTTCTCAGGCGAAAGAGAACCGGAAATAATCGGATTGGGAAAGACAGAAGGGTATTCCTCCGGTGCGGTGTTCCTGCCGATCATAAAGGGGTTATCAAGCAACGGAAGACAGAACGACAGTCTGTCGTAATGTTCGTTCTTTTGATGAAGTACGGCTTAGCGAGGGCCGTGCAGAGACCGCTTCTCTGAAAAGATACGTCAATGTTCTGAAAGAACGTCATTTCTTGATGAAAAATTCCAATTCGCCGTAATCTCCCAGATCACGTTTCGGCGTCGCCGGAAGTTCCTTCGCCATCGAATCATTCCCGACATCCATGGTCAACGACACCGGCCTGAACACTTTCCACCTTGATACGATATCTTCAACTAACGGGGCTTCGAACAGCACATAGAAGAACACACACGTAAGTCCTATAACGACAACATTGAACACCACGGACAGAACTATGAACATCAGCACCACATCCAGTCCGGTTTCGTTCACGGCCACGAATATGTACAGGAATGACGCAAATATCGGAACTGCCATTCTCTTTAACGTTTCTTTGATACCATCATGCAAAAGGAAATCACGATACCTCGTTTCCACTCTTACCCTCAGGCTCTTGAATATCGTCCACGGCAACACCAATATCGGAATGAAAAGCACCAGTGTGAACATCGTCGCCGGGACGCTCTGAAGAGTGGTCGCATCCATGGATGCAGGATTCATTATGATGTATATCCAAAGGAACATTCCGATCATCAGTCCGAAGGAAACGGTCTGGATCAGCTCGCTCCATGGTATGGATGCTCTTTTCAGGTTGTAGTTCATGGTCACATTCCTGGTGTCCAGATCCTTAGGGATGTTGAAAAAGAACACAACAATACGGTCCTTTATCGATAATTTTTCTTTAACGTTGACGTATTCCACGATACTGATGATCCTGTAGAACAGATAACGCTGAAGGAAAACGATGATCGCAACAACTCCTGCCGCACCTACGAATGTGAAAGATATGAAGAATATCAGCAGCAACGGGACACTCAGTAAATATAACGCGGCATCGAGTACTATTATCGCCAGTACATACATCCACTTCCTGTACTGGTAGTAGATGTATACACCTACAGTAAAGAACGGTGCAGACACTATGACCGCTGTTTGCGTTATATCGGAACCGGACGTGAATTTAAGTATCGCTAAAATGGCAGCGCAGACTATCCATGATGCCAGGAATATCCACAATACAAGAATATCCTGCTTACGCATAAGGCTCATTTCCTTAGGCATGGCCTTATGTTCCTTTCCCATCCTCAGTACGCGCAAATCATTCCATCCATACTTCTATTTTCAGTTTCGCCAGATCACCGCGAAAAACTCCCACCACTAACGCTATCGTCTCCTTATTCTTTAAATGCGTCGGACCAAATGTATCCTTTTGTACGTTTTCCTTGAATCCGATGCACTTCCCTGCCTCGTTCGATAACGCAATATCAACGGGTTTATCGGAATCAACGGAAACGAAGAGGTCCTTCCCGGACCTCACTGCCAAGGGAAATGACTTAACGTTACGGTACGCACCATCGGCTTCGATGTCGAACTCACCAACGGTCATTTCTTCATTTAACAGCATCTTCTTCCCGAACATCCCATCACCACGAGAACTTGAATGCGAATAGGCATCCAATATACATATTGATATTCCATGGCTTTGTAAGTATCGCTGCTATCGCAGAGAGGATCAAATGACCGTTCCTGAACGGCCTTGATGCTTTCTTCATATCGTCATCGGACCATTTTCTTAGTCTTTCGTGGAACTTCATGAATTTCTTCGAAGAAAGTATCGAAAGGGACCACCATCTGCCGTATATTTTCGGATCTCCTTTGTTTATGGCATGTGCTGCATTCTTCCCTGCAAGCAATGCCGCCTTCAGACCTCCGAATGATATCGGATTGGCCATACCTGCCGCATCTCCTGTAAGGAATGCATTCCCTTTCACGACATCTTCGACACAACCGATCGGCACCTTCCTTACTGCACCTTTGGTCTCATCGACCGATGTCATGCACCCTATGCTTACGTTATCGCCGGAAGGGAATGTCCAACGGTATGTTCCGTCATACTTTTCCGAAAGTTCGACGGTCATGCTCCCGTCATGTTCCTCTTCCACTATCGAATGCTTCACAGATATCATTCTTAACGGTTCTGAACTGAACAGTTTCTTCCTGACCACGGAGTAACAGCCGTCCGCACCGATGATGTATCTGCACCTGATCGTTGTACCGTTACCGAGTATCACTTCATAGTGATCACAATTGTCCCTGATATCAACGACATTACCGTGAATGAATTCCGCGTTGCATTTGCTTTTCAGCTCTTTCAAGAACTTCGGACGGTCCAGGATGTAACCTTTGCTTCCTATTTCGAGGATCTTTCCGCCCGGCCATTTCAATTTTGTTACCGTGACGTGATTCTTCACAGCCCAGGGTTCCATCGGCCTCAGGGATGCGAACGCGTCCTCGCTGATGCCTTCCCCGCATATACTGTGGTATCTTTCATAATTGGAATCAAGTCTTTCAATGACCGCCACCCTTCCTTCTAAGAAGAATGCCGCTGCGAGACCCGCGGGACCTCCTCCTACGATAACGGTATCATGATCCATTATTCCATAATCGAAAAAGACGTTAAACTTCTTTTGGTCCTTCGTCAAAGAATACTTCATCAAGATCAGTAGAGAATTTCCACATCTTAGGGTATGTGCCAGCCTTCATTATCACTCTTTCGACGCTTACTGCTTTACCTTGTGTTGCGGCCATTATCTTTGGGGACGACATGACCATTTTCCCTATTGCTATGAGCTCACCGCGTGCTGTCATCAGCGCAGCCAACGCGTTCTTCCTTATTTCATCGTCCATCATATGAATGCCTTGAACATTCAGATCTGCTCCGTGACATATTGCGTCCACGGCACTTGCTTTCACAATGAGCTTCGGAAGCGGTTGCACAAGAACTTCGATCGGCATGAGTATTGAACGTAACCACTTTTCCCTGCCGTCCTGCTGCCAGAACACATAGGAATCTTTGATATCGTGCAGAGTAGCAACCTTTTCCTCGCCCATTGCACCGGAACGTGTTCTCCTAAGTTCCACCATATTTGCTCCGCACCCGAGTGCCTCGCCTATGTCGATGCAAAGAGTACGGATGTACGTACCTGCGTCACAGGATACTTTGAACAGAACATCTCTGCCTTTGATGTCCATTATATCGATCGATGAGATCGTTCGTATCCTGAGCTGACGTTTCACTGCCGAACGGACCGGCGGAAATTGATATATCTTCCCGATGAAGTTTGCAATTACGTCACGTATCTTCTTGTCCTGTCTGTCCCGGTGCAACCGCATCAGACAGACGTATTCCTTGTCTGAAGAAAGAACCAGATCTGTAAGCCTCACTGCGTTGCCCAGACATAATGGAAGGACACCGGAAACATTGGGATCGAGCGTACCTCCGTGGCCTATTCTCTTAACGTTGAGAATGTCCCTTGCCCATGCCGTCACCTGATGTGATGTCGGTCCGGAAGGCTTGTCCATTGCTATCACGCCTGACTGTAACAACTCACCGACAGAACGATCGGATGGCCTCTTACCCCACCTGTCTGCCATTGCTTTCTCGTCCTTGATCAGCATTTCTTCATCCCTTTGATTATCAGATCGACTATATCATCAGGCGTCCTGTCGTCAGTATCTATCACGAGGTCATAAACACTTTTGTCGTCTGCGTTTATTCCGTAATATTTCATGTAACGCTTCGCTTCCGATGCGTGGCGTTCCATTGTGTTCTTATACGCCTCTTCCTGCGTCTCGCCATCCCTGATACTTATTCTTTTAGTTCTTGTCTCAGGAGTCGCGTCGAGATACACTTTCAGTGCCGGAATGTTGTTC
>JGI994J12354_10005575_pt1 | contig 10796 bp, 12 predicted proteins | sample IntmicLarv3ML3BL_FD_12354 | JGI IMG/M metagenome (IMG submission 12354)
TCACTGAACAACGATAACTGTACATCCCGCATGCCGTATCACATATTCGGACACGCTTCCCAACACAAGACGGTCTAATTTACTCATTCCTTTGTGGCGTCCGACAATGATCGTATTTACTTCAAGACGCTCTGCCGCCTTGATGATACACTCTGCGGGTTCTCCCACTTCTATGTATGTGAGCGCTTCTACAGCCAAAGTAAAAGCTTTTTGTTTTGCCTTTTCCAAGTAACCTTTGACGAGTTCCACCTCCTTTTCGTCTTTTGCACTCTCTTTGCTTTGAACTGATGACACGAAGTACAAAGACTGATTGTACGCCGCTGCGTGTTTTATCGCATAGTCCAAAGCCTTCTCGGTATGCAGCATTCCGTCATACGCCATCAGTATAGCCATACAATAATATCGCATGCCTGGGATAAAAATATTTCATAGAAAAACTAATTTGCTGCCTCGTTGATCCTTGGCTGCATAATTGGGGTTTTTCCTACACAACGGGTTCACATACAACGGCCAATCCGAAAGGTTTTTGCGAATAGGTTCTGTTGAGTTTAGAAAATTCCCATTCTCTGCCTTTGAATTCCGTTTCTTAATTGAATTCAATCACAATTAACTAAATCATGATTAAACAAAAAAGATGCACATCTGATCCGTTGGAATATTCAAAAGATACTCAACACTCATGTTGTCTGCAGAAAAATCAACGTTTCATTCCCAAACAAAAGTTTTTCATATCCGGTAAGATATTAATATTAAACCGACGTTCGGTTTATTATTGAGGACAATAGCTCCATGGCACGAAATAAGGACAGCAATGATACAAAGAACGAAATAATCGAGGTGGCAACCAATCTTTTTATTCAGAACGGATACGAAAAAACAACAATTGAAGATATCTTCAGAAATTGGGGCGGTTCGAAGGGAAGTTTATATTACTACTTCAGCTCCAAAGAAGACATACTCGACGCTGTTGCCGACGCTCTTGCTGAAAAGGAAGAAAAAGCCATCAGAGATGCTGTATTTGCTACCAAACTTCCTGCACTGGATATGTTTAATTTATTCTTGACCAGATGCCTTAGCAGACCTAAACAGATGTATGATATTGAAGAGTACATACACCAAAGTAAGAACGTTACACTCATTTACAGGATCACAAAATTGTACATTGAGAAAACGATACCTATTCTCGAACCCATTATCAAGCAGGGTATCGAGGAGGGGGTCTTCAAAACCGATTACCCCTCGGAGACAATTGAATTTGCATTATTGCTTGAAGAATTGGCCCTCAAATATCCTATGTTCGAATGTGACGATCAACATTATATGAGAAAGATCCGGGCATTCCAGTCCATGTTGGAATCCGCACTCGGACTCCAGAGAGGCATACTTGATGGTCTGTCGGAATTCTGTGAACAGACAGTCAGAATCAAAAGAGGCGGAAATTAATGAAGGAACTTATTTTTTGGGTCAACTGGTTAAAAATCGTGAGTATCGTCTTCGCATCTTTCGGAATATTCTTGGCCTTCTTCAATCAAATACCTTTCTTCGCGGATCTGATCAATCCTGTCTTCTTTGAAGAAACTTTGATAAGTTCGGAATTGAAATATTTCCAACAATGGCTGTACGGACTGCTTGGCGCAACCTGCGTCATGGTGGGAATATTGATCTTCTTCATTGTTGATAATGCGTATAGAAACAGAGACCGATGGGCATGGAAATGTATTCTGATAGGATTGATAGGTTGGTTCATAATTGACCAGCCGATTTCCTTGTACTTTTCGGTATATTTCAATGTTGTTTTCAATTTCGGATTGCTGATCGCGGTCCTCATACCCCTCATATGCACAAAAAGATATTTCGAGGGAACTGATTGATGATTTCATTGTTCCAACGAGTCCGCCCCGAATAACATATTCCATTAGACAATTCCTAAGAGATAAAATTCAATAAAGCGGTTTCAGTGTTATTGAAAACCTAATACGGCATGAGCACATCATACTAACCCTGATTCCGTAAGAATCAGTTCACATTCTCTTTTCAATTTAGATATGTCGTCAACCATGATGTCCCAAATTACCTGCAAATTCACGGCCTCATATTTGTGTGATATTATGTTCCCTTAGCTTGGCAATATTACTCCATTCTGTTTTGGGATATCTGGAAGTAAAATCCGAAGATAATCTTTTGACTATTTCCCCAATTTGAAGTAGTTCAAAGGAACAACTGTGTTGGAATTGAATATTTTCCAGAAAATCTTCAACATCGGAACCAAATGTGTGGATAGCTTCTGCAATATCATCGCAATACCGAAGAATATCTTTGACATAAATAATGTCACGATTCATAAAGAAGCCTCATATCGCGGAATATCTCTCTGGAAAAATCTTGATCCAATTGTGCCCCTTCCGTCACAATATCGACATTATCTCCGAGGGCATCCTCCAATTCACACAAAAGACCACATAATTTAAGACCTTTGATGCGTCCCAGTGCAACATAAAAATCATAATCACTATCACTGCGATTATCGCCGCGTGCTCTCGAACCGAACAAAAATACGCGTTCTGCTCCATACCTCTCCGCGATAGGTACAACTATCTCTCGTAATTCTTCGAAACTGAGATTACGTTTGATTTGTGTTGCGGCCATGGAAGCATATCAACAAAATACGCTATAAGACTTGTTGCTCAACATGAAAAATCAGTGGGCCCGCCCGGATTTGAACCGGAGTCAGTAACTCCCGAAGCTACAAGGATACCAAGCTACCCCACGGGCCCAACTAAGGGATGATTTCCCTCTTGATATTAAATGTATCGGAGTTATGATATCATATTTCTAAGAACATATTGCAGTATTCCGCCATTGGCTATGTATTCCGTTTCTATCGGAACATCAACCCTCGATAAGGTATCGAACTCCAATTTTTTTCCGTCCCTGTACGCGGTGACCCTTATTGTCGCGCCGGGATCGATGTCCTCGACCTCGATATCGAACGTTTCCGATCCGTTGAGATTCAGCGATTCCGCATTCTGTCCGTCAAGATACTGCAGCGGGATTATCCCCATTCCGATCAGATTTGATCTGTGTATCCTCTCGAAGGACTCTGCTATTACAGCCTTTACGCCCAGCAGATTCGGCCCTTTGGCCGCCCAATCTCTTGAACTGCCTGTCCCGTATTCCTTTCCCGCAAGGATTATCAAAGGCGTCATATCCTCATCGTATAGTCTTGAGATCTCGTATATCGTATCATCCTTGTTCTCGGGGAAATATTTTGAAGAACTGCCTTCCTTGCCGGGAGTGATCTGATTCTTTAATCTCACATTGGCGAAGGTCCCTCTTACCATCACTTCATGATTGGCCCTTCTGGACCCGTATGAATTGAAATCCTCTTCCTTAACATTCAACGCGATCAAATATTTTCCCGCATCGGAACTCGCTGCGAACGATCCCGCAGGCGAAATGTGATCGGTGGTTATCGAATCACCGAGCTTGGCAAGACATCTTGCCCTGTGAATATTTTTTATCTCTGGCTCTTCGAAAAGTTCATCGAAGAACGGAGGATTTCTGATATACGTTGAACCCTCATCCCACTTGAACAGAGGAGAATCGCTGCATTCGATATCGTTCCATCTTTTCGACCCTTTGAAGATGTCCTTGTATTGAGAACTAAATGTCTCGGGTGTAACGTACCTTTCGGTTATTGCGGCTATCTCTTCGTCCGTCGGCCAAATATCCTTCAGATAGATCTCTTTCCCGTTCACAGTTGCAAGCGGTTCGTTCTCCATATCGATGTCCACACGCCCGGCTATCGCAAATGCGACCACAAGCGGAGGTGATGCCAGATAATTGGCTTTGACCAGTGCGTGGATGCGTCCTTCGAAATTCCTGTTGCTTGAAGCTATCGCGGCAACGGCAAGATCATTCGCCTTGATCGCATTGCTTACCTCGGAAGAAAGCGGTCCGCTGTTGCCTATGCAGGTCATGCATCCGTATCCGCAGCATTGGAATCCCAATTGATCCAAATATTTTTGAAGGCCCGATCCGACAAGATATTCCGTGACCACCTTCGATCCCGGTGCAAGTGATGTCTTCACGTACTTCTTTGTGCTGAGTCCCAATTCGGCTGCTTTCTTTGCGACCAGTCCCGCGGCGATCATCACCGATGGATTTGCAGTGTTCGTACATGATGTAATGGACGCGATGACCAAGGACCCGTCACCCAATATATCTCCGACCGATTCTTTCTTTTTCTCCACGCCCAGCGCTTTGAGTGCGCCGGAGAACTCCTTCTTCATTTCCGAAAGGAGTATTCTGTCCTGCGGCCTCTTATGCCCTGCCAAACAAGGTTTGACGGCGGAAAGGTCCAGTTCGAGTGTGTCGGTATATTCCGGTTCCTCCGTATACCACATGGTCTGTTCTTTAGCGTACTTTTCTACCGCATCAATATGTTTGGGATCTCTTCCGGTCAGTTTGAGATATTCGATGGTTTTCTCGTCGATCGGACAGAATCCTACCGTTGCTCCGTACTCGGGGCACATATTGGCTATCGTGGATCGATCCGCCAAAGAAAGATTCTGATATCCCGATCCGTAGAATTCCACGAATTTTCCAACAACTTTCTTTTCTCTCAGCAATTGCACTACGGTAAGAACAAGATCCGTTGCGTTAACGCCCGGCCTCAATTTGTTGATGAGTTTGAATCCCACAACTTCCGGGACCCCCATGAAACTCGGCTGTCCGACCATTACCGCCTCCGCTTCTATGCCTCCGACACCCCACCCTACGACACCCAATCCGTTTATCTGGGTCGTGTGAGAATCCGTGCCGAAACATGAATCGGGATATGCTGTCAGCTTTCCGTTCTTTTCCTTAATATGAATAAGGGGGGAAAGATACTCCAAGTTCACCTGATGACATATACCGTTGCCGGGGGGAACCACTCTGAAATTGCCAAAGGCTTTCTGTGCCCATTTGAACAATGCATACCTTTCCTTATTCCTTTCGAATTCCAATTCTTCGTTCAATTCCTGAGCGTCGGAACAACCGGAATGATCGGTCTGAATGGAATGGTCTATCACCAGATCCACAGGGACCATGGGATCTATGGAACTGGGATCCTTTCCCATCGCGGATACCGCTTCTCTCATGGAGGCCAGGTCGGTGACCGCCGCTCCGCCCGTAAGGTCCTGCAGAAGCACCCTTGCGGGTATCCAGGGGATCTCGTGGTCCACTTTTTCCTTGGGGTCCCATGACGCTATCGCCAGGAGATCATCATCGGTGATCGTTTCTCCGTCTCTGTTCCTGAGCATGGATTCGACGATGACCTTTATTGAATACGGCATCTTTGCCAGATCTTTTATTACTCCTTTTTTTTCCAACTCCCTCAGACTGTAAAGGGTCACTTCGCCTTCTTCCGTCTTGAGCGTCTTGGTGCAACTGCCGATATCCGTCATCTTAATCCCTATAGGTCACGCTAAAACGTAACTCAATATATCAATATTGACTAAAGATCGACCTTGCCGAAAGGATCATTCCCATTCCGAGAACAATTTGGCTATTCCTTTCTTTGCAACAGACCAGCACGGGACTCCGCCTATCAGGACCGCTACGCGCATGGCCTCCAGGATCTCTTCCTTTGTCGCACCGTAGTTCTTTGCGACCTGCGCCTGAGGATAAATGCAATCCTCGCACATCCTGACAGCCACGCAGGCCAGGCCGATGAGTCTCTTTGTTTTCTTATCGAGAGCGCCGTCATCAACCATCACGCGGTCCATCTGATGCAACAACTCCATGAATTCAGGATCCAATTTCTTTATGCTTTGTAAGGTCTCGGGCGCAAATCCGCCCATTTTCATACACATCTCTCCAAACTCTTTGTCGGGGTTACAGGGACACATGCGATAACATCAAAATACGAGCTATTTAACCGTGTTCATATTAACATCGATCGTGATAACTGCCTCTCGGTGGTTATAAATCGGAACTGTGATACGTGACCATGCACTCTCTCGTATCCGAGGAATTGGAGATCGGGCTCGGTCGTCTGCAGCATGATATCCTTGACAGGGGGATCCCCGTTCTCATACTGTTCGAAGGAAGCAGCGGAAGAGCCATCGGAAGGACCATCAACGAACTCATCAGATGTCTGGAACCGAGAGGCGTGATGTACCATCATTTCGATCCGAAGGATATCAAAGGTCACCGTTCCATCTTCAATTATCTGAAAAGAACTCCAGGAAAGGGACAGATCGCCCTTTACGACAGGTCGTGGTACTCCATGATCATCGATAAGTACGGCGATAACGAAAAGGACGGTAAATTGGATCAAATGCTTGAGGTCTCCAATGATTTCGAAAGATACCTTACCGACAACGGGGTGCTTGTCATCAAGATACTTCTCAAAGCCACGGCATCTGCCGTGAAAGAATACGGGCCCCAATACGGACCGGAGGATCGTAAAGGTTCTTTTCTTTCGATGGATCATATCGATCCGGTGAAATACCGCGAGGTGATGTTCGACAGGGTCTACAGCAAAACGGATACGATCAGATGTCCGTGGAATATCATTCCCGTGAGAGACCTGAATACCACGGTCGGGGACGCTGCGGAAAGGATCAGGGAACGCATCGAAGAAAGGCTGAGATCAGCTCCTTCGCCGGAACCTATACCCCTGAACAAGAACTATCTGAATCCCGGTACCGAACTGATGCCCGATCCTTCCAAGAAAGATCTCTCCAGACTTTCCGGCGAACTTGCGCGCCTCCAGTTGAAACTTTCCGAAAGTGACCGTTCCCTTGTTATTTGTTTCGAAGGCTGGGATGCCGCGGGAAAGGGATCGTCCATCAAACATCTGTGTCACGCCCTGAACCCAAGAGGTTACCGGGTGGTGCAGACCAAAGCCCCGACGGACGATGAGAAGGATCATACCTATCTTTGGAGATTCTGCGGTCCGCTTCCCAAAAAGGGACACATCACGATATTCGACAGAACATGGTACGGCAGGATGATGGTGGAGCCTATCGAGGGATTCTGTACGGAAGAAGAATACAACCGTGCGCCCAACGAGATAAACTCTTTTGAGAGAATGATGGTCAACAACAAGATCATCCTGATAAAATTCTGGATGGATATAACTCCCGAAGAACAACTGAGAAGATTCGAAAAAAGAGCGAACGATCCGCTGAAGCAATGGAAGCTTACTCCCGACGATTGGCGCAACCGTTCCAAGTGGCAAGAATATGACGAACACATAAACGCTATGATGGAGACCACAAATACCGAATACGCTCCATGGACGGTCGTCGAATCTAATAATAAGAAATATGCCCGAGCGAAGATACTCCTGACTGTAATAGAGGAACTCAAAAAAGAAATGAAAGATTGACCGGCACTATATACGTCGATTGCCGTTACGTAAATACGACAATATTAAATAATGTGATTCATTGTTTGAATTATGGCAGACGAGTTCAAGGAAAAAATAGCGGGAGAGATAACACTCTCAAGCGATCCGGGCAAGGCTATTCGAAAATGGAGGGATGAGTTCAAATTATCTCAACACCAACTCGCCGATGCTATGGGTATCTCACACTCAGTCATCAGTGACTACGAGTCGGGAAGGAGGAAGTCTCCGGGCGTCACCGTTGTGAAGAAGATGGTGGATGCTTTTATCAGATTGGATACGGCGAACGGATCCCCTGTGAGTTCCAAATATTTACCTAATGCAAAGGTCGAATGCATCATCGCGATGGATGAATTCTCGGAAGGGATCGACAGACACAAGTTCATTGAAGCTATCGGAGGTAAGAACCTCAACACAGACAGAATGCCGCTGAAGCGTATCTACGGATACACCATAGTGGATTCCGTGAAGGCCATTCTCAGCTTAGGTTCGGAAGATTATCTGAAGATCTACGGTTGGGGAATTGAAAGGGCCCTGATTTTTACGAACGTACATTACGGACGTTCACCGATGGTCGCTATACGCGCACATCCGCTCACACCGGCAATGGTTGTGTATCAACAACCCGATCAGATAGACCCCTTGGCAATCAAACTCGCCAAATTGGAAGGGATACCTCTGGTCACCACTGAGTTGGATGTTGAAAAAATAGTTAAAAAGATGGAAGAGTTGAAAGAAGGGATATAAATGGACGTAGGAATCGTAAGTTACGGTGCGTACATTCCCCGCTTCAGGATAAAACCTGAGGAGATCGGAAGGATCTGGGGAGTAGACGGCAAAGGAATGGGAAAGGGATTGATGGTCTATCAGAAATCGGTCCCCGGAGTGGATGAGGATGTTGTCACGATATCCACAGAAGCCGCAAGAGACATGATGGCAAGGGTCCCTGATGTGAACCCCAAAGACATCGGAGCAGTCTATGTGGGATCCGAATCTCACCCCTATGCTGTGAAACCGACCGCAACCATTGTCGCCGAGGCCATCGAGGCCACGCCTGCAATGACCGCAGCGGATATGGAATTCGCTTGTAAAGCCGGAACCGCAGGAATACAGGTATGTATGGGTCTTGTGGGATCTGGTATGATGAAGTACGGCGTCGCCATCGGTGCCGATACTTCCCAGGGAGCTCCCGGAGATGCTTTGGAATATTCCGCATCCGCCGGCGGAGCGGCATTCCTTATCGGCAAAGAGAAAGTAATAGCGAAGATCAACAAAACAATGAGTTTCACCACCGACACTCCCGATTTCTGGAGAAGAGAAGGACAGCCTTACCCTCTCCACGGAGGAAGGTTCACCGGAGACCCGGCGTACTTCAAACATATAACGTCAGCGGCAAAGATGCTTCTCAATGAGATGGGTACCAAACCCGAAGACTATCAGCACGCTATTTTCCACCAGCCCAACGGTAAATTCCCCACAAGAGTGGCAGGCATGCTGGGATTCGCACCCGAACAGATCGAAACGGGATTATTGACGCCCAACATCGGCAACACATACAGCGGAGCTGTTCCCTTGGGATTGGCTGCCGTCCTTGACAAAGCAAAACCGGGAGACAGGATCTTCGTAACATCCTACGGTTCCGGTGCCGGAAGCGATTCGTTCGACATCACGGTAACAGACGAGATAAAGAACTTCAAGAGAGACAACGCCCCGACGATCGAGAAGGTCATGGAGAATCCGGTTTACATCGACTACGGAATGTACACCAAACACAAGAACATGATCATAATGCCGGGAGAGTGAAGAAATGAGAGATGTAGCAATCATAGGTGTAGGAGCGACCAAATTCGGAGAACTTTGGGACAGATCGTTCAGAAGTATCGGTATAGAAGCGGGAATGAAAGCGATAGAAGATGCACACCTGTCGGGAAGCGAGATAGACGGACTGTTCATAGGGAACATGTCCGCAGGTCGTTTCATCAATCAGCAGCACATCGACGCGCTGATCGCAGACTATTCCGGAATGGCAACCTACAACATCCCCGCAACAAGAGTGGAAGCGGGAGGAGCATCCGGAGGAGTTGCCTTCAGACAGGCTGTCATGGCCGTAGCCTCGGGTATGCATAACACCGTCCTTGTCGGAGGAGCGGAAAAAATGACCGATCTTGACGATGCTTCGATCAACTCCGTCATGGATGCCACCGCAGACTCGGAATGGGAAGCGAGCATGGGACTTACTCTCACTTCGCTTTACGCAATGATCGCAAGAAGGGTCATGCACGAGGGAATAGCGACACGCGAAGAGATAGCATCGGTTGCCGTGAACAGTCACTTCCACGGTGCATTGAACCCAAGCGCACAATTCAAAAAAGCTGTTCCTCTGGAGACCGTTCTCAAATCGGGACCCGTAGCGGAACCCCTGGGAATGTTCGACTGCGCCCCCATCACGGACGGAGCTGCCGCGGTCGTCCTTTGTCCTCTCGAGGAAGCAAAGAAACACACAGACAATTACGTGAAAGTTTCCGCGGTCGCCCAAGGAAGCGATACACTGGCTCTTTTCCAGAGACCCGACATAACAACATTCGGAGCAACCGCGGCAGCCGCAAAACGTGCATACGATATTGCAGGCATAACCGCCAAGGACATCTCCGTCGCGGAGATACACGACGATTACAGCATAGCGGGAATACTTGCACTCCAAGATCTCGGCTTCTACAAGAAAGGAGAAGCGGGAAAAGCATTCCTCAACGGAGACACGCAGGTCGGATCCGGAAAGGTCGCGATCAACACATCCGGAGGACTGAAAGCAAGAGGATACCCCATCGGAGCATCAGGTATTGCGCAGATCGTTGAGATCACGGAACAGCTCAGAGGGACCGCTGATAAAAGGCAGGTTGCCAACGCCAAATACGGATTGGCGCAGAGCGTCGGCGGAACAGGTTCATCTGTTACAGTCAGCGTAATGGAGGCGATCTGATGGCATCGGTAGCAAAAGAATGGAGAGAGATACCCGGCAGATACAACCTGGAAGGATCCAAATGCTGCAACTGCGGAAAGGTCTATTTCCCCAAGCGCGATTTCTGCCCGAAATGCCGCAGAGAGAGCATCGGAAAAATAGAGAATGTGAAGATCGCCAGGGAAGGAGAGATATTCTCGTTCTCCGTGATCCACGAGGCTCCGGACCGAAACGGTGCCTTGAAGCCTTACGCAGTGGCATTCGTCAAAACGAAGGATGATGTACTGATTGCGGGACAGGTCACAGATGTTGATTTGGACAAACTCGAGATCGGGCTTCCCGTACGTGCGGTGTTGAGGAAACTTGATGCCGACGGTTCCTCGGGTGTAATCCACTACGGATTCAAATTCGTACCCAAATATTAAACCGATTGAAACTTCA
>JGI994J12354_10005576_pt1 | contig 10795 bp, 6 predicted proteins | sample IntmicLarv3ML3BL_FD_12354 | JGI IMG/M metagenome (IMG submission 12354)
GTCCTCACTTTTTATTAAATAGAGATTACCTTCTGTTCTTGTCATAGCAACATACAATTTATTAATCGTGGACGTAGAAATTTTTGTGGACACAAAATTATCACAATTTAATTTTTCAAAATTTTCCGTTAAAATCACGCAAACATTTTTCATTGTATCACCTTTAGAGTACGACCAATTAACAGCATTAAATCTGTATTTATCAGAATTATTGAAAATCAATTTTGTTATGCTATCATCTTCTAAAATTTTTTCGTACTGATCTTTTACCCAAATGACATGTCCTTGATTATTATTATCCGCAGAAATATTAATTTCTAATTTAGCTTTTACATAGTTACATATTTCTCTTGGACATCTTCTGGAGGCTTTTAATGTTTCTTCATCTACTTCCAATTTGGCTTCTTTCAATATTTCCTTAAATTCTTCATAACTCACTTCAGTTTTTCTCTTTTTAAAAGGTTTTCCAGAATTATTAATTGCTGATACGGAATGCTGATGGTAATCACCCACTAATAATATACACTCCATTTCTTTGGCTAACGCAATAACCACTTCATAATCGTATTCTCGGAAATCTTGAAATTCATCAATCATAACTTGATCATAAAAACTATTCAATCCCACAACCGCTTTTTTTATTAAAGATTTTTTATTCTCTTTTACTGTCATTATCAACTCCGATATGTTCGAACAGTAATATTGACCGTTTTCAGCAAAATAATGTTCCAGCTTATCTTTCTTCACATATTTGGGATTTTTATATGGGGCACCAGAATTGTTTTTCAAAGTCTGTGCAGGAGGAGTTCTCATTGTTATCCCTTTACTAATAAAAGTTTCTTGTTGAAAAAAACGTAAAATAGTAGGCTCATAAGGGCATAAAAGAAATCTGTATATAAAAGAATCAAACGTCATAACAGTAGTTAATTTAGGTATAGCTCCGTGCAGTTTAATCAATTCATTCTTAATATTTTGTATATTTGCATGCGTATATGCAAGAATTAAATTTTTCTCATCTTGTTTAATTGAATTGCATATATGATATGTTTTTCCCGCACCTGCAACTGCAAGTATTACTCGTTTAGCCATAAAATCGCATCCTTTACGTATTGTGGAATTTCAAACGCTGTATCAGAAATTAACATTTTATATGCAATGTCCACTTTATTATTTAACATTTTTCCCAATACTTGACCGTAGTCTTCACCATGAAATAAATACTTTGATTTTTTATCTACGTTAATTTCAGCATCAAGAACTTTTTTATTTATTCTATAAAAGCTTACCTCCCAAGTCCAATCTTCTAAATCATTTCCCATGAAAATTTTTTGCATATCATTTTTTAAATTAAAATCATTTGAATCATCAATCTTATTTTTATCGTTATCCGTTATTATTGCAATTTTTTTATTCGTATCTTTTGCAATTTTTATATAGTTTTTATATGATATTCCGTTACATGAAATAATGGTAACTCCATCTTCTTCAATTGTTCGATTCGTATATTGTGAATATAATTTAGGCAATAACAAAAATTCCGTTGCACCCTCTACCAATATAGTTTTTTTTGATAATAGCAATTGTAAAAAACTATTGTCATCTGCTTTAGCAAAAAATTTAGCCGTATCATGATTGACTTTCTGTAAAGATGTAGCTTGTTCATTGGCTATCCAAATTACATTGTTCAAATTAAGACGACTTGCAATCATATTACTATGTGTTGTAATAATAATTTGGGAGTCGGATTGCCTACTTATAATCTCCTGCAACATTTTTTGCATATTCGAGAAACACAGATGATTTTCAGGTTCCTCTATCAAAATTACATCCCGATTACTTTTATTTTTATCTAATGCGATTTGTGTTTTTATTAAGCTTTCCATTCCGCTTCCCTTGTTTTCTAATGCTATTGAATTTTCGTATACAGATATAATTGTTTCTAAGGTTACCTTTTTATCATTAATACCAAACTTTCTATTTGTATCAATATCTTCTAAATACATTTCTTCAAATGCATAATTTAATTTTTCCCTAAATGAATTTTTTACACTCATTCGTTTATTATCCTCATATCGGCTGTTAAATAGCGTCCTATTATAATAATTAAATGAGTTGCTTGCGTCAGCATTAGATGTATCTATCGATAAAAAATTCAAAGGTTTCTTTACCAAATAGTATACCAATCCTGCAAAAGTTTTCCATTGAAAATGATAAAATTCATATGGTATCTGCCCTGCTTTTATTTCATTTTCAAGACTCGCACCTAACTCTTCATCAAATTTACACTCAAAACTTATTCCAAATTGCTCTTCTTTTGTTCTATTATTTTGTCCATAAAAATATTCTGAATTTTTACTTTTAGGATTAATATCCATTTGTAATTCAATAGAGATGTACGGAAGATTTTTAACGTTTGGATTTTTCTTAAACGCTTCAACCATATTAACATTGAACAAATCTTTTAGAACGGACTTATCTGAGTTTTTATATTGTTGATTGATTACAATTTTAATTGCTTCAAGTACAGTGCTTTTTCCAGACTCATTTTCACCTACAATGATATTCATGTTTTCATTAAAGCGAACGTCAATACTAGTAAATTTCTTTAAACATATGTAGTAATTTTATGCAATCCATAAAACCCTCCTTGGTCGTATATCTAATATTTACTCTAAACTCATTTTTTGCATACAAAATCTCAGTTATATTTTACAATATTTACAAAATAATTGTATCACACATACGTTGCCCTTACAATAATTTTTCATCAATTTGAAACCACTAATATTATTTATATTTAAATGAATTTGATGGCAAGTCGGAGTTTTGTTTGCATAAATCTGGTATTGAATATGTGGATAATAAAAAAAATAACTTTGTTCCAAGTTGAAGCAAATTTAGGAATTTAGTGAAATGTCTGCCCATTTTTATGCTAATTTATAAAGTAAGATAGGTTAAAAGTTCATTTATCATACAAGTAGTTGTTTATGATTTTTCAGATTTTGAAATGCTAAAGTTTCTATGTTATAATTATGGCTATGTTGTAATATTTAATTCAAAATCAAATTATGAAATTTATAAAACTTATCCCAGTAATATTATAAATTTGATAAGTCAGAATTAGTATAGGAGAATGCTGAAATGAAACTTATAAATAATGTTAGCGAAACATTAAAAGATGATTTAGCCACCGAAATTAAACAAGGTAGCAAACTATCTATTGCTGCTGCGTGTTTTTCTATTTATGCGTTTGAAGAGTTAAAGAAAGAATTAAAAAACATTGATGAATTGCGTTTTATCTTTACTTCTCCTACATTTACTACTGAAAAAGCAAAAAAAGAAAAGAGGGAATTTTACATACCTCGTCTTAATCGTGAACGCAGTTTGTATGGTACAGAATTTGAAGTGAAGTTAAGAAATGAGCTTACTCAAAAAGCCATTGCTAAAGAATGTGCAGAATGGATACATAAAAAAGTTACGTTTAAATCAAATGTGACAAATGAGAATATGATGGGTTTTATCAATCTTGATGATAAAAATTACATGCCTATAAATGGATTTACTACCGTTGATTTGGGTTGCGAGAGAGGCAATAATGCTTATAATATGGTTCAAAAAACAGAAGCACCTTTTTCAAATTCATATATAGAGTTATTTGACAATCTGTGGAATGATGTAAACAAAATGCAAGTTGTTACAGATGAAGTTGTTGATAATATTACTGCGGCATATAATGAAAATTCACCTGACTTTATTTACTTTGTGACGCTATACAATATCTTTAATGAATTTTTGGAGGATATTTCAGAAGATGTTCTTCCAAATGAAGCTTCCGGTTTTAAGGAAAGCAAAATTTGGAATATGCTTTATAACTTTCAAAAAGATGCTTCTCTTGCAATTATAAATAAGCTTGAAAAATACAATGGTTGTATTTTAGCTGATAGCGTTGGTCTAGGGAAAACTTTTACGGCTTTGTCTGTAATTAAATATTATGAAAACAGGAATAAATCCGTTCTTGTACTTTGCCCAAAGAAATTAGCTAACAATTGGAATACATACAAAGATAATTATGTTAATAATCCTATTGCGACAGACCGCCTACGTTATGATGTTCTTTATCATACAGATTTGAATCGTACACAAGGGAATTCCAATGGTCTTGATTTAGATAGATTAAATTGGGGAAATTATGACTTTATCGTTATTGATGAGTCACACAATTTTCGTAATGGTGGAAAAATATCAGGCGAAGATAACGAAAAAGAAAATAGATATGCGAAGCTACTTAATAGGGTGATTCGTAAAGGCGTAAGGACAAAAGTTCTTATGCTTTCTGCGACTCCTGTTAATAATCGTTTCAATGATTTAAAAAATCAACTTGCTCTTGCCTATGAGGGTAACTCAGAATATATTGATGAGAGATTAAGCACTACCCGTTCTATTGATGATATTTTCAAGAACGCACAAAGGTCATTTAATACTTGGAGTAAGCAGGAAATTGCTGAAAGAACGACTGACAGTTTACTCAAAATGTTGTCTTTCGATTTTTTTGAAGTTTTAGACTCTGTGACGATTGCACGCTCACGGAAACATATTCAAAAATATTACGATACAAGTGATATTGGTACATTTCCGAAAAGATTTCCGCCTATTTCACTTAGTCCGAAACTTACAGATTTAGAAACCGCAATAAATTATAATGAGATTTTTGAACAGTTGATGCTTTTGAACTTGAGTATTTATACACCTACGCGTTTTATTTTACCAAGCAGAATGGAAAAATATTCTGAGATGTATGAAGACAACAAAGTAAACGTAGGTTTTACACAAGAGAGTCGTGAAAAAGGAATTCGACGGATAATGGCTATCAACTTAATGAAACGTATGGAAAGTTCAGTATTCTCCTTTAATTTAACGTTAAAAAGAATTAAAAATTTAATCGAGAAAACTATTGGTACTATTGACACATACGACGAAAAATCATTTGTTAATTTTGAACTTGATGATATTTCTAATATAGATGATTTTGATGCAGATGATCAAAACGGAGATGAAATTTTTTCATTTGGTAAAAAAGTTAAGATGGAAATTGATGATATGGATTATAAATCTTGGAAAGACGATTTACAAAAGGATTTTGATATTTTGGAGCTGCTTAATTCAATGATTGAAGATATAACGCCAGAACATGATTTCAAACTTCAAAAACTACTTCAAGTAATTAGAGATAAAATTGAAAAACCAATTAATGTGAATAACAAAAAGATTATTATCTTTACTGCATTTGCGGATACAGCAAATTATATATATGATAACGTGAGTAATTACATAAAAGATAATTTTGATTTGCATACAGCTATGATTACAGGCTCAGTTGATGGTCGCACCACAATCCCTAAATTTAAAAATGACCTCAATACTGTGCTTACTTGTTTTTCACCATGCTCAAAGGACAAGCAACTTTTAATGCCAAATGATACAACGGAAATAGATTGCCTTATTGCTACTGATTGTATTTCGGAAGGTCAGAATTTACAAGATTGTGATTATTTAATTAACTACGATATACATTGGAATCCTGTACGCATAATTCAAAGGTTTGGACGAATTGACCGTATTGGTAGTAAAAACGAATGCATTCAACTTGTTAACTTTTGGCCGGATGTAACTCTTGATGAATATATAAATCTAAAATCAAAAGTTGAAACGCGTATGAAGATTGTTGATATGACGGCTACCGGTGATGATAATATTATAAGCGAGGAAAAAGCAGATCTTGAATACCGCAAATCTCAACTTAAACGCTTGCAAGAGGAAGTAGTTGATATCGAGGATATGACGAGTGGAATATCTATCATGGACTTAGGACTTAATGAATTCAGACTCGATTTGCTTGAGTACGTTAACAATAATGCTAATCTTGATAAAGCGCCTTACGGCTTACATTCGGTTGCTCATGCTTCGGATGATACACCGTCTGGAGTAATTTATGTTTTAAAAAATAGATCAAATAGCGTGAATTTAAATAATCAAAATCGTTTACATCCATTTTACATGATATATATATCTGATGACGGAAAAGTAATTTGTGATCATTTATCACCTAAAAATATGCTTGATAAAATGAGATTTTTATGCAAAGGGAAAACTGAAGCTGTTCCTGAATTGTATCGTCAATTTAACAAGGAAACTCGTGACGGAAGAAACATGACTATCTTTTCAAAATTGCTTGGTGAAGCAATATCTTCCATAATTGAGGTGAAAGAGGAAAGCGATATCGATAGTTTTTTAGGTGGCGAACAGATTAGTTTTTTAATAGATGAGATAAAGGGTTTAGACGATTTTGAACTTATATGTTTCTTAGTCGTTCGTTGAATTATAAAGAGGTGTGAAATGCTTAATTTACCCAAATCAACGGAGGTTCATAAGCAACTTCCAAAAAAATCAATATATGAAAAATTTAAACTGAATGTTTCCGAAAAGGAAAAAATCGACGCTGATATTTCGAAGATAAGGATTGTCAATGAAATATCTCCTGTAAAAGTGCATATTGCTGAGGGTGAAAAAGTAAAAGCTTTCTTTGTAGTACAGGTTATTTTGAAAAGTAAAGAATTTGATGTGAAAACAATAGTAATGATATCTAAACTTATTCCACAAAACATGTTATTTGTTTTGGAATACAATGACGAATCAAAACTGGCTGTTTATCATACAAATCTTATGCAGACTTCATGGCAACCAAAAGAGAGTTCTTCAGTTTCTTTAAAAGGTACAAATCTTGATATTGTATGGGAAAATATTATTACAGAGATTGGCGGTATTAAAATCGAAAATAATAATACTCTTGACGAGCAAATTGAAATTGATATTAAGCGAAAAAAATTGGAAAAGGAAATTGATATACTTGATAAGCGTGCGAGAAAACAAAAACAACCCAAAAAGAAATTTGAGTTATCTCAACAAATAAGCAGATTACGAAAAGAGTTGGAGGAAATATAATATGGAATGGCTTTCCAATTTTGTTGATGTGTTAAAAATCCCTTTAAAAATATTGCTTCTGGCTTCGTGTTTATTTTCGGGGGCGTTAACTTTTCTTAATAAAACTATTTTGGAGAAACTTGGTTTGTTTGAATGGAAGACTGAAAATAGAGTTATTATCGGACTGATATTTGTAATTTCAACTTGCTTAATAATTGTGTATTCAGTTTATTATCTTAAAGAAAAATTATCTAAGCTTATTTTAAAAATGACTTTTAAACGTAAGACGATGAAAAAGATATTTTAAATGAGTAATATGGAGATTGCAATTATTATAGAACTTTACAATTCTCCAGGATATTCAAATACTCTGAATTATAATGACCCAATTGTTAAAGGTTTATTAGCACGAAATTTTATTTATGGTGGAGGACAATTTGTTGAATTAGGTTTTGATAATTCACTACCCATGAAATTCGCTTTGCAACCTCTCATTTATCAAGCACTAGATTATTATAAACCCAAACTGGAAAAGGAAATATGCAAATTGGAATCTAAAATACATAAAGAAAAGAATGAAACAAAAAAGACACAATTAGCAAAAAGTCTCAAAAATATGAAAGAAAATTATAATGGAATCTACAATAACGGAGGAACAAGATAATGGATAAATTAAAAATGCAGACATCAAACAAGGCAGATGAGAATTTTAAAAAATTGGCACAACTTTTCCCTAATGCAGTAACCGAAACAATGGACGAGAATGGTGAAGTTGTACGTGCAATAGATAAAGATGTTTTAATGCAGGAAATATCAACAGTCGTTGTTGATGGTAATGAGGAACGTTATCAATTCACATGGCCAGACAAGAAAAAATCTGTTCTACTCGCAAATGCTCCTATTGCAAAAACTTTGCGCCCATGCAGAGAAGAAAGCGTTGATTTTGATAATACCGAAAATCTTTATATCGAGGGCGACAATCTTGAAGTGTTGAAACTTTTGCAAGAAACATATCTTGGAAAAGTAAAAATGATATACATAGACCCACCGTACAATACAGGTAATGACTTTGTGTATAATGATAAATTTGCTCAAGGCACGGATGAGTATATGGACAATAGCGGTCAGTTTGATGAAGAGGGCAACCGTCTTGTGAAAAATCTTGATAGTAATGGGAGGTTTCATACAGATTGGTTAAATATGATTTATCCGCGGTTAAAAGTAGCAAAGGATTTATTGAGTGATGATGGTGTTATTTTTATTAGCATAGACGATAATGAAGTTGAAAATTTAAAAAAAGGCTGTAGTGAGATTTTCGGAGAAAGCAATTTTGTTGCGTGTCTAGTATGGGAAAAGAAGAAAAAAGGTGCATTTTTAAGCAAGCATTACATCAACATGAAAGAATATATTTTAGTTAATGCAAAAAATGTAAAATTATTCGATGGCCTTGTCGGAGAACTTAATGATAATAATGAAACTTATCCCTGTATAAAACAAACAAATGCTCGAGGTATGAGAATTATCAAGAAAGGAATTTCAAGCAAATATCGTGAAAAAAATCATTTTATTGCGGCAAATACTCGTATTAGTGCGGGTAATATGGAACTAATTTATCTTGATGATGTGATAATAACAAATGGCATATTGCAAAATGATGTAATGGTGGATAGTAATTGGATTTATAGCCAATCAAAACTAGATGGATTTGCTGACAAACAAGAATTGTATATAACGCAAGATTTATACATTAGACGTATTGTTACTGAGGAACGAACTAAAATGTTAAAAGATTTATTATTGCGCGTTGGTAGCGATGGAAAATCTTTAACTCCATTTACTACCAATCTCAATAACAATGGTTGGGGAACAAACGAGGATGCTAATGGTGAGTTGCATCAACTTTTTGAGTTGCAAAATTTATTTGACTTCATTAAGCCAAGTCGATTAATCTCTAAACTGATTCAATCACTCTATTCTGATGATTTTATTATCATGGATTTTTTTTCTGGTTCTGCGACCACGGCTCACGCTGTTATGCAACTTAATGCAAAAGATGGCGGCAACCGCAAATTTATTATGGTTCAATTACCAGAAGAAACAGACGAAAAAAGTGAAGCCTTTAAAGCTGGATATAAAAACATTTGTGAGATTGGCAAAGAGCGTATCCGTCGTGCTGGAACAAAAATCAAAAAAGCTTATCTTGAGGATGGGTTAGCATTACGCAATTTAAGTAAGACTGGGCAATCAGAAGCATATTGGGTTGAATCCCCCGAATACATTAATGCTTGTAAAGAAATTGCTGACAGCATAGATATTGGCTTTCGTGTATTAAAATGTGACAGCACAAACATGAAAGATGTTTACTACAATCCTGCCGATTATGAAGTTGACTTGTTTGATTCTCTTACCGATAACATCAAAGAAGATAGAACACCAGAAGATTTATTATTTCAAGTAATGCTTGATTTGGGTGTGCTTCTTTCCAGCAAAATTGAAGAAACAACGATTGCTGGCAAAAAAGTCTTTGATGTTGCTGATGGTTTTCTTATTGCTTGCTTTGATGACAACGTAACAGAAGAAACAATTAAAGCTATTGCAGAGAAGAAACCTTATTATTTTGTGATGCGTGATAGTTCTATGGAGAGCGATAGTGTAGCAACAAACTTTGAACAAATCTTTGCGACATACAGTCCTGACACAGTTAGGAAGGTGCTATAAATGAAATTTAATTTCAAGATACAGCAATACCAAACCGATGCGGTTGATGCTGTTATTAAGGTTTTTAACGGGCAAGGTTATTATGATAATTTAAAATATATTCGTGATACCGGTAAACGGAAATCAGGAGCACAGCAGCTTGCAATACGTGTTCCTAACGCAGAATCAGATGAATCAGAAATAGACGATCTACTAAGCGATTCAGGATATAAAAACGAAGAAATTCGGCTTTCAGAAGAACAGATTTTGCAAAGTATTCAAATTTTACAAAATGAGAATAATATTAAGCGCTCCGCCACCCTTGTTAAAGATTTAGGTAAGTGCAGTCTTGATATTGATATGGAAACAGGAACGGGAAAAACCTACGTATATATTAAAACTATGTTTGAATTAAACAAGAAATACGGTTGGAGTAAATTTATTGTAGTTGTTCCAAGCATTGCGATTCGCGAAGGTGTTAAAAAATCTTTTGAAATCACTGTAGAGCATTTCATGGAGCACTACGGTAAGAAAGCCCGATTTTTTGTATACAACAGTTCCAATCTGAATCAGCTTGATAATTTCTCAGGTAATTCTGGCATCAACGTTATGATTATTAATACACAGGCTTTTGCATCCTCTTTGAAAGAAGATGGAAAAAGCAAAGAGTCGCGAATTATTTATTCTAAACGTGATGAGTTCGGTTCTCGTCGTCCGATTGATGTAATCAAAGCCAACAGACCGATTATTATCTTAGACGAACCACAAAAAATGGGTGGAGAAGCAACTCAGAAAGCACTTAAAAATTTTAATCCGTTGTTTTCTTTGAATTATTCGGCGACGCATAAAAAACATCATAATCTTATTTATGTTCTTGATGCACTCGATGCTTACAATAAAAAATTAGTTAAAAAGATTGAAGTTAAAGGTTTTCAAGTTAAAAATTTCAAAGGTACGGATAGTTATTTATACCTCGAGCAAATTGTATTATCAAAGAAAAAACCGCCAAAAGCTCGAATTGAAATTGAAATAAAGCATAACAAGTCTATCGATAGAAAGATACGGATTCTTGAAGTCGGCGATGATTTGTATCATGTATCACAAGAAATGGAACAGTATA
>JGI994J12354_10005577_pt1 | contig 10793 bp, 8 predicted proteins | sample IntmicLarv3ML3BL_FD_12354 | JGI IMG/M metagenome (IMG submission 12354)
TAGAGTGGAAAGTATTAGATAAGCAAGGTGACCAAGTAAGATTAATAAGTGCAACACCAACATCATTTTCTTTAATTCTAAAAGGTACAAGTGGACATAGTGGGGGAGAATCAAGGATAGATGGATTATGTGCAATATATGGAGGTAGTAAAGGAACAGCACAAGGGTTAAAAATAGAAGATATACAGACTTGTTTAATCAATGATTATACTTCTTCAAATTGGGTTAAAACAATAGTATCTTCAGATTGGATTAGTAGCAAATACCATGAGCTATTTATAAATAATGGTTCTAATTTGCCAGGTTACTGGCTGAGTTCAAATTGTTTTAGCTATGGTAATGCAAGTTCATCAGAGCGTGAGGGCGCTATGAGAGTGATAAACAATGGTTGGCTTAGTTGTTGGAGTTTATTTCATTGGAGTAGTGGTATGGTCAGAGAACAATATGAGGAGCAAGCAAGAGTTCGTCCTGTGGTTACTCTTAATTCTAATATAGAACTTATTGGTGGAAATGGTACTACTGGTTGGACAATTGAATAAAGTTAATTGACAAATATATTTAAAAGTGATATAAAATAATACTTAGGGGAATGAGAGAAAGTAGAGGTATATGATGAAAAAAGATTGGATTTTTATTGGAGTTTTAGCACTAGTTATAGTAGTAATTTGCTTAATAGCATTTGGGTACATTCAAGCAATGAAGCCTAAAGGGCCTAATCCTGTAGCAACAATAACAATAAAGGATTTTGGAGAAATTAAAGTTGAACTTTATCCAGATGTTGCACCAAATACTGTTGCTAATTTTATAAGCTTAGCTAATTCAGGATTTTATGATGGACTTACATTCCATAGAACAATCCCAGGATTTATGATTCAAGGTGGAGATAAAAATGGAGATGGAAGCGGAAGTGCAGACTATTCTATAAGAGGAGAATTCCTTGCAAATGGAACAAAAAATACACTAAAACACACAAGAGGAGTAATTTCTATGGCTAGGTCTGATTATGGTCAAGGGTTAGAAAGTCAAAGCTATAATTCAGCAAGCACACAATTTTTTATAATGACAGATACTACTTCAAGTTTAGATAATTTATATGGTTCTTTTGGTAAAGTTATTGAAGGAATGGATGTTGTAGACAGTATAGCAGATGTGGAAGTTATAACAAGGGAAGAAACAGATGCAGAAGGGAATGCTACAAGCGGAAGAGATAAACCAGTTAATCCACCAGTTATAGAAAGCATTAAAGTGGATACATTTGGTGTAGATTATGGAGAACCAAAAAGATTAGAACCATTTGATTACTATTCATATATTATGCAACAATATGGAGGAGATTTAAATTACGATGATATTATAATTCCAGAGGAGTAAAACTTATGAAACAAACAATATTTAAATATTTGAAACCATTTAGAACAATGATTATCATTGTTCTATTATTGGTATTTATACAATCTATGGCAGATTTATATTTGCCTAATTTAATGTCAGACATGATTAATAATGGAATAAGTAAAGTAGAATATTCACTAAATGAAGAAGCACTGATAAATGCTTTGAAATCTGGTGAGTTAATTAAAATTATTCCAGATTCAATGAAAGGTCAATTAAACCTAAGTGTAATTGATGCAGAAGTGGAGGAAAATATATTACAAGCTTTTGTTGAAGCATTTAAAGAAAATATGGTTTCTGCAAAAGATAATACAGATTATCAAAACTTAGAACCAGAACAATTAGCAATGTTTCAAGAGATGTTAACACAAGGCATAATAGTATCTGAACCAGTCACAGATACAGATTACATACTAAAAAAAGGTTTAGTAATGCTAATTATTGCAGGTGCTGCAACAATGTGTACAATAATTGCAACATATTTTTCGGCAAAAATTGGAACAGGATATGCAAGAGATTTAAGAAAAGTAATTTATGAAAAAGTACAATCATTTTCACAAAGCAATATAAATAAATTTGGTTCGGCATCACTTATTACAAGAACGAATGCAGATGTATCAACAATCCAAATGACAACAGTTATGATTTTAAGAATGATGGTAGGAGCACCAATAACATGTATTGGTGGGGTGATAATGGCATTATACACAGATGTTCATTTATCTTGGGTAATAGCTGTTATAATACCAGCGTTATTAATATTTGCAGTAATTATGATGGCAAAATCAATGCCAATATTTAAAAAAATGCAAGATAAGTTAGACAATGTAAATAAAATAGTTAGAGAGCAATTATCAGGAATTAAAGTAATTAGAGCTTTTGACAAAATAGAATATGAGAAAAAAAGATTTGATAAAGGTAATTTAGAATATGTAGATTTAGCAATTAAAGCAAATAGAATAATGGCAGTTGTGATGCCAGTATTTTTAATAATATTACATGCAACTCAAATAAGTGTAATATGGTTTGGTGGACATAGAGTAGATTTAGGAGAAATGCAAGTAGGAGATTTAATGGCATTTTTACAATATGCAATGCAAATATTATTTTCATTTATAATGGCAGTAATGATGTTTGTAATGTTACCTAGAGCTGCAGCATCTAAAGAAAGAATAGATGAAGTATTAACAGCAGAGCCAGATATTAAAGATTTGGTTGAAGGTGTTAAAATAAAAGAAGAAAAAACGAAAGCACATATAGCATTTAAAAATGTTGGATTTAAATATCCAGATGGTGAAGAAAAAGTATTAAAAAACATATCATTTATAGCAAACCGTGGTGAAACAACAGCAATAATAGGTAGTACAGGTTCAGGAAAAACAACAATGTTTAGTTTATTAGAAAGGTTTTTCGATGTAACAGAAGGTCAAATATTTATAAATAATATAGATATTAGAAATTATACACAACATAATTTAAGAGAAAAACTAGGATTAGTACCACAAAAAGCGATTTTGTTTAGTGGTACAGTAAGAGAAAATATTAAATATGGTAAAGAAGATTTAACAGAAGAAGAGATTCTTTCTTCATTAGAAATAGCACAAGCTTTAGAATTTGTTAATGAATTACCAAATAAATTGGAAGCACCTGTTAGTCAAGGTGGAAATAATTTTTCAGGAGGACAAAAACAACGTTTATCAATAGCACGTGCAATAGCAAGAAAGTCAGAAATATATTTGTTTGATGATAGTTTTTCAGCATTAGACTTTAAAACAGATGCAAAACTAAGAGCAGCACTAAAAAAAGAAATGAAAAATGCTACTCAAATTATAATTGCACAAAGAGTAAGCACAATAATGGATGCAGATAAAATTATAGTTTTAGATAAAGGCGAAATTGTGGGAGAAGGAAAACACGAAGAACTTCTAAATAATTGTGAAGTATATAAAGAAATAGTTTATTCACAATTATCAAAAGAGGAGGTAGAAAATAGTGGCAGAGAATAAAGAACAAAAACAACCTAAACTTCATGGCCCTATGAAAGGCATGATGGGAGGAGCTCCAGTAGAAAAATCTAAAAATTTTAAAAGTACTTTAAAAAGACTAGTAAAATATTTAAAAGAATATAGAATAAAATTTATAATAATATTTATTTTAGCAGCATTGAGTACAGTATTTTCAATAGTAGGACCTAAAATATTAGGAAAAGCAACAACAGAACTTTTTAATGGACTGATAGGTAAATATACAGGTGGAGCAGGAATTGATTTTAATATAATAGGACAAATAATGATAACAGTAATAATTTTATATTTGATATCAGCAGTCTTTGCATATGTGCAACAATTTATGATGGCAGGAGTTTCACAAAAAATAATTTATAAATTAAGAAAAGATGTAAATGATAAATTTTCAAAATTACCATTAAAATATTTTGATGCAAATAGTAAAGGCGATGTGTTAAGTAGAATGACAAATGACATAGATAACATTAGCACAACTCTTTCACAATCACTAACACAACTTATTACATCATTATGTACTATTATAGGAATTGGAATAATGATGTTTACAATAAATTGGGTCTTAGCAATACTTTGTGTATTTGTAGTTCCAATGTCATTAATAGTAACAATGCAGATAACCAAACGTTCAGCAGGTTATTTTAAAGAACAATGGGAATTAACAGGAACATTAAATGGTCAAGTAGAAGAAACATATAGTGGGCATAAAATCATAAAAGCATTTGGAGGAGAAAAAAAGGAGATAGAAAAATTTAAAGAAACAAATGAAAAACTTTATGTTTCAAGTAGAAAAGCACAATTTATATCTGGAATAATAATGCCAATTATGTTTTTCTTGTCAGATTTAAATTATGTAATAATTTGTATTGTAGGAGCAATAAGTGTTTCAAAAGGAAGAATGAATATAGGAGATATTCAAGCATTTTTTCAATATTCAAGACAATTTACACAACCAATTTCACAAACTGCAAATATAGCAAATACATTACAATCAACAATTGCATCAGCTGAGCGTGTATTTGAGCTATTAGATGAAGAAGAAGAAATTCCAGAAAAAGAGGATGCAGTTAAGCTAGAGAATGCAAAAGGTAATGTAAAATTTGAAAACATTGATTTTAAATATAAAGAAGATGTAGAATTAATAAATAATTTAAATATAGAAGTAAAAGAAGGGCAAGTAGTTGCTATTGTTGGACCTACAGGAGCAGGGAAAACAACATTAGTAAATCTATTAATGAGATTTTATGATGTGAATTCTGGAAAAATTACTGTAGATTCAGTAGATATTCGTGACATGAAAAGAGGAGATTTAAGAAGAATATTTGGAATGGTTTTACAAGATACTTGGGCATTTAATGATACAATAAAAGAAAATATAAGATATGGAAAAGAAAATGCAACAGATGAGGAAGTTATAAAAGCATCTGAAATGGCATATGCAGACCATTTTATAAGAACATTTGCAAATGGATATGAAACTATATTAGATGAAGAAGCTGGAAATATTTCACAAGGGCAAAAGCAACTATTAACAATAGCAAGAGCATTTTTGGCAGACCCAGATATTTTAATATTAGATGAAGCAACCAGTAATGTGGATACAAGAACAGAAAGCTTGATACAAAAAGCAATGAAAGAACTAATGTCGAACAGAACCTGTTTTGTAATAGCACATAGATTATCTACAATAAAAAATGCAGATTTGATTTTAGTGATGAATGATGGTAAAATAATTGAAACAGGAAAACATGATGAATTATTAAAACAAGATGGATTTTATGCAGACCTATATAATAGCCAATTTACAGAATGTATAGATGATATTGCGTGAGTATAAGGGGGATAATATGGAAAAAGTAGATGTACTAATATCAGAAAAAGAAATCGAAAAAAAAGTTACAGAAGTTGCAAATCAAATAATGCAGGATTATGAGGACAAGCCAATTACATTTATATGTGTATTAAAAGGTGCGTCAGTGTTTATGGTTGACCTAGCAAAGAAAATAAAAAATTCTGTGGAATTTGAATTTATAAGAACATCAAGTTATGAAAATGGAACAGAAAGTACAGGAGTAGTAAGATTACTTAAAGATATAGAAATATCAATTGAAGGGAAAGACGTAATTATAATAGAAGACATTTTAGATACAGGAAGAACTTTAAATTATTTAAAAGATTACTTTTTAAGACAAAATCCAAATAGTTTAAAAGTATGTACATTGTTAGATAAACCAGACAGAAGAGTAGTTGATGTGAAGGCAGATTATAATGCATTTTCTATTCCAGATAAATTTGTAATAGGATATGGCTTAGACTATGCAGAAAAATATAGAAACCTTCCATTTGTTGGAGTTTTAAGTAATGTTTAATATCCAAGATGAACTAAAGAAACTACCAGAAAAACCTGGTGTGTATATAATGAGAGATGAGAAAGATACCATTCTATATGTAGGTAAAGCAGTTGTTTTAAAAAATAGAGTAAAACAATATTTTATGAAAACAAATAAGACTGCAAGAATAGAAAAAATGGTATCTTTAATTTCACATTTTGAATATATAGTTACAGACAGTGAGGTAGAGGCTTTAATTTTAGAATGTAATTTAATAAAAAAACATAGACCCAAATATAATGTGTTATTAAAAGATGATAAAACATATCCATATATAAAAATAGACATAAAAAATGATTATCCAGGAGTATTTGTAACACGAAAAATAGTAAATGATGGAGCAAAGTATTTTGGACCATATGTGGATGTTGGTTCTTTAAGAGAACTAGTAGATTTAATTAAAAAAATATTTAAAATAAGGCATTGTAAAAATTTTAAATCTAAAACAAGAGAATGTTTAAATTATCATATTGATAGATGTTTAGCACCATGTGTAGGTAAAATATCAAAAAATGAATATAGAAAAGTAATAGAACAAGTAATAATGTTGCTAGAAGGTAAACAAGAAACAATAATAAAAATAGTAGATGAAGAAATAAGTAAAGCCGCTATGACCCAAAATTATGAAGAAGCAGCATTTTTACGAGACAAAAGAAATGCGATATTAAATTTAGGAGCAAAACAAAAAGTATCAAACATTTCAGAAAATAATATAGATGTAATTGGAATAGCAAAAAACGATTTAGAAATATGTATAGAAATATTTTTCGTTCGTGGAAGCAAAATGATAGGTCGTGAACATTATTTTTTAAATAATAATGGAGAAGATGAGGCATTTATAATTTCAGGATTTATAAAACAATACTATGTAGATAAAGAAAATTTACCAAATAAAATTATGATAAAAGAAGAACTAGAAGATGCTTCTTTAATAGAAGAATGGTTGAAGTCAGAAATAAAAACTCCAAAAAGAGGAGAAAAATTAAAATTTGTGGAAATGGCAGAAAAAAATGCAGAAATTACATTAGAAAATAAATCAAAAGAAAATATATTATTAAAATTAAAACAAACTTTAAAATTAGACAAATTGCCAAGAAAAATAGAGAGCTATGACATATCAAATACAAGTGGAACAAATATAGTTGCAGGAATGATAGCAGTAATAGATGGAAAAATAAATAGAAAACATAATCGTAAATTTAAAATAAAAACTGTGTATGACCAGGATGACCCTAAGTGTATGGAAGAAGTTATAACAAGAAGACTTAAACACATAAATGACAGTTTTGGAAATCTTCCAGATGTTATATTTGTAGATGGTGGAATAACCCAAATAAGAGCAGCAAAAACAGCAATAGCAAAATATAATCTAGAAATTTTAGTATTTGGAATGATAAAAGATGAGAAACATAAAACTAGAGCATTAATTAATGAGCAAAGAGAAGAATTTGAATTAAGTAATGATTTAATGAATTTTATAACAAATGTTCAGGATGAAGTCCATAAAGCAGCTATAGAGTACCACCAAAAATTAAGAGGAAAAGAAATAACAAAATCAGCATTAGACAAAATAAAAGGAATAGGAGAAAAGAAAAAGCAGGATTTATTAAATCACTTTGGTAGTACAGAAAAGATAAAAAATGCTAATGTAGAAGAAATTGCTAAAATTGCAAAAATAAACATAGAAATTGCCAAAAACATATTGGAAAACCTATAAAATTATGTTAATATAGTGGCAGGAGGGGATAAATATGGAACCACAAAACCAAGCAGAGGAAATGTTTGAAGTAGCAAGATTTATATATGCTGGTGCAATAAATAAGTGTCATGAATTAGGTTTAGAAGTAAATGTTGCATTTACAGAAGATACGAGTGGAAATCCATTCCCTATATTATATGATGTAGCAGATGGTGAAAAAATAGATATAAGCCCAGAAGATTTTGAAATAACAAAAAAAGAATATAATGAAAAAAATGTTTTAATCAAAGAATGGTATTTTGACATAGACATAAAAAAATGGCAACTAAAAAAGAAGGTAACAGCAACAGGAGGAACAGAGCAAGAAGAAACTGAAGAAGAATTAGTTGAGGAAGAAGAACCAGAAGAAATAATAGAAGAACCAGAGGAAGAAAAACAACCAGAAATAGAAGAACCAGAAATAGAAGAACCAGAAATAGAAGAAAATCCAGAAGAAATAGAAGAATTAGAAAAAGAAGAAGAATCTGAATTAGACGATGTAGGGGTTGCATGGTATGCAACCCAATTAGAACCAGAAGAAGAACCAGAATTAGACGATGTAGGGGCTCTTTGGCATGCAACTAAACCAGAAGAAATCGAATCTGAAAATGATTCGAAACCCTCTATTGAACCAGAACCCAAACAGCCAATTTCTGAACAACCAAAATTAGATATAGAAAAAATAATATTAGCCAAATTGACAATAAACAATATTCCCCAAAACATAAAAGATATGATGAGAGCAAAATTAAGAATAACAGAACATGGATATGATATAGGTGATGATGAAATAGTAAATATATTTGAGATGTTTTTACATAATGAATATTATAGTTCAAAATACGCATTTGACATGATAACATTTGTGGAAAGAGGAATAGTATCAAAGCAACTGCAAAGCTTTTTTGAAAAAATATTAAATCAAAAAGTTATAATACATGAAGAAATTGTAACACATGGAGAAGTAAAACCAACAATTAAATTAACACCTGAGGAACAATTTTATAAAGAAGTACGAGCAATAGAAGCAATAAAAATAAAACACACAAAAACAGGAAAACAATATAATATATCAAGTCGAGAAGCCGTAAAAGTAGTACAAGATATTAATAAATATTTTAAAAGCCCTGAATACAAAAAAGACGTTGAAGCAAAACCAGAATCAACTGAAAATGAAAAACCAGAAGAACCATTAACACAAGAAAAATATAAAAAGTTTATAGATGAAGATGAATTAGAAAAACCATTAGAAACATATATAAACAGTAAATTAATAGGTGCAAAAATAATAGAAGAACCAAAACCTAAACAAATTGATATTGAAACACCTATTATAATGAAACCAAAACATGATGAACAGCCAATTGAAATAACGCCAAAACCAAACCAAGACAATGTAGGGGTTGTACAGTATGCAGTCCAGCCAGTAAAACCAATAGAACCAATTTCAAATGAACCATTACCTAAAAAACCAATTGAAATAACACCAAAATCAGATCCAGACGATGTAGGGGTTGCATGTTATGCAACCCAGCCAGAACAGTCAAAAAAAATAATACCAGAACCAAAAACACAGTCTGTTGTTATAGAAGTAGTATCAACTGAAGACAAACAAAGAAAAGAGATGGAAGCAGTAATAGAGAAAGTACAAGTAAAAGATAAAAATGATGAGCCAGTAAAATTGTCTCCAGTATTAGCAATAGGGTTGATGAAAGAAGTGACTAAACAAAGTAAAAAACAAGAAGAAGTAAAAAAAGAAAAATCAGAAGATATAAAACCAATTAAAATTTCATGGGATGAATTTATAAAAACAGGAGAAATGGATGAATCTATATACAATATAACCACAAGTTATTTAAAAAGAGGAAATCTTAGAGTAACTAATAAACCAAAGAAGAAAGCTGAAAAGATAAAACCAGAAGACAACAAACCAATTATGGAGAAAATAGCAACTTTTTTTGGCAAAAAACAAACAAAAGATAAAGACGAAGGACGTGAAAAACCATTGTAATATTATTACATAAGTGTTAAATGTATGTTACATTTTTATGAATACTATTGACTTATGTAAAAAATAAACTAAAATAGATGTATTAAGGAATTTGTATATGAGAATTATAAGTGGGAACAGTCGAGGAACAAAGCTTGAAACTCTGGAAGGAATTACAACAAGACCAACGTTAGACAGAGTGAAAGAATCACTTTTCAGTATTATACAAGCACATATACAAGAAGCATATGTGCTGGACTTATTTGGAGGAAGTGGTGCATTAGCACTTGAATCCTTAAGTAGAGGCGCAGAATTTGCTGTAATATGTGATAACTCAAGAAAAGCATGTAACATAATAGAAGAAAATATAGAAAAAACAAAACAAATAGATAGGGTAAGATTGTATAACCTAGACTACAAAAAATGCTTAAACAAACTAAAAGAAGAAAACATAACATTTGACATAATTTTCATAGATCCACCATACAAAAGTAAACTCTATGAAATTGTTATTCAACAGATAATAGAATTAAAATTACTTAAAGAAGATGGAATAATAATATTAGAAACAGATGATAAAAATATAAAAACTGGTCAAGGAGTGGGAGTTTATGATATGAGGGAATATGGAAATGTAAACCTTATATTTTTAAACCGAAAGGGGTAAAAAACACATGGAGATATTTACGTTATTAGAGACTCTTGAAGATATATTAGAAAGAAGTAAGCAATTTCCTTTTTCTAATAAAAGCATAGTCGATAAAGAAGAAATATTAGAAATAATAAAAGAAATTAGGCTGAAATTTCCAGAAGAATTGAAGCAAGCAAAATGGGTAAAGGAAGAAAGACAGCGTATTTTATTAGAAGCAGGAAAAGAAGCAGAAGAAATAGTAAAAGAAGCGGAAAATAGAATAATATCAATGATAGATGAACATGAAATAACAAGAAAAGCATATGAGCAAAAAGCACAAATCATTGAAACAGCAAATGAAATGAGTAGAGAAATTTCAAAAGGGACTCGTGATTATGCAGACAATATATTGCTTAACTTAGAGAGTAGCTTAGGGGAAGCTTTGCAGACAGTACAAAATAATAGAAGAGAATTAAAATAAAAGATGTAGGAGGATGTCCTAAAATTAAAGTAAACAAAAAACCGCTCCCAGGAAGTTATATATATTGAAGTACTCACTTTCCCCAATGGAAGCTGTAAAGCTACTAACGTAGCTAACAGCTCTCATCGGTCCCCACAACAGTTCGTT
>JGI994J12354_10005578_pt1 | contig 10793 bp, 7 predicted proteins | sample IntmicLarv3ML3BL_FD_12354 | JGI IMG/M metagenome (IMG submission 12354)
GATGCTCCTCATTTTGGCGAGCAAAATATCCGCCTCACACCATCGGCAACAAAATTGAGATTATCAGTTGATGCTCTTGCCGATGTTGGTATGATATTCCGTTTGGGTTGTGCTTGGGATTTATATCTTGGTGTTTACGGCAGCTACGGATTTATGGACATCCTTCCGGAAGCAGCTGATAAAATAGATGTTATCACGAGCGAGCCGTCTAATCCGTACACCTTAAATTCCTTGCTCGGAAGCAATTTCTTAGGAGAATACAATAATTATATCGATAAAAATAATTCAAACTGGGAAAAAGTATCCGAAACATGGAATAAATGGCAAGTTGGAATAAAAATCGGAATACATCTGAAACCGCACGAAAAATGTTTGGAAAAACAGCCTAAACCCAAAAACGAGCGAAACAATACAGAAGTTCATTATGTATTAGACGTGAACAATACTGAGCAAGCACCGGCAAAAGCTTATAGAGATACCGTTTATGTTTATGTTCATAATGTTGTTCAGGAAAGCAATACCGAAAACGCCAAACCCACACCGAGTGAAGAGTTAAGTATTGCCAAACTTGCTGAAGTATTCAAAGATGTGAAAATCCTTTTCGATTTAAACAGTGATGTTCCGAAAATTGACAATAAAAATGTTATTGTCGAAGCTGCAAATGCGCTTAAAAACGAACCATCATTGCTTGTAATGATAGAAGGCTATACCTGTGATTTGGGAACTGCCGAACATAACAGAGAACTTGCAGCTCGTAGAGCAGAGGCAATACGTCAGCTGTTTATTGCGCAAGGAGCTAATCCGGCGCAGTTACAAACCGCAGGATATACTTCTAATGACTTTATGAGCCAACTTAATATAAAGGATGAGCAACGCGAAGAGCATCGCGCTGTAATTTTTAGAATTTATATTAGGAAATAATTCTGAAGACAAAATCTTCGGAAAAAAGGCTCTAATTATTTTTTATGCTAATGTTTTAAACTGTTGAAAATATGACAGTTTAAAACATTAGTAGTGTTAACATTTAAATTTTGGGGTCGGTAGCTAACAGTGCTACCGACCTTTTTTTGTGCTTTGCTTACTTTCTATATGAGTAATACAAATATTATCGTTTTGGATTGAATTATTTTTCCATTTAGGTATAAAAAGCAAAAAGCCTAATACATTGAGTATTAGGCTTTTAAGTCGGGATGAGAGGACTCGAACCTCCGGCCTCTTCGTCCCGAACGAAGCGCGCTAGCCAGACTGCGCTACATCCCGATTTTCGGTTGCAAAATTAGATGAATAATTTAGATTACGCAAATATTTTTATCGAAAATGTTTTTTTATTTTGTTATCGCTCTAAAGTCGCTGTCATTGCGGTACTTAAGAAACTCAACATCCTTCGCAGCTTTATCTATTAATGAAGAATCTTTCTTAAAAGCCTTATCCAAATTATCAATTACAGCGTTTCTATCGTTAGTTCTTGCGGCAATAACTGCTTTTAGATATAATGCTTTTCCCTCATCCTTGCAGCAAGACAAAACTTGATTTGCTTTCGCCAAATCATTATTTGCCAAATGCACTAATGCTGTGTTATAGCTGCAATTGTCGGAGCCAATATTCTTATTCGCATCCTGATATTTTCCTTCGATAAGATTGATAATGCTACTGTTATAAGTTACATCCGCACCAACCAATTTCGCTTTATCGTAATTTTGTTTTGCTGTAGCAAAATCATTGCCTTTTGCAAATCTAACTCCATAATTGTTAAGTACAATCGGATTGTTAGCTGATTGAGAATTAGCTTTTACGATGTAAGGTGCTGCTTCTTCAACCTTATCTTGAGCTAATAAAGCGGCGGCGGCATTAACATTACCTTTCCAATCGTGTGGAAAGAAATTTGCGTATGTTTTGTAAATCTGTTCTTTTTCAGCGAGATTATTGGTTAAAGTACCTGCATAAAGCAACTCTTTATTCATCAAAGATTCGGGTTTGCTAAATGCTAATGCCAATATTTCTTCATCCGTCTTTTTCGGCTCAAAGAATGATACTGTGATACTTACCCTACGCAAAGGAGGAAGAACATCGTCTTTCAGCTCATCATAAATCAAAGTCATATTGCGAATTTCTTGCTCTTTTTGAATAGGAGAGGCTTGCGACCTTACAACATTAAGAATAACGTTTTTGTCTTTAATATTGGATGCGCTAACAGCAGCTATAAATCCGTCCCAATCTTCTCCAAGTGCTTGAACATCATATTTGTAAACACTTTCAGGATTGCTAACTTTCACATTCGATTTTGGTACATCTCTCAGCTCTTTGAAAATATCGTTAACGATTTTCTTTCCTGCAAGTGCTCTTCTTTCCGACAAACCTTCATTAAAACGCTCCTCACCTTCGGGAGATGCATACGCTTTGATTTCAATCTTATCTATTGTCCATCCTCTGTCAATCATCTGTTTAAGCTCTTTAGTCTTAACACCTAAATTGTTGTTTTGATTTAACGCCAAGTTTTTATTCAAATCATGAAGATTGACTTGGAAATATGCTGTTAACGACTGACTTACAATTGTAACAGGTTCGTAATATTCACTAACATCCATTCCGAACATTTCTGCAGTTTTTCTGTCGGCATAATATAAATGCTCGTCATGCAGCACATTAGCGTAAGTTGTGAGAATGCCTTCAGCCAAAACAACTTCATCTTGTTTAATGTTTTTCTTTCCTTTTGTAACTTTCGGCTGAACAACGAGAGTGCCACCTTCCATTCCCGGCTCAAATTGTATAGTTTCGTTGTACTTGATGGTCGTAGGCTTTTTATAGCTGATAATCTGACCTTTACCGGTAGAAGATTTCTCGCCTTTGAAGTAAGCGGTTTTCAATTCTTTTTCTTTGCCATCATATTTCAACACAGGAGTATATTCCATGTTAGCTTTTTTGTTGAATGACTTCACAGGCATTTCCGCACTGACATCAAGGCTGACTTTATTGTCTGCCAGCACCAAAGGCTTCGGTGTAACATTATACGATTCGGGAAGTTTTACTCCGGCGCATCCTGTAAAAACAAGCACCGACAATGCAATTAATGCAATCGACTTAAAGGTAAGTTTCAAGTTCATAGATAGATAATTTTTATTATACAATTATTAAAATTTGTGCAAAGATAAATCATTTGCCACATAGAAAGCTTATAAAAAGCGTGAAATTTTATGAAATTTATTATACACATATGGAGAAAAGTGAATGAGTGAATAAGCCGCTCGGCTTGTTTGATTGTTATCAATTATTTATTTTTAGATTTCTTCTTTTCAACAATGCTGCCTGCAACATGATAGCTAACGGTCGGCGGCTTGGCGTAGGTGGCGGCTCGCTACTGTTCGCACGGGCAACAAACTTGCAAATTTGCACTACCGTTTCTGCGAGCCTACACCCCGCATTATAGCAAACCGCTTGTTAGCGGTAGTACATTTACACTCAATCTATTTGCTATCTTATTCAAATTTCAACAAATCGGTTTCAGTTAATAAATAATATATGTATCGTGCACTCGTATAAGCTGCATAATCTTGATGTTTATCATTTTTTTTGCTATCTCCGTTGTCAGATACACTTTTAATCGATAGAAAATATTTTAAATTAGGATTATTTGAATGTTCGCATGCATAAAATACCCCAAATGCTTCCATGTCTATTCCTATTAAATTTCTCCCATGGGCTTTCAAATTCTTTTTGATATATTTTTTTGATGCAACGACTGCGGCTCCTGAAGCAAATTCACCAAATTGAACTCCTAAATTTTTGCTTTCATGTAATATTTTTATTTCTTCATCTGTGTCATCCCATGCCCATCCAGATTGTATTTCATCAAGCCCATTTCTTTCGGATTTAAGCTTTTTTAGTGAGCGGTTTAACTTGCTTTCAATTGGAATTTGTTTAATGTCAGGTTGAAAAACCTCTTCTTCTTCCCCGTCTTTGTTTCTTTGAGTTTCTAATTTGCCATATCCATGATCATAACAAGATTCTGCAATAAGAATATCTCCGAAATTACCTTTAAATCCAGCAGCAATTCCACTCATTATCACAGACTTTGGATTAAAATATTTCAGTACTTTATTTGTTAGATCGGTAGCGGCAACCATTCCCATTCGTTCGCAAACTACAGCGACAACATTTAATTCTTCACCTTTATATGTTGTGAATTTAGTTGTATAATATGGCACTTCATCAATGTCTGCTTGTTCAACCCAACTATCTCTACCTCCATTTAATTCTAACACTTGCTTTAATTCTGGATCATTCAACGCAGTTATTAATACGACATCGACCGAAATTTCTTCTTTAATCGATTGATAATAATTTTTAAATTTGTAGCAATGCTCTATACAACGACTAAGCTGGGTTTCCCATGCATTATTCTTCAACTCAAAATGCATTAATTCATACATATTTAGTTCATCTTCCTTTTTTTTAAGTTTCTCATCAAATTCAGAATGTATTATTATATGAGCGGGAGAATTATAGATCGTTTTGTCGCGATTTATTTCGTTTATTACAAAAATTGCATTTTCAGGACTAGCATCATCTTTTCTTAAAGGAATATGCAAATCCAACAAGAGGATGTCATACTGTTGGGCTCTCAGAAGTTCCATACAATCGGTAATGTTCGAAACATTATCATATTCCAACTTGTCAGTATTTTTCTTTAAAAAAGTTTCTATTCTATTCGATTTTTCATCATTATCATCTACTAAGAGAATATTTATTTTAACCATATGTTATTTCTTTAAATTTGTGATGTGATTTATTAATTGGGTTTCCCATGCTGTGTTATTTTGAGCATAAAAAATTGAGCATAAAAAATTGTCAAATTTATTTTTCATTTCTTGTGTTAACTCTTCTAGTGTTTGTTCTTCTTCACCCTTGCTCTTAAAATCAGAAAATTGACTAATAACTATTATTTTTGTTGATATTTGTTGTCTTCTTATTTCATTAAATAGCATGAATCCCAATTTAGGAAGTGGCTCATTAGGCTCTTGATCATAATCATACATCGGAATCGTCATGTCTAATAATATCAAATCATATTCTTTATTTTCTAATGCCTCATTCCCTGATTGATAAGAGCCTTTTATGTCTACATTTGTATCTGAAAAATGTTGTAAAATGGCATTTTTTATTTTTTCAGCTTTTTGTGGAGTATCTTCAATTAACAATATTTTCATAGGAATAAATATTTTCTTTTTTTATTTCAATAATAAATGTTATTGTATTACAACCTGTATTGTTTTCTTTGGTTTGACAAAAGATACGAGGTTCTTTCATTTCCAACTCATTTTCGATCAATTTTTTAATTCGTGCCAAACCACTATTTTTGGTTTCATCTATATCCTTAGCTTCGACAAGTATTAGATCAATATTTTCTTGCTGTTCCTCAATATTTATAAATTTTGATAAATTATTTTCAACTAGTATTTTTAAGTATTCATTGGATTCGTTTATCTTAATTTCAATAAGTATATCTTCGTTTTTTAATCCAGAATGTTTAATTGCATTGTTTAATAAAATTTGAAAAATATCACATATGGAATGAAAGTGTTTTCCTTTTATTTCCTTAACCTTATCATCAACAATTACTGGTTTAAAATTTATATGGTTATATAATGCATTTTGACATGCAAGAATAATGTCTTTTATAGAAAAAGGTTCAATATCTGTGTCTTGTGAAAACGAAAACCAAGAATTAATCTCAATTACCCTTTTCTGAACCTCATCTTTACAGCTAATTATATGTTTTTTTATGTCTTTTAAGTCTTTAGTTTGAACACCTGAAAGAGTCTCCATAGCAGTGGTTAAATCATCTAACTTTTGTAGCATTTTCTTTAGGCTAACATCACTAATATAGCTTTTAACTTGCTCTATATTTTGAATTGATCTAATTTTAAGCTCATCTACAATAACATCAAATACTATATCGAAAGAATCATTATTGAAATTATCTAGTCTTGACCAAACATTATTTTCTACACTTTTAATATTTTCTTCGTTGAAATCATAGTCGAATAATGCTACGGAAATTTGATTAGTTTTAATTCTCAGTACCCTTTTATACAACTCATCAATTGTTTCATCAATTGCAAATGAGAATGAAGACATTGTTCCTTGGAAATTATCATGCAAAGAAAGATTTCCCCATTTATCATTATCTAAATATTTATTTGTTTCTGAATCGACAATTGTAATTAATTTATATTTTTCAAAAATAGCTCTTAAAGCAGTTTGAATCCAGCCGTGTCTAATACGAGTTCCTAAATATAAATTAAATCCAAAATTGTTGTCAAAAACAAAAATATTTTTTATTTCTAAAAACATTTGTTTGAAAGATACTGATATTAACTTTTCTATAACATTAAAATTTTCATCTCTATTTTTAGATGTGAATTTAGTATAGCATAATAATTCAATTAGTGGCGAGTACTTTCTTCTTAACCCTTCATATCTGTTATCCTGCTTCAGTCCTTCGATATTAACTCTTATTTTTCCTTGATTCAGAGCACTTCTAGTTTGTTTTGCCTCATTTTCCATTATAAGGGAAATGATATTGTTGCTATAATAATTTGTATTATTTTTATCAATATCAATCAAAACATTTTGTATTTTAATGCACTCCTCCAATACTTCCTTATTAGTTTTATATTTATGAAATTTAATAACGTTTTTATTGCATACATATCTGAGTAAGTGTTTTTTTGTTTCAATAGTAAATTCTTGCAATGAGGAAATTTCATGTGGGTGATTTATTTTATTTTCACTCATAAAATTGCCAAGTGCAGGCCATTGACTGTTATCATCTTCGTGACAAAAATGAAGATAAATAGGTGTACATATATTGCGTTTTATTTCTTTTGTCGGATCATTTTTTATTGCCCTTAATAAAGTTATGTATTTTAATTTTAGAAAATAATTTGGATATTCTAATATTGTGTTAGTTACGAGTGTTAAAGCTTCATTATACCTCTCTAGTTCAACTAAACATCTCATTTTGCCATGAATTAATTTTATATAGTTATGAGGTAATTCCAATAATGAGGTATATAATGTGCTTACTGAAATTTCATTGTATATTTCATATGCTGGAGCATATTTTTTTAACGTTTTAAGAACTTGAGCGTAAATGATTTTTTCTCGAAATTCATTATTCGGACTATACTCTATATGCAAATCATTAAATTCATGACATTTCGCCTGGATATAAAGAATAAAATTAATATTTTTATTAATTTTAGATATTGGAGATTTTATGATTGCATGTAACCTTTCTTTTTTATTTATGTGTCTAATTATACGAGGATAAAAAACATTATCATATAAAGCTGAAAAAAGCCTATACCTAAAATCTTTAGTGTAAATAGATGATTCGTTGTTTATAAATGTACAACACTTAACCGCCCAAGACATTCTTCCCAATGATAAATAGAAATTTTTAAGTGTATTGATGTTATCAGAAATATCTTCTTTTTTACGAAGGGCGTTAAATATATTATTTAACGCCATCTGGCCAAGGCATTTTTCTTTAACAAAGACATTACCAATATCAGAGTTTGTATAAATGCAAGATAAAGAATATATTTTATAAAGATCAAATAAATTAGGATATTTTACTAACATTTTTTTTGCATATTCTTTTGATTCTTCATAGTTATGTGTAGTATACATATCTATCAACTTACAGTATTCAACATCCTTCTGTTTAAGATTGATGTTCTCAGCATAACCAAGATAGAGCATGGTATTACTCAATCTGCTATCTTTGGTTATTGAGTATAAGTCTTTTATTAACTGACACATCTGACGAGAGGGCGTATTATTTGATGTTTTACAAAGGTAATATTGGATAATAAAGATTAGAGTTTCATATCTGTCAATGATAGAAGAGCTATCCTCTGTTTGAATTAGTGATATTTCAGAATATTTTTGAATACAATTATAAAAATCAATTTTATAATTGTAAAAACCTTTATCGCATTCATGTTGAGAATCAATAACAGATTTAAACTCTTCATTAAAAGAATTACCTCGTACAGATGTGGCCATTTCCGTTCTTAAGGCCTGTAAATGTATTAGCCAATAATTAGGGGAATTTTTACTGTATAGCTCTCGCATATGTCTTATATAATTAATATAATCAATATACCTTGAATCATGACCTATATCCCTGTAAGTCGTTAATATATCCATTTCGATTCCCCAATCGGAAATACAAATATTTTGTTCTACATCTTTGAGGATTTCTTTGGCTTCCTTATAGTTCCCAGAAAAGAATTGCTTTTCAAACTCTTCTTTTCTATCAATAAATAATAAAATGTATTTTACATATTTTTTTACTAAAAGATAATGCCATGTTATCTCTTGCTCTAAATCTGTTTCAGGAATAAAATTCTTATTTTTTCTTACATTTTGTGAATCTTTAGGAAAAAGATTCAATAAAAATGCATCTTTTGATTTAGGATTATTCAAAAGCAACTCTATATTAGATGCTTTTGCTCCTTTTCTTATATGAGAATAATTAGATCGATTTAATTCTGTGATTTCTTTATTCTCAATTTGCCTGTTTATTACTCTACTTTGTCTTCTTGCTATTGACATTATTGCTGCTTTTTTGCATACTATATTGAATCCGCTTTAGTATTACTGCTAACTCATAAATATGCGCAAAGATACAACATTTTAACATTACACGCATATTTCTCATAATTTTTTCACATACAAAAAGATAACAAATAAATTTAAGTTGCGTAATTTGTGTATTTTTGTTTTCTTTGTGAAAAATAAATATTAAAAATACGTAGCTCGTTCCATATACCCAAACCGAAAACATTGGATGCATTTCGTTATACCAATGTGGTTTGTTTTTTGTCGGACAGATATCTTACAAAATTTTTCTTTCAAATCCTCTTTCATAACGTTCTCACCGCATTGCAAGCAACAACTTTATTATCGCAAGCTCCGAAGTCCGCACAATATTGTTTTCTCTGTTTCTTGTGAAATGAAATAGCTCGCTGGAAACTTTTCCGTTCACCGCCCACGCTATCCATATCGTTCCAACCGGTTTCTCTTCCGTTCCGCCTGTTGGACCTGCAATTCCGGATGTTGCGATTGCGCTTTCTGTGTTGAATGTTTTGCATGCGCCGAGCGCCATCTGCTCTACAACTTGTTGACTGACTGCGCCGTGTTCTTGTAAATCGGTTTTGCTTACTCCAAGTTTGTCGATTTTTATTTCGTTGGAATATGCAATTATCCCGCCTTTGTAGCTTTCCGATGCGCCGGAGATGGAAGTTATTAGATGTGCTAAATATCCGCCTGTGCAACTTTCTGCTGTGCTGATACTCAGATTTTTTTCTTTTAAAAACTTGAGTAAGGAACTTTGCGGAGGCTCATCATCAAAGCCGTAAATATGTTTGCCGACAATAGGGTAGAGGAGTTTGATTTTTTCTTCAATTGCGCTTTCAATAGCTTTGGTATCAGTGCCTTTGCCGGTTAAGCGAAGGCGGATTTTGCCAAAAGCAGGCAGATACGCCAATTTGATAAATGAAGGTAAATTATCTTCCCATTTCTGTCAATTTTTCTGCCAAAACAGATTCGGGAATGTTGAATAAATGAATTGTTTTGTGAATAATTGTTTCAGTTTGAAACCTTTCTATTAATCTCGGAATGATGCTGTTACTCATCGCATTCTGCATCTCGGCAGGAACTCCGGGCAAGGAAACCACAGCGCCTCCTGCATGGTTAAACCACATTATCGGAGCAGTTCCCAAAGGATTTCTAATGACATCGCAATTTTCAGGAACGAGGGCTTGGTCTTTGTTTAATTGGTTGATGTACCCGATTCGCTTACTCAGCATTTCCACAACATCATTGTAAACGGTCTCATTAAAAACGAGTTGCGTGTCAAAAAACTTGCAAAGAGTTTTCTTGGTAATATCGTCGCGCGTTGGACCTAATCCGCCTGTAATCAGCACAATGCTTGCGCGTTTTGTAGCTTCTTCAAGCGCTTGCAAAATATCATTTTCATCATCGCCAACAGTTAACATTCTGCTGATGTTAAAGCCTGCTTTGTTGAGTTCAACGCCAATCCAAGCAGAATTTGTGTTTACAACTTGCCCGATTAGCAGTTCGTCGCCGATTGTTATAAGTTCAACGTTCATAATGATTTATAAATATTGTGATGTATATCCTTTGCCCGATTTTTTTACTTCTTTTGGAGTGCCAACAGCGATAATTTCGCCACCTTTATATCCGCCTTCCGGTCCCATATCGATTATATAGTCGGCAGATTTAATTACGTCCAAGTTGTGTTCGATGATGATTACGGTATTTCCTTTATCTATCAGTCGATTAATGACTTGCAGCAGCACTTTCACATCTTCGTAATGCAAACCTGTTGTTGGTTCGTCCAAGATGTAAAGCGTGTTGCCGGTATCGCGTTTGTTAAGTTCTGAAACCAACTTTATTCTTTGCGCTTCGCCGCCGGAAAGTGTTGTTGACGACTGACCAAGTTTCAAATAACCCAATCCAACTTCCTGCAAAACTTTGATTTTCCTTGTGATACTCGGAATGTTTTCAAAAAACTCAACGGCTTGATTGATAGTCATATCAAGCACGTCGTAAATGGATTTTCCGCGATAGCGCACTTCCAAAGTTTCGCGCTCGTATCTTTTGCCTTGGCATTTTTCGCATTTGATGTGCACGCTTGGAAGGAAATTCATTTCAATTTCGCGCTCGCCGCTACAGATCGGAAGAGCACACGTCTGAAC
>JGI994J12354_10005579_pt1 | contig 10792 bp, 13 predicted proteins | sample IntmicLarv3ML3BL_FD_12354 | JGI IMG/M metagenome (IMG submission 12354)
GTTAAACGCCCACAAATCCTCTATGCTGCCGCCGCCTCTGCCTGTTATTATAATGTCTGCGATGCTTTTAGCGTTTGCATATTTTATCGCGCCGGAAATTTCTGCCGGAGCCTCGAGCCCCTGCACGCGAACGGGCAAAATTATAAGCTTTGCAAGCGGCCAGCGGCTGCCTGCCACGCGGATTATATCGCGCACGGCAGCTCCGGCGCTGCTTGTAATCACTGCGATTTTTTCGGGAAAGGCGGGAATCGGCTTTTTGTGCTCCGGCGCAAAAAATCCCTCTGCCGCAAGCTTTTTTTTAAGCTGCTCGAAGGCAAGGTGCAAATCGCCCATGCCCTCCGGAGAAATTGACGAGCAGTAAAGCTGGTAGGCGCCGTCGCGCGGATAGACAGAAACGCGCCCGAACACCATGACTCCCATGCCGCTCTCCGGCTTAAAGCGCAGCTTTTGTGCACTGCCCCGAAACATCACACAGCGAAGCGAGCCTTCAGCGTCCTTCAGCGTGAAATAGTGATGCCCGGAGGGATAAATTTTATAGTTTGAAAGCTCGCCCCTAACGCAGACATTTTGGAGCAGGGGGTCAAGCTCAAAAAGCCCTTTTATTCTGTTGTTTAGCTCTGTAACCGTGAAAATTTGTTGTTCCATTTTAATTATGCCACACTCCTTCATCCAAATGCATTTTCGGAAAGCCGCGCTTTGCAAAAACGAGAGCCTGCTCAAGCCAAAGCCGCCGCAAAACTTGCGGCGGCGTGAAGGATTTTTATTTTTCGTCCATCTGCGGCTTCGCTAGATTTTCGGTCTGCTCTTTTTCAGCTTGCGGCGGCTCTTCTGCCGCTTCGGGCGGTTGCAGTATTTCGCCTTCCAGGCAATGGGCAAAGGAGCCTAAAATGCCGTTTATAAAGGAAACAACATCTTCGTTTTCATAGCCTTTGGCAAGCTCCACCGCTTCGTTTATCGCAGCGGCGGTCGGCACATCATCTAAATAGAGGATTTCACAAATTGCGCAGCGCATAATCGCAGCGGCAGTTTTGGAGATGCGCTCCACCTTCCAGCCTTTTGAATGGGCGGCGATGTGGCTGTCAAGCTCCAGACGGTGATTGAAAATCAACTTGACAAGCGTTTTGATGTATTCCAGCTGGCGCTCGTCTGGGTATGCTTCAAAAAGTGGGTTTTCGTCCGCCAGGCTTTTATAGTGCTCAGGCTCGAAAAAGCCCTCCAGCACGTCCTCGGCAAATTCCTCGTTCATCACGAGGGAAAAGCCAAGCCCCACCGCAATCTCGCGCGCGGTTCGTCTTGTCATGTTGATATCCTCCTTTTCAAGGTGCAGGGATGTTTTTTTATTTATCGAAGGCAACGCCGGAAACGTGGACATTAACACGAGGGCGGATTCCCGTCATGGACTCAACCGCTGTGATGACGGCGTCCTGAACCTTTGCGGCAAGGGCGGAAATGCCAACGCCATAGCGAACCATGACGAGCGTGTCAAGGATAATCTCACCATTTTCAAAGCTTACCTTAACGCCTTTTGAAATGTGCTTTTTGCCGAAAAGCTCTTGAAGCTCGCCGCCAACGGTGCTTGCCTGGCTTGCAACGCCGTCCACCTCGGCGATTGCTTCGGAGCAGATTACGGCGATTACGTCCTCGGAAATGTTGATGCTTCCGTTTTCGTCTGGAATGGAAATATAGTTGTCTGGCATATTTATGTCCTCCGTAAAAATTGGTAATTGGTTTATAGCTTTTAATGCGATAATTTCATGCCTTTGTATTCTACCACATCCATTCAAAAAAATAAATAGCAAATTCACAGCTTATGATAAAATGTCTATATTTTGCCTTGGTGGAATTAAATGTTTGAAAATTGCTTCTTTTGGTCTTATAATGTAAATAACTATAGTCATAATCATTTTAAGGATGTGATTTTTATGAACAAAATTATCACCATAAGCCGAGAATTCGGCAGCGGCGGCAGAACAATCGGAAAGCTTGTCGCAGAGCAGCTCGGCGTTTCATACTATGACAAGGAGCTTGTGAAACAGGTTGCCCTTGAAACCGGCTTTGACGAGCGGTATATCGAGCAACAGGGCGAATATGCCCCTTCTCGAAGCCCGTTTGGCTTCGCCTTTGCCGCGCGCGGCGGCGGTGGGGGCGCATCCGGCATGTCGATAGGCGATTTTTTGTGGATTGCGCAGGCAAAGGTTATTCAGGAGCTTTCTGAAAAAGCGCCATGTGTTATCGTTGGGCGCTGCGCGGACTATATCTTGAAGGAGCGCCGGGATGTTTTGCGCTGCTATATCCACGCGGACATGGATTTTCGCGCAGAGCGCATTGTTCGGCTTTACGGCGAGAGCGAGGAAAAGCCACACAAGCGCCTTGAGGACAAGGACAAAAAGCGCCGGGTTTACTGCAAGCACTATACCGGAAGCGACTGGGGCGATGCGCAAAACTATCACGTAACCCTTGACAGCGGTCGCATCGGCATTGACAAATGCGTTCAAATCATCACAGACCTCGCGCGCTTTGCTCCGCCCTCTGATTTGCAGGGCAAAAAGGCTTGAGTTTATATAAAATATCCCCGGAGATTTTAATTCTCCGGGGTGTTTTTTTCATTCTTCAAGTTCGGCGGCGGTCTGAATTTCATCGGCTGTGTCGGTTATTGCGGAAGCCTCCTTATTATCTCGCACTTCAATCAGATTAATCTGTGACATTGCAAAGTCTGTTTCGCTCAGGATAACATCTGTGATTCTGGCAACGCTCGCTTCGCTAAGACCATCCACGGGCGCTGGAACGGCTACAGTTATGCCATCTCCGCGCATGTAGACCACACAGTCATCAAACTCTTTGGCAAGGAGCAGGTTTTCAATCTGTGCCTCGGTCATTGACCAGCTTGCCATTACGGTGATTGAATCCATTGCGCTGCTTATCGTTTCCTGTGAGGCGCCCTCGCTTGCCGCGGCGCTCTCCAAAAGTCCCAGAGCCGCATCGCGCGACTGCTGACGGGTTAGCCGGGCGTTTGCAAAATAGCTGTTGTAGGTTTCGACCTGCGCTTCTTCGTTCATCAGCGCCGCGTTATAGGATTTTTCTGCGGCTGCCATTGCTGCGTCTTCCGCTTCCACCATTGCGCTGTCGGCGCTTCCCCATTTGTTGTTGTATGACCAGTTCAGATAAACCGCCGCACACACAAACACCAGCACCGTTGCCACCACTATGTTTCTTTTAAGATTTTGTTTCAATGTCTTTGCCTCCTGTTTTTTTCATTTCATTTTCATTACCGTTATCTTATCGCTGCCAAAGCCCGTGTAGGACATGGCAGCGTTTGTTACGTCCAGCTTCACCTTTGCAGAGGCTGCGCCCTCGCACACGATGATAACGCCCACATTTGACATTAGCACCTCGCAACTGCCAACGCCTTCAATCTGCGAGAGTAGATTTGCCAGATTTTCGCCCTCTGCATAAAGCGCAACGCCGGTCGCCGGAAGTGTCAGAGCATTTGACGCTTCCGATGACATTGGCGAAGCTGCGCTCGCGCGCTCCTGCGATGTTTTTCCGCCCGGCAAAAGCAGCAGCACCAGCCCAAGCAGCAGAACCACAAGAACATATTTGCTTTTTGCCAGCTTCTTTGCCGCCGCTGCCAGATTAATTGTTTTCATTTTCGCTCCAATACTGCATCTCCCCTTCAATTCCAAGCTCGGACTTTATAAAATCCGAAAGTGTTTTATCATAAGCGCCGGTGAGCTCCGCCCTCTCCGGATACCAATAGCCCTCCGGGCTCCACTGCGCGGACACCCTCACCTCGCTTATCTGCAAAGACAAACCTTCTGCTTTGTCCAATATATATGCAGCCGCGCTCTCCTCTATGATTGTTCGCTGATATCTATTTGAAATTTCTTCGCCGGAGCTTGCTATGGCTTCCGCTTCGGCTTTATATTTTGCGGAGCTTAAAGAATATGCGGAAAAGTCTAGCCTTAAAATGGGCGACAGAAGCGCCAGAGCCATCACAATCCCACACACCGCGCCCAAAACGTTTTTGACAGCGCTCTTTGGGGTCAGCTCGTTTGCAAGAGCGCAAAAAACAGCAGCGGCAGCAATTCCCATTATCCACGCCCTCACAGCTTCAAGCATCTATCCGCCCACCACCTTTATAAGCGATATAACTCCGAAAAATATGAAAACGCCCCCAATTCCAACAATGCCAAGAATCATGCCATAAACCGAGCCGATGCCGTCTATCATTTTTGAAATGCGCTCGCCGGAAATTGGCTCGGCAATGGCTGCCGCGGCTTTGAAGATCAGATAGCGCAGACCAAGCCGCAAAAACGGCGCCGCACAAATGGCAAGCGATGCGATAAGCCCAAAGGCACCGATGCAGCTTTTTATAACTCCGGCGCCGGCAACAATCGCGCCGGCTGCGTCTGCAATTGTGCGCCCGACAACCGGCAAAACTGAAATTGTGCTTTTAACCGCTTTTACTGCCGCGGCATCTGTGCTTGTGGCGATGACGCCCGTGATGCCCAGATAGGCGGTGAACACCGTTACAAGAGCGGTCATAAGAAAAACTGTGACCTTTTTTATGAGCCTTGTAACCGCCTCAAGCCGCTTGTCGCCAAGCGCGCCGGATGCCAAAGTGCAGGCAGTGTAGGCGCATATCATCGGGAAAATTACGCCCTTGGCAGCATTTATCAAAATATCAATAAACATCGCCGTTGCCGCATATTTAACAGCCGCAGAGGATGCTCCGCCCGCTGCCGCTGCTGCTGTTGCAAGTGTTGGAAGCAGTGCCTTTGAAAAAAACGAGATGTCGTCAAGCGTTTCGCCGCCAAGCCGAAGCAACGAATTTACATCGCTTATTGTCAAAGCAGCAATCGCAAGGACTCCGGCTAGGTTTACATAGTCAAATCCGCTGCCGCTAGACCTTAATCCCGAGGCAAGAGAGCAGAGCAGCACCACTGACAAAATTTTGATTACACCTGCGCCAACCTCTGTCCACACATCACGAAGCTTGTTTTTTAAATATGTAACAAGTCTTGAAATTGCGCCCTCGGTGTCGGTAGATAGTGGGGAATAGTCGCCTATAATCTCTCTTGCCTCGTCGGTCAGCGCGCTTTCAATTTTTCCGGTGTCAAGCTCGTCCTCAAGCGCGGCGTGCGCTTCCGCCGCCAAGGCTGAAAAAAGCACCGCGAGCAGAATGATAAGCCTTAGCATTTTCATAACAACTCACCCAACATATCAAGCAGCGCCACCACAAGCGGAAGCGCCACATAAAGCGCGCCCACAGCCCCTGCCATTTCAACCGCTCCGGAAACCGCTCCCTGTCCGCCGTCCTTGCACATGTCGGAAGAAATTCTGGTGACTATTCCGATGAAAACGCATTTTATAACAGGCACAAAAACAGCCTGCGACATGCCGGAGAGCGCCTGCGCCTTTGTCAAAACCTCTGCCACCGGCTTTGCGAGGGTGGACGCCGCAAACACAATTAAGGCACACACTGCAAGCTCCAGAACAAGCGACATTTCTGCCGCACCGCGCTTTATAAGCGCTGCGACAAGTGTAGTGATAGCGGCAAGTGCCGCTATTTTTATCACAAGCTCCATAGGCGCCTAAAGCCCGAACAGAGCTTTTATAAGCGCAAACAGCTCGCTTATCTCCTGCACAACAATGACAAGCACGCAGACAAGCCCGGCAATTGTCACCATGAGCGCCTGCTCATCGCGCCCGGAGCGCGAGAGCAAAATGTTAAGCACCGCAACCAAAATTCCGACTGCCGCAATCTTAAAAATCAAATCAACTTCCATAGCTTTTTACGTCCCATTCACATAAGTATAACGGCAAGGGTTGCCCCGAGGGACAGACCAAGACCTGCCAGATTTTTTCCGGTTTGCGCCTCGCGGCTTTTGGATCTTTCGATATATTCCAAAACAGCTTCTCTTGCGTGCTCTATCTCCGCGCCTTGCTTTTGCGCGTCATATTTTCCGAGAACCTCGCCCAGAGGAAAAAGCGCGCCTTGTTCATCCGGCTTTAGGGGAAGTTTTTTCACCGCACCAAGCCAAGCATCAAAAAACGGCTCCTGTTCAATCGTCTGCGCAAGGTTTCCGAAAAACTGCCCCACGGCGGTCGCCGAGTCCCCGGAGAGTGCCGAGAAAACGCGCGGCAGCGGAGCTTGACGAAATGCAATTTCGTTTTTTATAAATCCCAGTGCTGCATGAAGAGCTTCCAAAATGCGTGTGTGGTTTTTTATCTCCTCCGCCTTCAAATATCCGAAAAATCCTCCCGATGCGGCAACAAGCACAAAGCCCAAAATTTTAAGCGCCGTCACAAGCTCACCACCTCATAGCCGCGCGCGGCTCCTCTGCCGCTTATGACAACAGCTTTGTCAAAAGCCCTCAGCTCCAGCAGCCGGCGATAAAGCGGACGTTTTTCAAGGTCTGCCACTGCCGCGCCGTGCGCTGTTGCAAAAATTTTAACGCCGCAGTTTGAAATTTCCGAAACCGCGGCAACATCCTCCTCGGCGGTTATTTCGTCCAAAGCTATAATCTGGGGGTTCATGCTTCTAAGGAGCATCATCACCCCCGGCGCTTTCGGGCAGCCTGTTAAAACATCTGTGGAGCTACCAATGTCAAATGCAGGCTTGCCTGCAAAAAAGCCCGCCACCTCTCCCCTTTCATCCGCGAGCGCCACGCGCGCGCCGCTTTGCGATGCGTTTCGGATAAGCTCGCGCAGGAAGGTTGTTTTTCCGCCACCCGGCGGCGAGAGGATAAGAACAGAGCAGGGCGAAGCTAAAAGCTCCGCTGCCACTGCCGCTCCGGCATTTTTTATCTGCCGCGCAACTCTTATCGCAAGCGACGACACATCCTTTATGCCCGAGATGCAGCCCTCCTGCGTCACCGTGCCGCAAACGCCGATTCTCACACCGCCGCGGCTTGTCAGAAATCCGCGGCGCAGCTGCTCCTGCGCCGAATGGATGGACGCCTGGGTCGCTCTTTGTAAAACCAAGTCTATATCGTTTTCGCAAACCACCCTCCCTTCCAAAAATGTCCACTGCACCCCCTGCACCAAAAGCGCCGGAGGCTGCCCAATGCGAAGGCGAAGCTCCTCTGCCGCCTGCCTCATATCGGGGGCAAAACTCTCGAGCGCACGGCGCAGCTCCTCCGGCAAAAGCCGGAGCACATTTTCCAAAGCACCTGACAAGCGAATCCCCTCCCTTTCTAAAAAAAGCTTATTCAACTTGTCCAAGGCTTATGACGGCAAATTTTGTTTTGCCGGCTTTAAGAACTTTTTGTGAATCTTTGGGAATTGGGAATTGACATTATAATTTTTCGTAGTAAACTAAAAATACATTTTATTAGTTTGTATACTAATTATTTTCCGAGGGAGGGATTATCACGTTTTGCCACACTGAAACCCAAGACATGACAAAGCCGCAGTGGGCTTTTAGAAATCTTGCCCGTGCCCATCGCCATGCGCTCGGCGCGGTTTTCGGAAGGGTTGGAATCAATGACATCGGTCAGCCGCTGCTTCTTAAAATTTTGCTAAACCGGCACGAGAGCGGTGAGGAGATCACGCAGGGCGAGCTTGCGAGGATTATGAACATTTCCGCATCAACGCTCACAATTTCCGTGAAGTCGCTTGAGCGCCACGGATATATCCACAAAGTGCAGGACGAAACCGACATGCGCCGAAATTTTCTTCAGATAACCGAAAAAGGCATTGACGCCGCGAGGGAGTGCGTCAAATGCTTTGAGGAGATAGACAGGGCAATATATTGCGATTTTTCGGCAGCAGAGCGCGATACCGCGCAGCGGCTTTTGACCCGGATGACACACAATCTACGGCAGTTTGCAGACATCTGCGAGAGCGGCGAAAGAGAGGTTATAGATGTTTAAAAAGCTTTTCCCATTTATAAAAGGCTATGAGCGGCAAACGGTTCTCGCGCCGCTGCTTGTAATTTTGGAAACCATATGCGAACTTTTGGTGCCGCTTGTTATGGCGCGCATAATTGACGTTGGCATACATGGCAGCGGAGGAACGCCGTATATTCTCAAGATGGGTGCCGTTTTGCTGGCGCTTGCCCTTTTTGCCATGCTAACGGGCGTTTTGTCCACCAAGTTTTCCTCTGACGGAAGCTATGGCTTCGGCGCAAATTTGAGGGGCGCCATGTTCAACAAAATTCAGGAATTTTCCTTTGCGGACATTGACAAGTTTTCCTCTGCATCGCTCATAACGCGCATGACAAACGATATTTCCAACATCCAAAACTTTGTTACAATGGGACTTAGGATGCTGTTTCGTGCGCCGATTATGCTCATTGTCGCGCTTCTTGTTTGTTTTTCGATGGATGTAAAGCTTACGCTGGTTCTCATAGCTGTCATTCCCGTTATGGTTATCAGCGCGGGCTTTATCATGAGCATTGCGCACAAGCTCTTCGAGCTTTACCAAACGAAGCTTGACGCCTTAAACGCCTCGCTTCAAGAAAATCTCATCGCCATTCGCGTTGTCAAGGCTTTTGTCCGCGAGGCACATGAAAAGGCAAAATTCAAGGCAGCAAACGACGATTTGACAAACACCGGAATTTCCGTAGCATTTCGTTTTATCTGGATTATGCCGGTGATGATGGTCTGCTTTAATGTTGCCATTGCCGGCGTGCTTTGGTTTGGCGGACAATATATAATCGAGGGAACCATGCTCACGGGCGACCTCTATTCCTTTATCTCCTATATTTTCAACATACTAATAAGCATTATGATGCTTGCGATGACGCTTTTTCATCTTGTTCGCGCTTCTGCGAGCGCCGGGCGCATTGTGGAGGTTTTGGACACCGCGCCCGACATTTGCGACGGCAGCGCGGACACAGCCTCGCTTCCCGAAGCGCGCGGCGGCGTTGAATTTTGCGATGTGAGCTTTCGCTACACCGGCGGAAGCGGCGACGATGTGCTCTCGGGCATAAATCTCAAAATTGAGCCGGGCGAGTTTGTTGCCATAATCGGCGGCACGGGCGTTGGAAAAAGCTCGCTTGTAAACTTAATTCCGCGCTTTTATGATGCGGCAGGCGGCGCCGTTTTGGTGGACGGTCTGGATGTTCGCGAATATCCGGTTTCGGCACTTCGCGAGAGAATTGGCATGGTTTTGCAAAATAATGTTCTGTTTTCCGGAACAATCCGCGAAAATCTCCTGTGGGGTGCGCCAAAGGCAAGCGAGGCAGAGCTTATAGAAGCCGCGAAGAGCGCACAGGCTTACGATTTTATAATGAGCTTTCCCGAAGGATTTGACACCTTTATCGAGCAGGGCGGCGTGAATGTTTCCGGAGGACAAAAGCAGCGGCTTTGCATCGCGCGCGCGATGCTTAAAAATCCTGCAATTCTCATTTTGGACGACTCCACCTCGGCGGTGGACTCTGCCACGGAGGCAAAAATTCGAGACGCTTTTAGCAAAAGCATGGGCAGCGCAACGATTATCATCATCGCGCAACGAATCAGCTCTGTCCGCTATGCCGACAAAATTGTCATTTTGGACGATGACCATATCGCGGACATCGGCTGCCATGACGAGCTGATGGAGCGCAGCCAGATTTATCGGGAAATTTACCAGTCGCAGCAGGAAGGGGTGAAGCAGTAATGGCAGAGACTCGAAAAAAATATGAATCCCAAGCCGATGAAACGCTTGACAGCGGCGGTCCCCGTGCAAACGGCGGCTTTCAAAAGCCGAAGGAAACAAAAAAAACCATCGCAAGGCTTCTCTCCTATCTAACCCGAAAGAAAGGGCTTCTTGTTCTTGTTTTTCTCTGTCTTGTTTTAAGCTCTGCCGCAAATGTCGCCGGAACTTACATGCTTCGCCCTATTATAAACAATCTCGTTTCCGACCTTTCGGTCAGCGAAAAGATGGCAGCGCTGATGGTTTCCATCGGAATTTATGTGGTCATTTTTGTCCTTGGCACAATTTTCAGCTATGCGCAGGCGGCGATTATGGCAATCTTGGCGGAGAGGGCAACAAACAAGCTTCGCCGCGACCTTTTTGAAAACCTTGAATCGCTTCCGCTTTCATTTTTTGACAAGCACACCCACGGCGAGCTTATGAGCCGCTTTACAAACGACGCAGGCAATGTTTTGACAGCGCTTGAGGACAGCATTGTGTCGCTTACAAGCAGCGCTCTCACGCTTGTCGGGATTGTTTTAGTCATGCTTTACACAAGCCCTCCCCTGTTTGCCATAACGCTTCTAACGCTTGCGGCAACTATGTTTTCGTTTAAGGTTTTCGGCGGTCGGTCGCGCCGGCATTATCGCGAGCAGCAGTCTGCGCTTGGGCAGGTTAACGGAAATATTCAGGAAATCATCGAGGGGCTAAAGGTTGTAAAAGCCTTCAACCACGAAAAGGAAGCCATTGAGGAATTTGCCGAATTTAACGAGGAATATCGCAAGGCTGGCTCCTTCGCAACATTTTATTCAAGCGCGCTTATGCCGCTTTCCTCAAACATTATGAACGCGGGATACGCCATTACAGCCGCAGTTGGCGGAATTTTGGCGCTTGTTTCAGGCTTTGACCTTGGCGGGCTTGCAGCTTATCTGCAATTTTCCAGACAGGTCGGGCATCCTCTGGCGCAGGTTTCCCAGCAGCTCACGGCAATTTTGTCAGCCCTTGCCGGAGCTGAGCGCATTTTTGAAATTATGGACACCGAGCCCGAAATTGACGAAGGCGATGTGACACTTGTTCCCATCACAAAAGCTGCCGACGGCAGCATTTCAGAGGTGGGCGAACACAGCCGGGGCGGTCTTTGGGCATGGCGCGTGCCTAAGGCTGACGGCAT
>JGI994J12354_10005580_pt1 | contig 10792 bp, 10 predicted proteins | sample IntmicLarv3ML3BL_FD_12354 | JGI IMG/M metagenome (IMG submission 12354)
ACCAGTGATCCTAGCCAATATCTTGCACGTGTGTCTATTGCTGTAAAGCCAGATTAAGTAGTAGTATTTCTGCTTCTCTTTAAAGTGGTCGGATTCGGCCACTTTGTATACACTTCACTCTTTTTAATGTCATTATGCGTCAATAGATTGAAGCGAAAGCTATAAAGGAAATCGAAGTAAATGTTGCGTATCGTTGGTTTATTGGAATTGATTTAATAGACCCAGTGCCTCATTTCACTACTTTTGGCAAGAACTATACAAGACGTTTTAAGGATACCGATATATTTGAACAGATATTTACAAGCATTTTAGACCAATGCTTTAAACATCCTTTAGTTGATACTCCCACCATCTTTGTTGATGCAACACATATCAAGGCTTGTGCAAATAGTAAAAAGGGGCGAAAAAAGATTGTCCAACAGGAAACCTTGTTTTACATAAGCCAGCTTACGTGAAGAGATTGATAAAGACCGCACTGCGCACAAGAAAAAACCATTAAAAGATAAGGATGATGATGTTACATCTGGTTCTAGTGGTGGCGAAGAAATAAAGATGAGTGAAATTGACCCTGATAGTGGATGGTTTCACAAAGGGGAATACAAAAGTGTTTTTGCATATAGTGCACAGACAGCTTGTGACAAAAATAGTTGGATTTTGGAGTATAGCATCCACCCTGGAAATCTTCATGATAGTCGAACTTTCCATCCGCTATATGAGAAGTTGAAAAAATACGAACCCAAAATGATTGTTGCTGATGCAGGATATAAGACCCCGGCTATCGCTAAGCTTTTATTAGACGATGGAATTGAACCACTGCTTCCGTATAAGCGTCCAATGACTAAAGAAGGTTTTTTCAAGAAATATGAATATGTCTATGGCGAAAAGTATGATTGGTATATTTGTCCCAATAATTGTACCCTTCAGTACTGCACTACCAATCGAGACGGATATAGAGAATATAAAAGCTGTTGCGAATACTTGAGTCAGTGTACACACAGCAAAGAACATATAAAACTTGTCACCCGGCATGTCTGGGAAGATTGTTTAGAACAAGTGGAAGAAATTCGCTATCGAATTGGCAGTAAAGAAATTTATAAACAGCGAAAAGAATGTATTGAACGATTGTTTGGAACCGCTAAGGAATATCATGGAATGCGATATACAAGGATGATTGGTAAGGCGCGAATGAAAATGAAAGTCGGGCTTACTTATGCGTGTCTTAACTTAAAGAAGCTAACAAAGATACTACAAATGAGAGATGAAAATGAAGTATTATGTGTCTAGGATTATAAGGTTTCATTCGTTTTTTGACAAATAGCCTAAAGATTATCCAATTAATACAGAAAAATGCTCCCGCTACTGTTTTCGTAGCGGGAGTACTTTGTCTTCAATCTGAGGTCTGGGATAATCCCAGACCTTTATATGTAAAAACAAAAAAATAATATCCTTTTATTCTGCATAGTATAACGTAATTTTCTGTATTAGCTGTTCCACGGCCTCCTCTTCTGAAATTTGCCCAGATACACACTCTCGTATTTGTTCAAAAATAATTTCTGACAATAAACCATTTCTCACTAACGGTTTGTCCAATTTCTGACTTATGTCTAGTATTTTATCCTTATCTATGTTTTCTAATTCTCTAATATAATAGGTCAGATCTGGCTCATACTCAAACTCCCATACAGATCCTTCAAAGTCAAATTTTAATCTTTCAGCAAAAGAATTAGCATTAATTGGAAACCCTGCTCCAGTATCAGTTGTTTGTATCTGCTCTGAAAGCTGTATTCGAATAAAATTTTCTGCCCCACTTAAGTTATTACTCCTCGAATTGATTCCAAGTATAACTGCAGGAATAAAGGCACCTTCAAACCCTGAACTTGGTATCTGATATCCTCCATTTGGCATTGCCTCAGAAACACCTATCATGCCTGCTTGCTGATATCCTATATCTACTATATAGTCGTAAGTCAACTGACTCTTCCCTGTTCCTACTTCATAATAGTTGATAGACAGTTCTGGAGTTGTCCATATATTTCGAAAATTCAATGCTTTCCCACCATGCAATTCCACCAACCGCTTAGCATTGAAAACAAACTGAGTTATTTTTTGATCCTGTATCTCACCATCTATGACCCAATCTTCAGCTTCTGCATAATACATTAATTGAATTACATTCGACAGTTCATACTCTCTAAAAAGCATTGTCTCGTTATTGGTAACAAAAACATGTTCTGCATACTCAACTATATCGCTAAAGCTACCTGTTGCTTCAATTGCTTCTTGCGTACCAGTAGTTCCCACTAATACAAAACGACTTGGTATAGTATACAGCCCTCTCTGTTCTTTCATAGATTCTCCAATATTGGAAAGAATAGGTTCATCCTCTCTAATATCCGCTAAAAGATTTGTTAAATCATATAGCATTTCATTATTAACATATTCCTCTATTGGTACTTGATCCAGATACAAAACATCTGGGCCCTCACCCGCCAACAATCTAGCATTTAAATTTGCAATGGCATCAGTTACGGTTACTCCATCTTCTCCAGACATGGCTATTTCAAGATTTACTTTTACATGGTCATATGTGGATTTATATTGTGATACAGCCCTGTGTATATCTCCCCCGTCATTTAAGGACCATATAGTCAGTTCCTCTGTCTGAATTGATTCCCCATATGTATATCTATACAATATAGCCTCGTCCGTTTCTATATCACGTGATACAACATAAAACTGTTCAGTATTATAAACTTCTAAATTATCTGGATAACTACTTGCTGCATAAAGTGCTGTACCACTACTTTCCATGAGCTCTGTAATTTCATTACTATTCTTATCACGTTTAAAAAGTCCATTCTCTGCAACTATATATGTACTATCCTCCTGTGCATCTAATAGCACTTTCCCTCGGATTGCTCCTGCTAGTTGCGCACCATTCACTACAACTTCTGAGATGATTCTCTCAGTTTCTCCACCTATTTCTTCTCCACTATATACATCAAATGTACTGACACCTCTGGTTGATGCAATAATTAATTTATCATCTTCTAGCAATAACTCCTGAAAGCCTCCAACATCACTATGTAGCGTATATGTAGTTTCTATATCCCCTGTTTCTGTATTTATTAAATAAACTATACCATTTTGATCTAATCCAAACAATTTATCTTCTTGAAATTTACTAAATACTATTGAATTGACACGTTCATTCTCCTGCATGTTCAATATACCCGGCAATGCTATATTCAGTTCAATAACCGTTCCATCCTGCTTAATGATGCAATATTGAGCTTGCACTGTATTTACATCCAAAATATCATTAATTTCTTTTATAAAACTTGTAAATATATCACCATTATCTGCAAGCACAACCATGCTAAATGAGGTAGGTAAAAGTTCCAACACCTTATTTAAATCGATTATTTTTTCCCATTCATTGTTTTCTGATTCAAACTTCCAAACACTGTCTATATTATATCGTGATTGCCCTAATGCTGCATATATGTTTCCTTTTTCCACCCTTATATCATCTATATAAGAATAACCCACTGGCAACGGTAGTTGCTCTTGCAGATATGCTTTATTTTCCTCTGTATTTTCTAATCCACCCTCTATATTTTGAGCACATCCAATTATAATGAATACGATACTCAGAACTATTGTTAGTAATCTTATTCTGCTCTGCATTTTCATATTTTTCCATACTCCTTTCGCTTTATCCAAGGCACAAACAAGTAATCAGGAGATTTCCCCTGCTTCAAGTCTATTGAAAATATGTTTTTTTCACTTTTCACCTTATATATACTACTAAAATCTTCCATAATATTACATTAAAAAGGAGGAGGAGCGATTAATCATCGCTCCTCCACATCTTGTTTAGCTACCATAACCGAATGGTTGTAATCTCGGGAGCACCGTTTGTATTAAATAATCATTGTGTCTTACGGCTTTACCAAACATATAACCTGTCGTATGCACAACGGTCGTTGCCCTATGACTTAGCCAAACGTGTACCGTTTTCCCACCTTTTGTGCTTTCCATTTCCTTTAAACCTAATTTTCGCATAGTTTTTCTCCTTTCTCATATCATTTTTCTTCATATCTTTATAATTTTAACATGCTTTTATTAATTTTGCAAATCCGAAAAAACCTAATAAAATAGGTGGCATTTAAACTTAACTACATGCTCTCCTTAGTATTTCCTATCATAGAATAATAGTATAATCCTCTATTCGACATCAGTTCGTCATGGTTTCCTGATTCCTTAACTGTTCCTTTTTCCATTACATAAATCAAATCTGAATTCTTCACTGTATTTAATCGATGCGTAATTATAATACAAGTTTTCTGACTCTGCCACTTTTCTACTACCTGTAAGATTTGTTTTTCAGCAAAAGGGTCCAAATTACTGGTTGCTTCATCCAAGATTAAAATATCTGGTTTTCGTAGTAGTGCTCGTGCAATCGCTAATCGCTGACGTTGCCCTCCTGATAGATTCATCCCACCTTCTTCTAGCATCATATTATATCCTAATGGTGTTCGTTGTACAAACTCATCTAGCAAACAGTTTGAACAAATTACATGAAATTCTTCCTCGGTCACTTCTGGACACCCTAGTAGAAGATTGTTTAGAATTGTATCTGCGAACAAAAAATTCTCTTGTGAAATATATGCAATCTTATTACGAATTGTATCCAGTTTCAATTTGTTCACACTTATGCCTGCAATCTGAATACTATCCTGTTCCTCTTCATACATACGCACTAACAATTTTGCTACTGTTGTTTTACCTGATCCACTTCTCCCTATAATCGCAATCCGTTTCCCCCATTCAAAATGCATATTTACATTTTTTAGTATTAAATTGTCCTCATTATATCGGAAATTCAAATTAGAAATGCTAATATCTTTCTTAACTTTTTTTAATTTCTCCCCCTCTTCTACATCTTCTTTCTGTATAAGAAGAATATCCCCTAAACGTTCAGATGCAACTAATGCAGCCTGAATACGTGGTTGTAGCTCTATCAGATTAGATAAAGGCGAAATAAAATAAGCCAACATCGAGCTGAACGCAATTAGAGTACCCATAGATAATGCACCTTGTGCGACCTCATATGCCCCACTCCACAATACCACTAGCCCCAAGGTAACTGAAATCATCCACATTATAGAATCTCGGTAATTATTGACTTTCATTCCAGAAAAAGTATGTGTTACTGTTTCTAAAAGTAGCTTTTGCAACTTTTCCTTAGCTATTTTTTCAATTTGCAGACTTTTTATTGTTTCAACTCCTTCTATCGTTTCTTTGAAATATGCATTCATTTGCGCATTAGCTTCCATAGTTTTTTCATTAATATCCTTTATTTTTTTCCGAAAGCTAATTACTATTATTCCATAAACAATGATGCAGCCAAAGGCTATTATTGATAATTTCATAGATATACTACACAGAATATATATTCCAACTAACAGCATCAAGGTATCTAACACTAATGAAATTACAGATTCTACTAATGCTTCTCTTATAATAACTGTATCTGTATATCTCGATGTGATTTCACCTGTTTTTCTTGTAGAGAAAAAACTCATAGGTAAATCTAATGTCTGTTCATAGTACATTTTCATTATATCATAATCCACTTTTCTCGCAAAACTTGCAATTAATTTTCCTCTTAACATTTGTATTATAGTTCCTGTACAGTATAAAACAAATATTCCTATGCAAATCCTATTTATTTTTTCTAAAATCGTAGTATTCAAACTTACTATATAGCTTGCAGTATAATCAATAATATATCTATAGGCATAGGTTCCTACTACCCCAATCACAAACAAAAATAGAGACATAATAATAATATTAGCCACTTTTTTCTTGTCCTTTAAAACCACTTTTAGACACTTCCAAAATATAAAATTCTTCTCATTTACAGCTCTAAAATTCTCAGTAGTACCAAATGCAATCAAGTTGCCTGTCCAAATTTTTTGAAATTCAGATTCTATGCACTTTTTTTTGCCTACAGCCGGATCCAATACATATATCTTTCCATTCCTAATTTCAGTAATGACTATGAAATGCAACCCTCCTTGTTCATTAGTAACATGAACAATAATCGGTAATATTACTTCCCTGCTTTCCAGTGCATTCTGTAACTCCTCATAGTCTGCCCGAAACCCAACTGCTTCCAATCCAATCTTCGTTGCAGCTTCTACTATACCTAAAATACTTACTCCACTTTGATCACACTTTGCTAACTGTCTAAATTTCACTAAGGGTGCCTTGTAGCCAAAATATGCACAAATCATTGCCAAACAGGCCGCTCCACAATCACTCTCATCGTGTTGCTTTATAAAATGATGTTTCATCCTCGCTCCTCACTTTTCAATAACTTTTTATAAATCTTCTCAACATTCGAAGAGCTTTTATACAGCATTTGCTCAACTTGCACTCCGATTAGTAAAATAAAACCACTTAGTATACCTAAACCATAAAAACACCATCCCCTATAGTAACTAATATAAAATAGCTCATCAACAAAGTTATGTCGACTACTTATAAATCGCCTTATTGACATTACCTCATTTCTTATACTTCCCCTCCAAAACTCAAAATCAGACCAGCGTCCTGGCAATAATACCTCTGGTAGATAGATTATATTCCGAAAGAATACGCTAAAGATCACGGGTATCATAAACCACATTATGAACCATGGTATAATTATCTTAAAATGCAAATCTCCACTTGCCCAGCCCTTATACGCCTTTAACCAACAGCCAATTCCTAATATAAACACAATTCCCCAGCCTATAATTTCTAACGTCCATTGCATTACTCCAAATGGGAGTTTTTCACTAAAGATTCCATATTGCACTTGCAATCTTTCTTCTATTTGATTTTCATAAGACTTGCCGCTTTCTCGAAAAACTATTCTTGAAAATTCGGCATCCCTATTTGCTTTAGAGACAAAAAAATCTTTTTGGTTCATTAACACCGATACAATTTCATATTCCTTACCTTGTATCCATAATTTTAATCCAACAACATCACTCCCACCAAAAAGGTTATAGGCTACATCTATACCTATTGCACACTGATTCTCTTTTATGCTTCCTTTTACTAGCTCTGGAAATAATAAGCTTTCATTTCCCAAAAAATAAATTGGTTGCAGAAATTGTTGACGTTCTAGTTCTTTATTAACCAAAGGTATCTCTTCGCCTTGAAGCCAAAAAGTAAGCTGAGGTCCCTCTGCATTATAAATACTCTCTGCATTCTCCCATACAACCTCTGTAGAAGCTGGTAAACTCATGTGCTTACTTTGTGCAATAGTATTCAATACACTTACTTGCTTCATTCCATAAAACAATGAAATGATAATGCCTAAAATACTCAAGAAAATAACCACTCTAATTTTCCATATTTTTTTCAACTCAATTCCCTTCTCTCACCTTACTTCCTTCTCTAATCATTCTATCCGAACCAACAATTACCTCTCCTATCACACCTTGTACCGCTACTCTCTCAGCGTTTCGTTCCAATACTTCTACTGGATACTTCACCACTTCTAATTCTGTACCAACTATCGTTTCATTTCTTTTTACACCATATACATAATATCTATTTTTACTTTCCATATGCAATGCCCCTATCGGTATCGTCTCATCATAGACTTGATATTCTCCAACAATTCTCATTTCCACAGTACTGCCAAGCTCAAACTCTTCAAGTGATACATCTACTGAAATACTGAGCGTATCTTCTTCCTTTCCTATGCTCTTAACTCGAGAAATATATCTTTCTTTCATTCCCACAGAGCCGCTCAAAGAAACCTCTACATCATTTCCTATTTCTACAAAGTCTGCAGCATTCTTTGCAATCTGAAAAGTAACTTCTCCGCCTCCAGTATTGTCCACAATCCTCATAACTGGTTCCTCTGTGGTCTGGCTCCCAACCTCCACTAGAATATCATCAAGCCTTCCATCCTTAGGTGATATAACAACCCCCTCCATTTCTTCCACTATAAGTAATTTCTCTAATTTTCGTTGAGACTGTCCTCTTGTAATCTCCAGTTGCTCCGGAGTACTGTCGCTAGATATGGTAACATTCGCATCTCCTACCATCAATTGCGCATTATAAATACTTATTTCTTGACTTTCAAGTGCCAAAGTATACGACTGCTCTTTATCATTTACCATAAGCTGAAGCATCTCTTTTGTTTCACTTGAATCAGGATTTTCACTAATATATTCCTGATACTCTTTCTGTGCATCATCCAGTTCTTTTTTAGCTACATCAACCTTTGCCGATTCTGTTGCAATTACATGGCTATATGCTTCTACTGCCCGATTGGAGGTCGTTTGTATATCTCTTCGTGTCTTATCTCTATTACTTTTAGCATCTTTTATTTGATAATCAAGCATAGTAATATTTTCTTGTAGCAGCAGAATATCCTCTGCTAGTTTTTCAAGACTTATCGTAAATAACGCCTCACCTTGACTAATATTTTCTCCTTGCACTACATGCAACGCTTCAATCTGTAAGCCACTTTCCGTTATCACTGCAACTTTTTGTTTTCCTGTGACAATCCCCTGAGCATCTACCGTCTTCCCGAGCGTAGCGCTTTCTACATAGGCAATCTCAACCTGAGCAATTGTCATATTTGTAGTCACATTCGATAAATAGGTTCCACCCAAAATAAAGCTAAAAAATACTATCAAAAAATTAATTATTTTCCTTTTCATTTTTCACCTTTTAATTACAGCCCCTGTAATTCCTTTCTCTAAATACTCTTGCCCTAATACAAAAATTGCTACAGAAGGGATCATCGCTAACACCGCTGAAGTAAATATAATATGAATATTCTCAAATCTCATATTGGGAATATTCAATGAAAGTGGCCAAAGTGTTTTATTGTTTAAAAATAACATCGGTTGCTCTAAAATGCTCCAATATTCAAAAAATCCTATTACTACTACCGAAGTCATTCCTATTATCCCAATAGAAAGCCCCATTCTAAAGAAAATTTGTATTTCATTCGCACCGTCAACTCTTGCAGCTTCCAAAATTTCGCGCGGAATTCCCTTGAAAAAATTATACATAATAAATATAGGGAATGTTGAAAACCCGCTCGGCAAGATAACTGCCCACAATGAGTCTAACAAATTTAATTTTTGCAGGAGTAGATATTCTGATAACATCCTTATTTGAAAAGGCAAAATCATCAAAATGATATAGAATGCAAGAATAACTTTTTTACCTGGAAAAGAAAGTTGCGCAAATCCCCAAGCAATCGGAGCCCCTACTAACAACTGTAAACATAATATTCCTACAGTGATTTTCACTGTATTCCAGTATGCCACGAAAAATGACGGTGTATCAAGAAAAATCTCCACGTATGAACGCAATGATGGCTCTTGAGGCAGCAACCTCCATATGATGAATTTTTCTGCCCCTCCTTCTAAAACAGCATGAAATGTGTCCCTTAACTCGCTTGCACTCATAAGAGATGATGTTAGAACAAATAAAATTGGTATACACATAACTAGAGCAAGTATGTACAGCGCGGCTTTTAAGCATTTTATTTTCATATACTATCCTCCCGCCAAAATCTGTGCAATCCATAAATCACAAACATAATTACAATAGTTTCCATTACTGCTACTGCTGCTAAGCGATCTATTGCCATATCTCTAAACCAGTTGTTGAAAAGATGTTGAAGCATATACATACTTGTATGTGGATAATCTCCCGCAACTAGATACGCCTCCCTATATACTTTAAAAAAGTTAATTAAAGATAATACTGATAGCATAAAGCCCGTCTGTCTCAAATTTGGTAATGTGATTTTTAAAAAGCAAAGCATTTTACTAGCTCCATCCATATGTGCTGCTTCATATATTTCGTTCGGTATCCTCGAAAGACCCGCAATCCATAACACGACATTATAACCTATATTTTTCCAGCAATAGGTGACAACCAAAACATTAAAGGCTAGCGAAGAGTTCATCCAATTTCTAGTAGATGCCCCCAATATACTTAACAGCCCATTTAAAATACCCGATTCAGCAAACATAATATACCAAACAACTGCTACGGTCGCTAAGGGCACCGCTAATGGTAAGAGTAGCAGTGCTTTAAGCAACTTATCGATTTTTGTGTTTTTTTTCAAAAAAACTGCAATTATTAGTGAAATAAAAAGAAGAGGTGGTAAACATATACATAAAAACTTCACTGTGTTTGATACCGCTAAGTGAAATGCTGTATTCGAAAATAGCATTTGATAATTTTTCACTCCAACCCACGGCCCGCGCCCTCCCTGCAAGAACGAGCGATACACAATATCGCAAAATGGCAATACACTAAAGACGAAAACTCCTAGAATGCTTGGTATAAAAAAATACCAATTTTTTAATCTTTTTGTTCTGACAACTTTCCTCATATATTATTCCTTAATTCACTCTCTCCAAAGTTATTAATATTTCCTCTATTATGATAATTGATTCTTTCAAATAAAGCAAGCATGGGGGCTTTTTTTGATTTTTTGAGTAAAATCTTTGAGGTGAAAATGATCTATAATCAAACTATCAAAACCGCCATCGTGTATTCACACAATGACGGTTTTTATTTAAGTTCTATTAACGAAGTTCTTCTTGTTAAGTTGCTTTTGGTCTAGTCCAAAACATATGGCATTAACGCCACGTGTCTTGCTCTCTTAACAGCAACAGTCAAAGCTCTTTGATGCTTTGCACAATTTCCTGTAATTCTTCTTGGAAGAATCTTTCCTCTTTCAGATATA
>JGI994J12354_10005581_pt1 | contig 10791 bp, 12 predicted proteins | sample IntmicLarv3ML3BL_FD_12354 | JGI IMG/M metagenome (IMG submission 12354)
CCGAATTGGCAACGTATCGTTATTTGGATTATCACAATTGCAATGGCGGGCGGAACTTTGCTCGGTTTTTTCTTTATGGCGTTTGCAGCCCAGAATCCCGATCTTGATTCGGCTCAAATCAGCGCTAAACGAGAAGAAGAAGCGCAAATTGAATTACAGGAGAAAGAAGCTGAACATCAAGCCAAAGTTGATATGCAAAACGAAGAGTTGAGCAAGAAATATTACGAAGAGCTAGACACTTACAGATCGCAAGCGCAAGCGTTCGAACCGACTGGTATCGGCGATGTTTCAACCGAAGACTTGAAAGAAGGCGACGGCGCGGAAATCACCGAAGAAAATACAGATTACAGTATGTATTATATTGGCTGGAAACCAAACGGTGAAATTTTCGATTCGTCGTTTAACGAAGAAAAATTAACTAGTCCGCTGGCTGGCTCGGGCAGTTATATTACTGGTTGGAATGAAGGTGTTATCGGTATGAAAGTTGGCGGAGTTCGCCTTATTACGATTCCGGCAGACAAAGCCTATGGTTCGGAAGGCGCTAGTTGTGATGAGAATGGCGAGAATTGCTCAATCCCAGCGGATACGCCACTTAAATTTATTGTGATGGCTGTTCCGACACCCGACGCAATTCCTTATCCTAAGGGTACGATGGCGCTTTGCGAAAAAGCCTATATATCAGTGGCGACTCAGTATGGAGTTACACCAACGCAACTTTGCCAGATGTATGGCTACAACAACGAAGAATAAATTTAATTTCAAGACTTGCGTGTCTAAAATTCTTATGCTAACATAGAACTAATGCAGTAAAGAAAGGTGGGTAAAAAGTGGATGGTTCAACACTGTTCAGTAATAATGGTACTGGTGTAGCTGATAACGCATCAACCGATAATGTAATGCCGGTGAGCGATGATTCAGCGGTGATTAATGCGGACGCGTTATTGGGCGTCTCGACAGATGATAATGCGACGACAACGGATAATGATTCGGCGGGAGTTGCTACAGATGCGATTGGACAAATCGACGACCCGTTAGTGGGAGCGGATGATGTGGCTGAAGAAGACGATATTCTACCTAATGACACTATTACAACTAACGACTGGTCAAAGGTTGGCGAAGTCAAGCCTCCAGAAGAAGAGGTGGTTCCAGAACCACTTATTTTGCCAACCGAAGAAAAACCTGAAGAAACAATCGAAGAACCAGTTCCCGAAATAGTTCCGTTTGCATCCGAGCTTAGATTTGCGGCACCAGGCGTTGATGATCCTGAAAAAATCGCTTTCATAAAAACATACACTCAAGAATTTGACGATGCTTTGAAGCGCGCAACAGATGCGGCGCAGAGGATTCTTGACGCCATTGATAAAGCTATCCATGAACACTCACCTGATATAACCGTCCCAGAAGAAGCAGAAGAATTCCTCAGTAAAAAACCGTCTGATAATAAAGTTGAAAAGTTCGAAGACGCTCGCGAAATTGTTCGAGAAGTCCTAGATCGCGCCGCCGATGCTAAGGCGGAATCTGCCAAAGCTGCCGAAGAAGCTGCCCGAATATACGATGAAGTTCAGACTTTTAAGAAAGAAACTAAGGAAAAAATTGTCGAGTTGACCACCGAATCACAACAAACCCCGCCAGCTGCTCCGCTTGCAGCATAAATTCGTTGCGAGAATATCAATTTGACTTATCGGAAAATCTGGTACAATATTAGCTGTAACTAAACAAAGGAGAAAAATGGATTGGAATCAAGTTTTAGACGCTGGTGATGTTGATAGTGGCGAGATTAACGTTGTTATCGAAATACCAAAAGGCAGTAACAACAAAGTTGAGTGGAATCGCAAATTAAAAGTCTTCGAAATTGACCGAATTGAACCGTCGACTTTTCCGAAACCGACTAATTATGGTTTTATTCCGCAAACATTAGACGAAGACGGCGACGAGCTGGACGTGCTTGTCGTAACGAATGATCCATTGCCAATGAATACTTTTCTAAAAGCGCGAGTTATCGGCGTAATGAAATTTGTAGATGATGGCGAAGTTGATGATAAAATCCTTTGTGTTCCAGCGGACGATCGCGACGCTGGCAACCAAATCAAAACTGTCGAGGATGTTCCGGCGCAGCTATTGAAACAAATTGAATATCATTTTAATCATTACAAAGATTTGAAAAAGCCAGGTACAACAGTAGTTGAATCTTGGGGTGATATCGCAGAAGCCAAAGCGGTTATCCGCGAGAGTCAAACTCGCTGGTCAAATCAATAATTAGCGTCGATTCCAAGCAGATTTCTTTTGCTTGGAATCATTTGTTTGCGGCGCAGCAGTTACGTTCTCGCGTCGTAGCTGAGCATTGAGCTTGCGTCGAGCATACGGTGTAAAAACCTTTTTCAGCCAATCAAACTTTGGCAAGATATTTTTTCTGGTAATAACCTCAATAATGTCGCCTGATTTTAGTGGCGTATCAAATTTGGCAATTTTGCCATTTATAATAAAACCACTAGCGCTTGCTGCTAAATCGGAGTGTACTTGATAAGCAAAATCCAGCGGCAACGCGCCGTTCGGCATATCAAAAATATCGCCGCGTGGTGTATAAACGAAAATTCGATCAGAAAATAAATCAAGTTTCAGCGCGCTGAGATCAAATTTTTTACCCGAGCGTAATTTAGTGGCGGCTTCTTGCAATTCGCGAATCCACAGCAAATTTGCCGGCAGCGGCGCCAAATTTCCTTTTTCGTAAGTTTCTTTCAACTTTTGCTCGTTATAATGAAAGGACGCTGCAAAACCGCGTTCGGCAAAATCGTGCATCGCGTAGGTTCGTACTTGAAATTCAACAGTTTGTCCGTGTGGCGTTTCCACTGTAGTGTGGAGCGACTGATAACCGTTCAGTTTTGGCTGAGCAATATAATCTTTGATTCTACCGCTGAGTGGCGTATACATTGAATGAAGCAGCCCCAAAACTAAATAGCAAGTCGCCACATCATCAACAATCAGGCGAAGTGCTATCAAATCATAAACGCCGTCGATGTTATCTTCGCCTTTTTCGCTGGCGTATTTCGATAGTTTTTTATGCAAAGAATAGACTGATTTCACGCGGCCGTCCATTCTGAATTCTAATTTTTCTTCACGCAATTTAGCGGTAACTTCGGCGCGAACCTTATCGAGTTTTTTCTTAGCTGAGCCAACGCGTTGATTGATCTCATTCTTTAATTTATTATATCGTTTCGGCGCTAAATAACTAAAACTTATATCGTCAATTTCGACGCGCAAACGCCCCATATTAAGTCGATCAGACAAAGGCCCAAAAATTTCCAGCGATTCGCGCGCGGTCTTGATTTGTTTTTCGTGAGGCTGATATTCCAAAGTGCGCAAATTGTGCAATCGATCTGCCAATTTTATAATAACAACGCGCACGTCCGACCCAGTTGCTACGAGAAGTTTCGTCAAATTATCGCGTGTTGCTGGCAGGTATGTCGTGATATCTTTTCGCCCAGCGCGCGCTTTGCTGACTTTGGTGACACCGTCGACTAAAACTGCCACGCTTTTATTGAATTCTTTTTCAATCTCATTAAGGCTGGTTTCGGTGTCTTCGACAATATCGTGCAGCAATCCAGCTATTACACTGTCGATGTCCATATCCCATTCCAAAAGAAGTGTCGCCACGGCGATTGGATGTGTTACGTATGGTTTGCCACTGAGGCGTGTCTGACCAATATGTTTTTCGGTAGCATATTTCAAGGCTCGCGCAATTTCTTTCTGATCTACCTTTTGCGGAAATTTTTCCTTAACGAGCTTATTGAACGCTGCAAGTTTCATATGACTATTTTATCACTTGCACGGGGAATTATAAACTGTTAAAATATAATCATAACTATTAAGGGAGGGAACATGACAAAGAAAATAGCAATTAATGGTTTTGGTCGAATTGGACGTAATGCGTTTAAGATCGCTATCAATCGTGATGATATTGAAATTGTGGCAATCAATGATTTAACTGATACTAAGACGCTAGCGCATTTATTAAAGTACGATTCAACATACGGAACTTATGATCGTGAAGTTTCACACGACGAAGAAAATGTGATTGTCGACGGACAGAAGTTCCGCATTTTTAGTGAAAAAAGTCCAGCTGATTTGCCGTGGCGTGATTTGGGCGTTGATGTTGTTATCGAATCAACTGGTTTCTTCACAGACGCGGCTGCCGCGCATGCTCATATTGATGCTGGCGCGAAGAAAGTCGTTATCAGTGCTCCTGGTAAGGGCGATGGTGTGCAAACAATTGTTCTCGGTGTAAATGACGAAGTCCTACCCGAAGCGCCAGAAATCATTTCTAACGCGTCATGTACGACCAACTGTATTGCGCCAGTTATGGCCGTCTTGGAGAATCACTTTGGTATTGAAAAGGCGATGATGACGACGGTTCACAGTTATACTGGGTCGCAGAAATTGCTCGATGCACCAGCTAAAGACCTACGCGAAGCTCGCAGTGCTGCTGAAAATATTGTGCCGACTTCAACTGGCGCCAGCAAAGCTGCCGCGCTTACGATTCCAACTCTCAAAGGCAAATTTAACGGTCTGTCTGTGCGTGTTCCAACCCCAGTTGTGTCGCTGGCTGATATAACTGCTGTATTGAAAAAAGAAACCACTGTCGAGGAAATCAACGAAGTCTTAACCAAAGCCGCCAAAGAGCCGTATTACCAAGGAATTTTGGACGTAACGACCGAAGAGCTGGTGTCGAGCGATTTCATTGGCAACGCACACAGTTCGATTGTTGACCTGAATTTGACTGATGTTGTTGGCGGTAATCTCATCAAGGTTGTTACTTGGTATGACAATGAATGGGGCTATTCAAATCGCTTGATCGAGTTGACAGCGGATGTGGCAAAAACTTTGGAGTAAACGATGAAAATTTATCTCGGCGCCGACCACCAGGGCTTTCATCTCAAGAATAAGGTTTTTGTGTATCTTGCAAAACGCGGCGTAGATGTCGAAGATGTCAGCGAGAAAGAACTCAATCCAAACGATGATTTTCCGCAATTTGCGCAGGCGGCGGCGCTGAAACTCATTGACGAAGACAACGACACTGATCGCGCAATTCTCATTTGTGGCGGCGGGCAGGGTATGGCAATGGCGGCGAATCGCTTTCGTGGCGTGCGCGCTATTGTTGCCATAACTGCCGAAGACGCCCGCTATGGTCGACACGACAATGATGCGAACGTTCTCAGTCTACCAGCGCGAACTTTAGACGGCGACGATGACCAGTATTGGCAGGATATCGTAGATACATTCTTGACAACCAACTTTTCTCACGCTGCGCGTTATGCTAGGCGTAATCGCGAAATAGACGAACTCAGTTAAATTGTCAAATACTTTGAGGAATAAGTAATGTACTTTGTGGTAAGATAGACTTATGAAAATTTACATCGCTGGCAAAGTTTCCAATAATTCCTCTTTTGGCACGCACGATTGGCGCGATGGCTTTTGTGGCGAACTTGCAAAACTGAGTGGTCTAAATTTAGAATCGCTTGATCCGATTAAGGTCGAAACGCCAAATATGTTAGCTGAGGACGTTTTTGCAAAAGATTGTTATCTAATCAGTCAGAGTGACGTGGTTGTGGTTTATTTGTCGGACGATATTAGTGTGGGCGGTTCACAGGAAATTCTGATTGGAAAATATTTTAATAAGCCAGTCATCGGCCTTGCGCCACGTGGCGGAAAATTCAACGGCAGCTCTCGCAAAGTCGGCGGTCAAATAAAGGAAAATTATCGCGATCCTTTTGTCTTTTCGACGTGCGATGCGGTTTGTGACGATGTCGCTGATGTGGCTCAGAAATTGATTAAACTAAATAACGGTGAACTAAAAACAAAGGCACTGAATCTCATTGCGGACGCGGCCAAAGGTTTCGAAAAGGAGTTGAAAAAATGAGTGCGATCGTTCCAACAATTACCGCCGTAGCACCCGACGAATATGCGGTGGCGCTAGAAAAATTGTCGTTTGCGCCACGAATCCACGTCGATATCGCCGACGGCGATTTTGCGCCCAATAAAACAGTGAACCTGAACCAGATTTATTGGGAAAAGGACGAAAATCTACGCCAAGTTGATTTGCATTTAATGCTGGAAAAGCCGTCCGAATGGCTACACCAAATAATTTCGCTGGCGCCCGATTTGGTGATTTTTCACGTTGAAATTCCCAATGCTACAGAGATTTTACCGAAAATTTGCGAATATCTAAAAAAGTTTCAAATCAAATTTGGATTGGCGATTTTGGCGGAAACACAAATTAAGAACGTTGCGAAACTTATTGAAATTGCCGATCACGTTTTAATCTTTGGCGGACATTTGGGCTATCAAGGTGGCACGGCGGATTTATCGCAACTAGAGAAAGTGGCGCAAATCAAAACCATCAATGCGACGGCAGAAATTGCTTGGGATGGTGGCGCGAATGCGGAGAATGTTGCTGAGATTGCGAATTCAGGAGTCAACGCAATTAATGTTGGCTCGGCGATTTCTCGTGCTGAAAGTCCGGTTGAAATCTATGAACAACTGACACATGTACTCGAGTAGCAACTTGTGCTAAAATATTGACATAATGGATTTGCCTCGAATACGCGCTATCGAACAGCACGCTCGCAATATGCGGCGCAATATTATTCGTATGCTCGCGGAGGCTGGATCGGGACACACGGCTGGCTCGTTAGATTTGGCAGACATTTTTGCAGCACTTTATTTTGGAATTATGAAATATAACAAGGACGATCCGAATGACTCGAGCCGTGATATTTTAGTGTTGTCGGCGGGTCACACTGTGCCAGTGCAGTATGCTGCCTTGGCGGAAGCAGGACTGATTCCCGAAGAAGAATTAATGACGCTCAGGAAATTCGGTTCGCGCTTGCAGGGTCACCCCGAGCGCGAAAAATTGCCTTGGCTTGAAACAACGTCTGGTCCGTTAGGCTGCGGCCTTAGCCAAGCGGCGGGAATGGCGTATGCCTTGAAAAATGACGAATCGCAAAAAGGCCGCCACGTCTATTGTGTGACTGGCGATGGCGAACTTGATGAGGGTAACAACTGGGAAGCCATCATGTTTGCTGGCAAAAACAAACTCGCCAATATGACTGCAATTGTTGATCGCAATAACATTCAAATTGATGGCACAACAGAGGACGTGATGCCGCTTGAGCCGCTGAGCGATAAATGGGAAAGTTTTGGCTGGAATGTTATTCAGGTAGATGGTAATAACGTAGAGAATTTTATGAATGCTTGCTTGATGGCGCAGGCTGTCACGGAACAGCCAACGGTTATTATTGCTTATACTACGCCTGGCAAAGGTGTTGATTTTATGGAAAATGATTATCGTTGGCACGGTAAGGTGCCGACAGCGGAAGAAGCCGAGCGAGCATTAAGACAGTTAGAAGAAGCAGGAAAGTAATGAGCTTAGTTTTAGCTACTGGAAACAAGATTAAGATTGCTGAGGCGACCGAAATCGCAAATAAGTTTGATGTAGAATTTGACGCGCAGCAAATCGATTTGGTTGAGATCCAAAATCATGACCCCATTAAAGTCATCAAAGCAAAAGTGCGTGCAGCTTACGAACTTATCAAAAAACCTCTAATTGTTCACGACAGCAGCTGGGAAATTCCTGAAATAAACGGTTTCCCAGGCGTGTACATGTACGATATTGCCGAATACTTTGCGCCGAATGATTGGCTAAAATTGATGAAAAATCGTAAGGATCGGACGATTAAACTCTGTCAGACCATTGCTTATTTTGATGGCCAAGACGAAAAAATATTTCAGAGTGAATCAATTGGCAAATTTGTTGATGCGTCGCGCGGGAATAGCGGAAATTCAATCGACAAAACTGTCAGTTTTTCGACAGATGGACGAACTTTAGCGGAGTGCCACGATGATGCTGGTTTGGTTGTTCGTGATAAAAATATGCAAGTTTGGACTGACTTTTTTAAGTGGTATTCGAAAGCTATTAAAGAGGGAGTGTAAAATGACTTATAGTTTAAATAATGAATTCTTAGATAGCGACCAAAATAAAGATTCAATCCGCGAAGGCTTCGGGCGAGGCATAGTGCGAGCAGCCGAGGCTGACGAGCGAATTGTGGCGTTAACGGCGGATTTAACCAGTTCAGTAGGCTTGGGCGAATTTGCTGAAAAGTTTCCAAATCGTTTCGTCCAAGTCGGTATCGCTGAGCAAAATCTGGTGACAGTGGCGAGTGGTATGGCACATGTTGGCAAAATTCCTTATGCGGCGAGTTATGCGGCGTTTAGCCCAGGGCGCAATTGGGAGCAGATTCGCACAACGATTTGCCTTAACAATATGCCAGTTAAAGTTGTTGGCTCGCACGCTGGCGTGAATGTTGGTCCGGATGGGGCAACTCATCAGATGTTGGAAGATATTGCGCTGATGCGAGTGCTGCCGCGTATGGTTGTGATTGCGCCGGGCGATGTGGTCGAGGCGGAAAAAGCTGCGCAAGTTATCGCGCAGGATAACCGACCGACCTATATTCGTTTGCCGCGCGAAAAATCGCCAGTTTTTTTGACTGATGAGCATAAATTCGAAATTGGCAAAGCATATATTTTGCGCGAAGGCAGCGATATTACAATTGCCGCGACTGGCACGATGACAGCGCAGGCGCTGATTGCGGCGAGTGATTTAGAAAAACAAGGAATTTTTGCGGAAATTATTCATGTCCCGACCATAAAACCATTGGACAAAGAAATAATTTTGTCTTCGGCGCAAAAAACGGGTTGCGTTTTTACGGTTGAAGAGCATCAAATCGCGGGTGGTTTTGGCTCAACGGTGATGGAAATTCTATTCGATTTACGCAAAGATTCTTTACAGGGTCAAACTCAACAAGAGAAAAGTATAAAGTTTCACCGTATCGGTATCAATGACGAATTTGGGCAATCTGGCACGGCAGACGAACTCCTTGATTATTATGGCTTGACAGCCAAACACATTGTCGCGCAGACTTGCAAATTTATGTGCAATGTGCTATAATGTCAACATTAACTCTGCAATAATGCTGGAGAAAGGATTGATATGACACCAAACAAACTGATGGGGGGGGGTTACGAGTCAGAGGATAAAAATGTTTTGCCAGAGCAAGATGAGTCTTGGCACGAACTAGCAGATATGCTTGGAGTGGGTGATGGGCCAAATTCAGAGATAGCGTACGAGGATGGAGTTTTTAGCTTTAAATTTAAGTTTAAAAACAATACAGAAGACAATACAAAAAAGTATGGAGAGTGGATAGCGCGCGCGTTGGCCGTCATAAACGGTGGCTATTCGTATGGCAGTGATGGTAACGAATTACTGGATTTTTCATATAAAACTGACACTGGATACTATAAAGCGAGCATATTTGCTGGCAACAGCCGATATAGTAGTTCGAAGGAGCCAGTTGAAAGTGCACATTACATTACGCCAGAAGAATATCGCGATATTCAAAATGCGTTGATTGCACTGGAAGTCCAGAAAAAAATCAACGAAGAAGCAGTTTGCGAAATGAAACTTGCTAGGGCGAAAAAAGACTTAGATCAAGTCTTGGTCGCGATGTCTCTTGTCGAATAAGCATTAAGGATGATTGCCAGACTTGCAATTAGTCTGCACTAGCAGTTTTTGCGTAAAAATTGCTTACCTGATAAAATATAAACATAACCAAGGAGGAAATATGAATATTCGAGAAATTCGAGAGCGAACATTACAAGCACGACATTTGATGCAGCGCGCGCGAACGGAACATTTTGCGGTTGGCGCATTTAATGTTGATGATCAGGAAACTTTGCGTGCGATTGTAGCGGCGGCGAAAAGCCTTGATGCGCCAGTATTGGTTGAGGTCAGCAAAGACGAAGCTGAGGCAATCGGTATCGAAAATCTGCGTGATATTGTCAATAATTATCGCCGGGAATTTGGCATTGAAATGTACATAAACCTTGATCATAGCCCGACTGTCGAGAATTGCAAACGCGCCATCGACGCTGGCTATGAGTTCATTCACATCGACATCAGTCAAGCCAATCACGATGCTAGTGATGAAACGATTATTGCGGCAACCAAGGAAGTTGTTGAATACGCAAAGTTCACTGGCGCGATTGTGGAATCCGAACCACATTACTTTGGTGGCAGTTCGAATTTGCACACTGACGAAATCGACTACGAAGAAATCAAAAAGACGTTTAGTACACCCGAAGGCTCGGTACAGTTCATTAACGAAACTGGCATTGATACTTTTGCGGTGGCGGTTGGGAATCTTCACGGTAAATATCCTGTGCCGAAGCGACTTGATCTTGATTTACTTCGTGAAATTCGTCAAGCAATAAAGGCTAATATTAGCCTGCACGGTGGTAGTGGCACGCCACTCCATTATTTCGAGAGTGCTGCTGAAATTGGTGTTAGTAAAATCAATATCAACAGCGATATGCGTTTTGCGTATCGTACGACGCTCGAAAAAGTTCTTCGCGAAAATCCCGACCAATACGCTGTTATTAAATTGATGAGCGAAGTTCGCGAAGCTGTTCAAAAAGTTGTCGAGGAAAAAATCTCGGCGTTCGGCTCTGCTGGTAAAGCAATTTTGTAATCAGTTTACAACCTAAGTTCTTGACAGAATAACGTAAGTGTGATACAATAGTAAATATTGTTATGTCTAAGTCAGAATTTAATTTTGTCGAACATTATATAAAGCCATTAAACAGCGATGGTCAGGCGTTAGTTTACGCACCTGATTTGGGTGACGATCAGAACTTTATTGATCGATTTACTGCTTCGAATCGAACTCTTAGGGGGGGGGG